>Ga0247842_10006054_pt1 | contig 13884 bp, 13 predicted proteins | sample LaCruzMarch2015__3_FD_192411 | JGI IMG/M metagenome (GOLD analysis project Ga0247842, IMG submission 192411) | Freshwater microbial communities from meromictic Lake La Cruz, Castile-La Mancha, Spain - LaCruzMarch2015_19m | ecosystem: Environmental > Aquatic > Freshwater > Lake | place: Spain...
TTCAAGAAGCAATAGCCGAGTATTTACCGTATTACAACAACGAGAGATTACACCTCGGATTAAAATTCTTAGCTCCACTCGAGTGGTTAAAAGCTATTGGTTAGAGAACGTAGTTAGTTATAATAAAAAAGCTCCAAGCGGGTGCTTGGAGCGGGGACGTGGAATTGCAGTTGTTGGGACTAGTGGGTGGGACCGTGGACGGGGTGACTGTCAGACGGAGGGACAGAGGGGTGTTGATGCTGGGTTTGAACGCCATGGCAGGCGCTTAACACGAACACTATCCCCGGGACGTTCCCGCCACAACAAGAACACCGTGGATAAGCAACAACCTGCCAATCCTCCCTGAGATCGACGTCCATGCCGTATGTGGCAACGGCAAACTGTCGACGGACGTCGAGCCAGAATGCCGCTTCGACGAGTTTGAGTTCCTCGTCCATCAGGGCCAGCCGAGCAACCAACTCACGTTGATCGGGCGTGCGATTCTCTGGCAGGATGTTATCAATGGCCCAAAGCACCTGCCTGAAACTCTCGTACTCCGCTGCCAGGTTATCAAAGGCCCTCATGACAAACACCCAGTGTTGCTTCAAGCGGTCGGACAGTTGGCCCACCACCTCCTCGCCCTTCTCCTTGTCGACTTCGTTGCTTGGGACGGGAATCGTTCCGTCCAACACCACTTCAGAAATCCTTCTTTGCATTTCTTCAAAAAAACTCATTGCCTGCAACTCCTATTGTTTGGTTCGTCCACCTTCTGCAACCATGCAGAATTAGGACTCGCCGATGTGCTACGAATATATTATAACAAAATTAATATATTGTCAAAGATTTGCAACACAACAAAAAACCGCCTCACGGCGATTTTTTTAAAATTTATTTGGTTAATAATTCTTTCACGATTTTACTTACTTCCCCGCCGTCGGCTTTACCTTTCACTTTTGGATTTAAATCAGCCATAACTTTTCCCATGACTTGCCCTGAGCCCGCCGAAGGGTCCTTCATTTCCGCTTTCACTTTAGAAATGGACTCTTGCACCAATTTTTTAATGTCTTCTATTGAAAGTTGAGCAGGCAAATATTTTATTAAAACTTCTATTTCTTTTTGCTCTCTTTCCGCCAATTCCGGACGATTGCCTTGATTATACAAAATAATAGCGTCTCTTCTTTTTTTAATTTCCGAAGATACAACATTCAAAATTTCCTCATCGGTCAGTTGAGCTTCGCCTTCAATTTTTTCTTTATATTTTTTTTCTTTCTCTTTACCCTGAACTGCAGCCAACAACATTCTCAAAGTTTCAACTAAAAACTGATCCTTTGCTTTCATGGCCTCGGTAGTTGTATTTTGAATCTGTTGTTTCAACATATTCTAATTTTATTTAGGTTTTGCTAATTTCTCGGCTTTAGCTTTTTCTGCTCTTTTTATAACTCTATTTAAAGCAGACCTCTTGTTGGCTAAATCAGACTTTGCTCTTTTGAAAAATCTTGTTTTTCTTGTTTGGAGCAAAATTCCCGATTGACGCACGGTTTTTGTAAAACGATGCACCAAGTTTTGAGAAGTTTCTTTGTCTTTTTTTACAACTTGTACTGGCATAAAAATATTTTTTAATTATTACTTTTTAATTTTTTTATTACCTTTTCCCGCCAGGGCGGGATCCCGCCAAGCGGGACATTTCTTCTACGACCTTGTCGAGTTTTATTTCTTTTTGGGTTCCTGTGTCCATATCCCTCAAAGTAATAAAATCTTCTAATGCTTCTTTTTGCCCAAATATTAAAACCCACTTAATTCCCATTTTGTTTGCAGATCTTAATTGAGCTTTTAAAGAATCTTTTGAAAATGATTCGGCCACCGGAATTTTGGCATCTCTGAATTCTTCAAACAATTTCATACTCTTCCTTTTTGCCAATTGCCCCAACTGAGCTAAAAATATTTGCGGCGTTTCTTCTTTTTTTCCCGTTTTCATTTCTCTACTTTTCATTAAGGTAATTATTCTTTCAATGCCTGCCGCCGATCCGCAACCTGCTGTGTCTCTACCACCCAACATTTTCGATAAGTTGTCATACCTTCCTCCTCCAATTAATGTTCCAACGTTATTTGTTTCGTCAGGAGCCGTTTCAGAGGCTGCTCCTGCACTTTCCACAATTTCAAAAACAGTTTTTGTGTAGTAGTCTAACCCGCGAACCAAATATGGATTTAATGTGTAAGGCAACTCCAACTCGTCTAAAAACTCTAAAACTTCTTTGAAGTGCGCGTGACATTTTTCGCACAAGTGATCAATAATTTGCGGAGCTCCAGATTTTACTCTTTGGCATTTTTCTTCTTTGCAGTCTAAAATTCTTAATGGATTTTCTTTTAATCTTCTTTGGCAATCTGGGCAAAGTGAAGCGCGTCTAGATTTAAAATAGCTTGTCAGAATTTTTTTAAAATATGGCCTGCATTCTGAATCTCCAATTGAGTTTACCTGTATTGTTAAATTTTTAAAGCCCAACTCTTTCAAAGTGTCATAACTCATTTGGATAATTTGGCTGTCTATGGAAGGATTGGCTTCTCCAATTGCCTCAAATCCAAACTGATGGAATTGGCGAAATCTTCCTGCCTGAGGTCTTTCATATCTGAAGAATGGTCCAATATACCAAAGTTTTACGGGCTGAGGCAAGTTGTGCATGCCGTGCTCTAAATAACTTCTCATTACTGCCGAAGTTCCTTCGGGTCTTAAAGAAACCATGTCTCCCCCTCTTGTGCGAAAGGTATACATTTCTTTACCAACTATGTCTGTGTCTTCACCAACTGCTTTTTGAAAAATTTCTGTAAATTCCAAAATTGGTGTTTCTATCTTTTCAAAAGTGTAAGAACCTGTAACAGATTCAACAACTTTTTGAATCCTTCTAAAATATACCTGGTCTTCGGGCAATATGTCGTGCATTCCGGTTAAGCTTTGATATTTTATCTTTGACATTTATTTTTTATTTTAATATTCTGGACGAGAAAATCCAGAGATGTTTGTTATTGGTAAAATCCTTAAAAATGCTTTTCCAACTATGTCTTTTTTAGGAACAACTCCCCAGTATCTTGAGTCGTAAGAGCCCTCTCTATTATCTCCCAAAACAAAATATTGATCTTGTCCCAAAACGGTTTTTTCTGGCAATAATAATGGGCCAGAACCACTGTAAACATATGTTTTTAAATTTTCCGGTAAATATTTTTCATCTAAAACTACTACTTTCCCATCTTTAATTATTTCAACATTTCCATTTTCAATATTAACTGTTTCACCGGGAACCCCTATAACTCTTTTAATAAAACGCTCTCTAGCATATCCTGGTATAAAACCTGCATTAAAAACAACTATATCTCCTCTTTGAATATCGGAAAATCTGTAAGAAATTTCATCTATTATTAAATAATCGCCCGAAGCAAAATTTGGAGCCATTGAAGCTCCGCTTACTATAAAAGGCTGGAATATAAAATAACGTATTGGGGCCACTATAATAAAAGCAATGACTGCTATTTTGAACAGCTCCCAAGCAAATAACAGAACTTTTTTCCTTAAATTATTCTCTTCCATGTTTTAGCATTGTATCATATTTTTATGACGAACGCAAGCCCCCAAAAACGAAAATAAAAGGGGTCGCAAGCTGGCTGCTTGCGACCCATGGACGAGAAAGGACGGAACCTAGGCTGCGTTTCCTACGAAACGCACAGAATGCTTCACGCATTGGGGCGGCGGATTGTTCGCAACTCCGCTACCGCTATTTGCCAAAATATGACGAATTACCTTACTGCTGATCAAAATGCCGAATTTCTCCTCGGCGAAATTGATCGCACAGGCGCGATCCTTCTTCAAGTTGGCATTCCAACCATGGCTTTCCGCCTGGGCCAGAATGGCATCTCTCTGACGACCGCTAATTCTCTTATACGAACTCACAACTTTGGACATAAGACACCTCCATGTTTACCGTTTTTGTTTAGGACATTAGCACCACACACACGCGCACACGCTTTGGATAGATTAACCTCCTTTCTTTGTTTTTGGGTTGTTAATGTACGCCTCCTCTTCGGACAAAATTAATCATAGCTCTCTTCATTGTTAATGTCAATCTTATTCCAAAACTCAGGAAAAGTGATATAATTGCTTAAATATGATAATAATTATTGGATTAGGAAATCCCGGTGAACAATATAAAAACACCCGACACAATGTTGGGTTTATGACAGTTGACGCCTTTGCTGGAAAAAACAACTTTCCAGATTTTAAATTGCAAAAGAAATCAAACGCTGAAATTTCTGAAGCGATTGTTGAAGAAGAAAAAATTTTACTGGTAAAACCTCAAACATTTATGAATGACTCGGGCAAAGCAGTATCTAAAATAGTTTCAAGTTTCAAATCTCAAGTTCCAAATTTAATAGTCATACATGACGATATAGACCTACCAGTGGGAACAATTAAAATAGTAAAAGAACGCGGTTCGGCTGGGCACAAAGGAGTTGAGTCAATAATTAAAAGTATAGGCAACGATGGGTTGGTTAGATTTAGAATTGGAATAGGTTCTGCCAAAAAAACCGAAGCTATGAGCGTTGTATTAAAAAACTTTTCTACTGAAGAACAGGGCATAATAAATGAAACAATAAAAAAAGCGGTTGAGGCGCTTGAGATGTTTGCAAAAGATGGCTTGGAAAAAACGATGAATAAGTTCAACTAATAAGAAATACCAGCCAGAGGCTGGTCCGCCTTCGGCGGAAAAAAATTGGCCTCGGGACGTGCGCGTCCCGAGGCCTTGCTGTTGTTGGTGTCAGGTCAAGCCCAGCAGACCAGGTTGCGAAACAACCGTGATATAGTCTTCTGGCAAAATGTTATTGAGTGGGAAACACCCTATCTGCCATTCATTGCTTTCTGACCGCCACCAAAGGAACAAAGCATAGCGACCCCCGCCAACATTCCGGAGCACAGTGCCCAGAAAACCAAGACGAGTGATGCCCCGCCAGCGATGAATCCTCGTGAGTACGCTTTGACCGTTATTCGCGTTCCTCAAGTAGTCTTGCCAAAGACCCATGCAGGCCGAAGCACCGTGAGTTATGTAACCGAATCTCCTCACTCGGAGAAGTTCACTCTCGCCAGTAGATTCTCTGTTCAAGGGGCGGATAAAATCCACCCTAGAGAAATCAACTGTTGATAGCGAATCTGCCAGCTTGTCCTGGTCAGGGAGTTGCTCTGTGCAAGACTTTCCCAGGCCATCACCGTCTTTGGATCCCAGCCACAGACTCCAACCACCTCTTGGGTTAAGCCTATTCGGATCAATAAGCCTATTCGGATCAAACGGGGCATTAGCGAATTCAAGATCTCCTGGCATAGACATAAGGCCACGAAGCAGGCACTCTGTCATCCTCCGACCGACTTCCTTAGGTGGAAGACCAACCACGTCTCGCTGGAGATCGTCAGCGTCGAGCTGGCTCCAGTCAATCAAAGTCCCATTGCCAATGCGGTTAGCAACCTCCAAGGCCTGTTCTCGCGATACTGGTTTACCCATGACACACCAACCTTTCTTCTTGCCGACTATTATCCTTGTGCACCATGCAAAAGGACTGCATCGGCATTGAAAAGTCAAAGAACTGTAAATATACTGATATATAATTTATACATTTTAAAAACCAAAAGTCAAATAAATGAAGCAACAAAAAAAGCCTCTTGGGCTAATGAATAAATTCGACTCCTAAAAAGATTTGTGCCCGTACTGCACACAACGAAGGCTCGTTGCCTCCGAAATGTACAGTACAGGCCTGTTGAGCTGTGGTCACCCAGCGAGCGAATAGCTGCGGTCCGGATTGTCCGGGATGGTCGGGATGGCCCCGGGCTTGTTGAGCCGGGGTTCGGCGACATTCTCCCGATACCAAGTCGCCTGAGAGGGCCGAGTCGCCTTACGCGACTTCTTCTGTCTGGTCTTCATCACATTCTCCTGGGTGAGTTGTATTGTCAAACGACGAGGACACGGTCCACGTCGTACAGTTTTCTTTATTATACATAGGTCATGGCATGTTTACCACCCTATATTTTAATTATACCATATATCATGTCTTAATGTCAATAGTTGACGACAGACTTATTCCCCGCTACAATTATGCCATCTGAATGGAAACAGATAGCAAAAATTTAAATCAGCTTTTAATAGTTGGAATTACCCCCTACTTTTTAGAGAAGTCGGGCGTTTGGTTTACAGAAAACCTTGAAAAAATACTGGAAGCACGAAACTCGCAAAACTTTTTTGAAGACAATATAATTTATCTACAAAAGGACCACTCAATTAAGTTTGGAGACTTTTTGCGAAAGCTTGATGAAATGGGTTATGAAAAAGTTTTTAAAGTTTCAGACCCCGGAGAATTTTCGTGCCGTGGCGGAATAGTTGATGTCTTCCCTGTTAACTCAACTTGCGCGGTACGACTAGACTTTTTGGGAAACGAGATTGATTGCATAACTCCTTTAGAAATAAAAGTTGAAGATGAAAATAAGGCGCGAGAAATTTTAAAGAAAAGATTTAAAACGCAAAAAATATTTTCTGAATTGAAAGGATTAAAGCCCGGAGATTATTTGGTGCACCTAGACCACGGAATTGCTAAGTTTTCCAAAATTGAAAATAATTATTATGTTTTAGAATATGCAAAAGAAGATAAACTTTATGTTCCCCTTGGATTGGAAAGAAAACTGTCACGATATGTTGGGTTTCAAGATCCGGTGGTTTCACGTCTGGGATCTTCTTTATGGCAAAAAACAAAAAGAAAAATAAAAGAAGATGTTGAAAAGCTGGCCAAAGAACTTTTGCAATTGTACGCCCAAAAAGAAATTACAGAAAGAGCTCCATATATAGAAGATAAAGAGCTGGAGTCTCACTTTAGGGCCGGCTTTGCATTTCAAGAAACTCCCGACCAGCTTCAAACCATTGAAGACATTAAAAACGACTTATCAAAACCAAAACCCATGGACCGCATTGTTTGTGGAGATGTTGGCTTTGGCAAAACAGAGGTTGCTATGCGCGCTTCCCTGCTGGCTTCAACAAACAACAGACAAACAGCCATAATTTGTCCAACAACAATTCTAGCAAACCAGCACTTTAATTCATTTAAAGAAAGATTCAAAACTTTACCGGTTAAAATTGCTTTACTTTCTGGTTTGCAAACCAAAACCGAACAAAAAAAGATAATAAAAGATTTAAAAGAAGGAAAAATAGACATAATAATTGGCACACACAGGCTTTTATCTAAGGACCTTGTATTTAAAGACTTGCAACTTTTAATTATAGATGACGAACAAAAGTTTGGTGTAAAACAAAAAGAACGTTTACGCCAAATGAAAACTAGTTTAGATGTTTTAAGTTTGTCGGCCACACCAATACCTCGCACAATTTATTTAGCTCTTTCATCCTTCAAAAACATAAGTTTGATGCAAACTCCCCCGCAAGGCAGACAGGCAATAAAAACAGAAGTTTTGCCGTACAGCAAAAAAACAATTAAAAAAATAATAAACACAGAATTGCAAAGAAAAGGACAAATTTATTTCTTGCACAACCGCGTACAAACAATTGAGGCAAAAGTTGAGGAGCTTAGAAAATTATGCCCCAAAGCGAAAATTAGTTTAATACATGGCAGAATAGCAGAAAAAAATTTACTGAAGATAATGGATGACTTTCAAAAAGAAAAAACAAATGTTTTGGTGGCCACAACAATTATTGAGAACGGATTAGACCTGCCAAACGTAAATACTATTATAATAGAAGACTCCACACGGCTTGGCCTTTCACAAGCTCACCAAATAAGGGGCAGGGTTGGAAGATCAGGCACAAAAAGCTTTGCCTATTTTATGTACCCCGTTAGAAATAGCTCGCACAGCGTGATTTCTAACGGGGTGAACGACCTCACCCCACAAGTTAGAGAACGCCTCAAAGCCTTAGAAGATGCCCAAGAGTTGGGCGCAGGTTATAGAATTGCAATTAGAGATTTGGAATTGCGTGGAGCCGGAAACATTTTAGGGCGCGAACAATCTGGCGCCATTAATAAAATTGGGCTAAATTTATACTCTCAAATTCTTGCGGAAGCTGTCGAAAAATTTAAATAATAAAATTTTGTGGTATCATTAAGAAAAATAATAAACAAAAATATGAAAAGTTTAGTAATTGTAGAATCTCCAACAAAGGCCAGAACAATTCAGAAATTTTTAGGAAATGACTTTCTTATTAAGTCGTCTTTTGGACATGTAAGAGATTTGCCAAAAAGAGAGTTGGGCGTAGATGTTGAAAATAGTTTCGAACCAAAATATGTTGTACCCACAAAAGCTAAAAAAATTATTGCCGATTTAAAAAAAGATTCAGCAAAAGCAGACAACACCATTCTGGCGACTGACGAAGACCGCGAAGGAGAGTCCATTGCCTGGCATTTGCAAGAAGCCTTAAAATTGAAAGATCCACAAAGAATTGTTTTCCATGAAATTACCAAAACCGCAATTGAGAAGGCTCTTGCAACTCCGCGCCGTATTGATATGAATTTGGTAAACGCTCAACAGGCAAGAAGAATTTTAGACAGAATTGTAGGTTACAAACTTTCCCCATTTTTGTGGAAAAAAGTTGCCAAAGGACTTTCGGCCGGCCGAGTACAGTCAGTTGCTGTAAGATTAATTGTTGAACGCGAAAGAGAAATAGAAAAGTTTGTCCCAACAGAATATTGGGACGTTGAAGCTTTACTCAAAAAATTTGATAAAGAATTTACTGCTTCCTTAATAAAAAAAGATGGAAAAATAATTGATAAACTGGAAATAAAAAATAAGACAGAAGCAGATAAAATTTTGCAAGACTTAGAAAACGCTAGCTATATTGTAGAGTCTGTAGAAAAGAAAGAAACGAAAAGATATCCTGCTCCCCCATTTACCACTAGCACTCTTCAACAGGCTGCCTGGCAAAGATTTAAGTTTTCTGCAAAAATGACAATGTCTTTAGCCCAACGCCTTTATGAAGAAGGAAACATAACTTACCACCGAACTGACTCTTTAAATTTATCGGAAAGCTCAACAACATCTGCTAAAAATTTTATTACAGAAAAATATGGACAAGACTATTGGGCCGGAAAAGCTGTAAAATATGTTACAAAAAGTAAAGGGGCTCAAGAGGCACACGAGGCCATTAGGCCAGCTTACGCCGAAAGAACACCAGATTCCTTAAAAGGACTCGATTCAAGACAATTAAAACTTTACACCTTAATTTGGCAAAGATTTATTGCCTGCCAAATGACGCCGGGAGTTTTTGACTCTGTGTCAGCTGACATAAAGGCAAAAGAATATACTTTCAAAGCCAACGGCCAAACAATAAAGTTTGATGGCTTTTTAAAAGTTTATCCAACAAAAACCGAAGAAACCGAATTGCCAGACCTAAAGCAAAATGACGCGTTAGACCTTATAGAACTAAACTCTTTACAACATTACACAGAGCCCCCTGCAAGATATAACGAAGCCAGTTTAATTAAAACCCTAGAAAAGCATGGCGTTGGACGACCATCAACTTATGCGCCAACACTGTCTACCATACAAGACAGAAACTATGTTTCACAAAACAACCAAAAAAGATTCTTTCCAAGTGAAATGGGGGTAATAGTTAATGACGTTTTAGTAAAAAACTTTCCGGAAGTCGTTGATATTGAATTTACAGCAAAAATGGAAAAAGAACTAGATGAAGTTGCAGAAGGAAAAGACACTTGGAAAAAAACTTGCAAAGACTTTTACGAACCTTTTTCAAAAAATTTGAAAGAAAAATATGGAGAGGTCACAAAGTCAGACTTAACTCAAAAAACAGACAAAGTTTGTCCAAAATGTGGTGCCCCGTTAATTGAACGCCTTGGGAGATTTGGCAGATTTTATGCCTGTTCAAAATTCCCAGAATGCAAACACACAGAATCAATTGAGGGGGATCCTGATACTTTAAATATAAATTGCCCAAAGTGCAAAGAAGGAAAATTAACAGGCAAAAGAACTAAAAAAGGTAAAACTTTTTATGGGTGTAACCGTTTTCCAAAGTGTGACTTTGCTTTGTGGGACAAGCCCGTTAATGAATTTTGTCCAAAGTGCGATTCAATTCTAATAGAAAAAAGCAAAAACAAAATAAAGTGTTCAAACAAAGAGTGCGATTATGCCAAGTGATATAGAAAAAATAATAAAAAATAGTCTGACTCCAAAAATAATTGAAGAGGCTTTTCAGTTTGCCAAAAACGCCTACAAAGATAAAAATAGGCTTTCGGGAGAAAACTACATTACTCACGCCACAAGGGTAGCCTTGATGCTCGACAAAATGAATCTTGATTCTACGACAATTGCTTTTGGTCTTTTGCACGACGTAATAGACGACGCACCAGATTCCACTAAAAAAATTGAAATAAAAGAAATAGAAAAAAAATTTGGTGGAGAAATAAGTCGTCTTATAGAAAGAATCTCTGGACTTAATAGAGTTCGCTATTCCTTATCTACCGGAATGAAGGAAAATAAAGCGCTTACAAAAGAGAAAATTGAAAACCTAAGAAGAATGTTTTTAGCTTTGGCGGGAGACTTAAGGGTGGTTTTAGTAGAACTTCTTTCAAGGCTAGACGGTTTAAATTTGTTGCATTTTTTATCAGAAGACAAACAAAAATTATATGCCCTTGAAACATTACAAATTTTTGTCCCGGTTGCCAACAGACTGGGCTTGTCTGAAATAAGAAGAAAACTCGAAGACATTTCCTTTTCTTACGTATTTCCGGAGAAATTTAAATGGCTTGAAAAAAACATTAAGGGAAAATATGAGGAAAGAGAAAAATATCTAAAAAAGTTTATTCCATACTTAGAAAAAATACTGAAAAAAGAAAGAGTAAAATTTTTGGATGTAAATTACCGGGCAAAATCTTATTGGAGTACTTACCAAAAATTAGTAAAACACGAAATGAACTTTGACGAGGTCCACGACTTGCTTGCTTTAAGAATAATTGCTGTTGACGTTGAAAGCTGTTATAAAATTTTAGGTATAATACATAAATACTTTAAACCAATATCTGAAGATATAGATGATTATATAGCTCACCCAAAACCAAACGGCTACAGATCCTTGCATACAACCATTTTCTCTCAAGAAAATAAAATAACTGAAGTCCAAATAAGAACAGAAGAGATGCAAAAAGAGGCCGAATATGGAGTTTGCGCGCACTGGTCTTATAAAGAAAAAGTTGATCTACAAAAGGAAGGTAAAAATTTTGAATGGGTAAAAAGTGTCCCAGAATTTTGGAAAACTTTTAAAATTGATTTTTTTGCTAACAAGGTTTTCTCCTTTACTCCAAAGGGCGACGTTATTGTTTTACCAAAAAATTCGACTCCAATTGATTTTGCTTATGCTGTACATTCGGACATTGGAAATCACTGCGATGGGGCAAAAATTGGGGGGAAAATAGTACAACTAAACCATCTTATAGAAAATGGCGACATAGTAGAAATTACCGTAAATAAAAATAGAACTCCATCTAAAGATTGGTTACGTTTTGTTAAAACTAATCTGGCTAAGTCTCACATAAAAAGACTTACCGAACAGGATAAAAGTGGGTTTAGATTTCCCCTGCCTGGTTTTATAAGAAGAAAAATTACAGAAATATCCGAAGCTTCAAAAAGAAAAAAAGAGCAGAAGGAATTAGTTAAAAAAGAAGGGTCAAAACAAATTTATCTGGCAGGTCAAAAAGGAATGCTAATTCACATTGCTAAATGCTGTAATCCACAAGCCGGAGATAAAATAAAAGCTTACCTTGCCCCAAACAGAGCAACTGTTTTACACAAAAATTCATGCAGTATTTTTAAAAAAATTGCTGAAAAATTCCCGGAGAAAATAATAGATGCAACTTGGGAGTAATTGAAAAAAGCACGGAAAGGTGATAACATAAGAACAAAACAAGCCCGCCCCGCTTAGCGGGGCGATAGGCCAGCTTAGCTGGCCCGAGTGGCGGAACTGGCATACGCGTGCGACTCAAAATCGCATGTCCCTTGGACTTGTGGGTTCAACTCCCACCTCGGGCACCAGAACAGAACTTAACGGCTTTTGACGAGCCAAGATGTGGGACGCCCGAAGGGCGTCCCACTGATTTCCCCCCATTTTCCCAAACGAATTCGGAGTCCCGCCTTCGGCGGGACGAACTGTCTTTTCGCCGAGGAGGAGGTGCGAGCCAAAGATTTCTTTGGCACAGACCTTTTTAGCAAAAAGGTCTGAATCAGAAGCAATTTTGTCCAAGGATTGAGCGTCTTTTAGCCAATTTTGGAAAGGTGCGAGCCAATCATTCTGCTTGTGTGAAAAAGTAAAGATTTCTTCTTCGAGCGACTTCTTTTCGGAAAGTAGTTTAGCTTTTTGTGAACAATAGTCTGGTTGGTCAATTACTTGGTCTAAATATCCAGTAAGAAGTCGCCCTAATTTTTCCGACAAAGAAGAAATCTTTTTCTTTTTTTCTTCTACACAAGCAGTCAAAGACGGGGCCGAGTTTTTGTAGTCTTGCAAAGCAAGACGATTTAATTCCTCCGCCCAGTCTTTAGGCAAAGAAACTTTTTGAATTAAGGATGATAACTGCTTGTCTAATTGTTCAGAACGAAGCGACATTTCGGGACATTTAAAATCTTTTCTTTTTTTAGTGCAACGATAATAAACATAATGATGTATATTTCCATTTTTCTGTCGCTTCGTTTTGTTTTCAGCAGTTATCATCATTCCGCATGAAGCACAGGAAATAAGACCGCAATATGGCGAGGGTTCATTTTGCGGTTTTCGTTCAGGTTGACCGCGAGATTTCAACATTTCCTGTGCTTCATCAAAAAGTTTCTTTGAAATGATTGGCTCGTGCTTTCCTTCGTGGATTTCACCGCCATATTTGAATAAACCGATGTAAAATGGATTTGAGAGGATAAAAGACGCTTTGGTTTTTGAGATTCTCTTTCCTGTTCGAGTTGTAACGCCAGATTTCGCCAAAAAAGTAGAAACATCTTCCAGTCGCATATTTCCTTTCACATATTTTTCAAAAGCCAAGCGCACAATTTTAGATTTTTTCTTTTCCACCACAATCGTTTTTGTTCGAGAATCATTGAGATACCCAACAGGTGCTTGGCTTGGAAATATTCCCATGCGTACTTTTTGGCGAAGTCCGCGTTTCGTATTTTCGGAAAGAGAATCTACATAGTATTTGCTTTGCCCGAAAGCCATGTTTAACATAAATTTACCTTGACCAGTGTTATCACACCAAAAGGTTGGAAATTTAATGCTCGCAAGTTTCCCTGTGTCGAGGAGATAAATAATCTGTCCGCCGTCTACCGAATTGCGGGCGAGACGATCGGGATTCCAAGCTAGAATGTTTCCGCCGAAAGTTTCAATTTCTTTCATCATCTTGTTAAACAACGGACGACCTGGAACTTTAGCAGATTGTTTTTCTACGATTTCGGCGGAAATTTCAATATTTTCCCGAACGGCGTATTCCCGCAATTCGGTGAGTTGAGCGTCAATCGAAAGAACCTGCTTGTCCTCGACATCAGTGGACTTGCGAGCATACAAAAAGAATTTTTTATTCATATTTTTATAAAAGCAGAAATAGCCATACTGGGCGCACAATTTAACGTTAATCAAACTGTTCCAGCATGGCTATTTCTGCTGATTAACTACTAATAACTGTGCGCATGTTTAGTATATCACTTTTAAAAATATAATAAAAATTCTTTTTGTCTTTCGGGCAAAGCAAATTCAGTATCAGTCAAAATTGCTTCTGATTTCGCACCTCCTCCTCGGCGAAAAGACAGTTCGTCCCGCCGAAGGCGGGACTCCGAATTCGTTTGGGAAAATGGGGGGAAATCAGTGGGACGCCCTTCGGGCGTCCCACATC
>Ga0247842_10006058_pt1 | contig 13869 bp, 12 predicted proteins | sample LaCruzMarch2015__3_FD_192411 | JGI IMG/M metagenome (GOLD analysis project Ga0247842, IMG submission 192411) | Freshwater microbial communities from meromictic Lake La Cruz, Castile-La Mancha, Spain - LaCruzMarch2015_19m | ecosystem: Environmental > Aquatic > Freshwater > Lake | place: Spain...
GACGCGAACCCAAAAAAGTAGAGGGGAACGAGAGACGCCGTCTCGTTCCCCCCTCGTCGCGTTCGGAGGTCTTCCGTTTTCTGCTTTCTACGGCGTTCTGCGCTTGGACGCCGGAGAGATGTTGTCGCCCACTTCCGTCAGCGGGGGGGAGACTTCCCCGAGCGTGGGGCCTATGAGGAGACTCACCTTGTACAGTTGGATGTTGCCGAGTGCATCGGCCTTGGCGTAGACGATGCCGCTCCCATCCTCGAGCCAGTATGGACAGAACTCGTCGGCGGTCGTCGTAATCGCGGTGTTCAACACGCCAAGATCATCGACGTACTCCTCGAGAGTCTGTGCGACGGCGGACACCTCCGCGTCCATGACGAAGATGTCGATCTGGCCGGCCAAGGATGCTTCCGCAGCGTACGCGATCTTGGTGCCGTCGGGAGACCAAACGGGACGGGAGATCCCGGCGCCGACAGGCAGCGTCAGACTCGCTGCGGTTGAGCCGAGGAGCGTCGCCATCGCCGGCGACGCGTCGCCATCGCGACCCGGGCCATCCTTGAGGAGTACGGCCACGCCAGCGGACGCATCCCACACCCAGATCGCGCTGCCGCCGTCGGCAGCCAGACCCGCGCTGGTCTTCGAACCCGATACAAAGAGAATGTCGTCGCTGACCGGAGAGCACGACGGTGCGATCGCCCACGACGGCGACTGGGTCGTGAGCTGGTCCGGAACGGTCCCGGCCGCGGTCATCGTCCAGATTTCCCATGTGGTGAGAGACGGCGTCTGGGCATCATTCGACGCGTACGCGAGGGTCGAGGCGTCGTGCGACCATGAGGGCTGGATCTGGTTCGACGGCGTTTGGGTCGTCAGGGGCGTCCTGTTGGTTCCGTTCACCGTCATCGTCCAGATGTTCCAGCTCGTCACGGTCATCACCGTCTCTTCAGCGGCGTAGGCGATCCGATCCCTCGTCCCGCGGACGAGATCCGGGAACAGCTCGGCGTCTGCCGTGTGGAGGACGGCCACCTGATTCGTCCCGTCCGCCACCATTCGGTAGATGTCGAAGCTGGAGCCACGGTTCGCGGCGAACGTGATCATGGCCGGACCAATGACCACAATCCCGTTGGTCATGCCAATCCGCCCGTCCGTGTCCGTCACCATCAGCTCGGCGGTGTAGGTGCCCGCGGTGACGTACGTGTGCCAAATGTGCGGTGAGACATCAACACAGGGCGGGGGGGCCGTCGTGCCGTCGCCGAAGTCAAGCGTGAAGCTGGCGATGACGCCATCCGGGTCTATAGATCCGGAAATATCGAACTCCACGACGACCGGAAGCTCCGTGTCGCCACGACTATTGATCACCATCAGGGCGATGGGTCCCTGTCCGAAGAATCCCCTGCAGGCGGATAGCCCGATCAAGAGACTGCCCAGCAGGAAGACCGCGATGGCGAGCTTCCCTGCGCTGCGCCGGGCTGCCGTCCTCTCCCGTGTCATCGTCATGACCTCCTTCAGCGTCCAGCTTCCCCTACGTAGGCGTCGGGAAGCCGAGAAACCTGTCCGCACAGTCTACGTCTGGGCGTGGATCGCACTCCCAGACGCTGGGTCATCTCCGGCGGAGGGTTCGTCCTCGAGGAAGGTGACCGATGTCGGCCCGAAACCAACCGAGCCCCACCGTGTATATTGAGCACCGAGGAGGACGACGGAATCGTGTACCGGACGCAAGACGAGGTGAGCCTGTTGCGCGCGTCACTCGAAGGGGAAACCGCGGCTTGGGGTGAGATCGTCATGAGGTACAAGGACGCAGTATTCGGTCTGTGCCTCGGGTTCTTGAGGAACCGCGCCGATGCCGAGGACATCACCCACGACGCCTTCATTCGGGCCTACGTGAACCTACGCCGCTACAACCTGGAGCGGAAGTTCTCAACGTGGGTCTTCACGATCGCGGCCAACCTGTGTCGCAATCGCCTTCGCTATCGCCGGAACCATCCGGTGATGGAAGTCGATTTCGAGTTGGAGGGAAGCGCGGACCCGGCGCGAACCGTGGCCCGCGAGGAAAGGCAGGTCCGTGTGCGGACAGCCCTGAACTCGCTTCCGTATGCGTATCGGACGCCGCTCGTTCTGCGGTTCTACAACGACCTCTCGTACAAGGAGATTGGGGACATCTTGGCCATCCCGGAAGGAACCGTGAAGACCAGGATTCACAGAGGCAAAGCTATGCTGAAGGAAGTGTTCGACAAGGAGCGTGATCTTTCATGACTCTCGACGCACGCGATTCACTGGACGAATTGCTTCGGGAAACGCTCCGACAGGACGTCGCGGCCGCCGCAGATTCGTTGGCAAGACTCGAGGAGCGAGTCATGGAGAGTCTCGGCGAGCGGCTTCCTAAGCGCGGCATCCTCGGTAGCCTGAAAGCGCTGGCCGCGCCGACGCGTGGCGGGCGGTGGGGGCAACTGGCCGTCGTGGGAGCCACAGCAGCCGCGTTCCTTCTCGTCGGAACTCTACTCAGCGATCGGCTTCCGTTCGGTCGGCACGAAGGTCCCCTGCGGCTCGGGGGAGCTCCCGCGGCCGCCACGAAGAGCGTCGCGTCGCGATCGTCGGCCGAGAACGGCGTCCTGTTCATTCTTCCTGCCCTCAACGCGAGAGTCGTCTCCGTCGTGGGCAGCTTCAGCGAGTGGGAGCCCATGCCGCTATCGGACGACGACGGGGACGGAGTCTGGACGACGGAAATCCCGCTCCCTCCGGGCCGGTACGAGTATGCGTTCATCATCGACGGCCGTTGGTGGGGACAGGATCCCTCGGCGGATGAGTACATCCGAAGTTTCGGTGAGTACAGTTCTGTGCGCTACGTAGGAGGAGGAGGTGACGGCGCATGAGAGGGTGTCGGCCCATCGCACTCGTCGCAGCGTTGGCGTGCGTCGCGGTCCTAGGCATCGCGGCGGCCGCGGTGACGCTCGACGACTTCGGCCGCGTCCTCGCCGCGATTCCCGTCGTGAACGAGGCGCGCGTCATGGCCGCCTTCGGGCTCGGCCTCAAGAGCAGCTGCTGCGGGTTTCCCGTGGACGAGACGTATCGACTCCTCGAACGTCTGGCCGCCGTGTCGGGTTCAGCGGCGGACAAGGAGGCCATCGTGCTCGCGATCGCTAAGGCGATCGAGCAGGGGATCCCCGTGGACAGCCTTCTGAATAAGGCGTTTGAGGGTCTGGCGCGAGCGGTCCCGCTTGAGCCCCTTGGGCAGCTCCTCGAGCTGCGCCTTCGGCTCCTGTTGGAGAGCCGGGACCTCTTCTACTCGAGAGGCATCTTCCGCGCGTCACCAGGCGCGGCGGTGGCCGCCGGGGCGACGGCTCTTCCACCCTCGCAGTTCGATGGCCTGTTGTCGAACTTCAGCGACGCCCTCGGCGACTACCTCGAGAGCGGGGGCAGCCCGTTCGAAGCCCAACAGATCTATGACGAAGTGCACGCCCGCCTCACGCAGCTCAGCGGGACCGTGCTGACTGCGAGCGATGTCGATCTCATCTTCAGCCGCATCGAGCCCGCGGATTTGACGCAGGTCGTACTGACTGCGCTACGCTGATGGAAGCCATGGAAAAGGGAGTTTTAGGGAGGGAGATCATGAACGCAAGAATGTGGCGAACGGGGACGATCCTCGTCCTCCTCCTGTCGCTGGTCACGCTGGCGGGGTGGGGTCAGGGAGTGGCGCCGAAAGGCATTATCCCCACGCCTCCCGAGAGTACGGCATTGCAGGTCAGCATTTGGGTCGACCGCGGCGCGTACGCCGTGGGCGAGTCGATCACCATCCACTACAGCGTGAACAAGCCGGCCTACGTCTACATCTGGGACATCACGCCTGACGGGCAGGCGAACCAGTTCTTCCCGAATAGTCTCCCGGGCGGATCCAACAACTATGTGACGGCCGGGGAGCACACCGTGCCGGGGAATTGGCAGGTCGCGCCGCCGCTCGGGACGGAGTACCTGCAGATCTTGGCGACGACGTCGCCCGTCGACCCCTTCGCGGCGTTCACCGGGGATCCACAGGCTCTGCAGGCGCAGGTCCAGGCCCAAATCCTCGGGATTCTGCCCGTCACGGAGCGGACCTGGAACTTCACCAGCTTCGACATCGTGCAGGGTTCGGTCCCTTCGTACGGTAGGCTCAACATCACGTCGACTCCAGCCGGGGCCTCGATCTACATTGACGAGGAGTACGTCGGCTACACGCCCCGTTCGGTGTACGCTCCGGCGGGCTTCCGCCGCGTCGCGCTGGTGGTGCCCGGCTACCAGACGTGGCAGAACTCAATCTACGTAATCGGCGGCCTCACGAGAACGATCAACGTGAACCTCGTCGGCTCGGCGCCGTCCAATCTGCCGCCGGTGTCGGTATTCGTGTGGACGCCGCCGACGCCCGGCGTCGGAGAGTGGGTCCAGTTCAACGGGGCGGCCTCGACGGATCCGGATGGGTCGATCGCGTCGCACTCTTGGAGCTTTGGAGATGGCTCGACGGGGACTGGATCGGTGATCTGGCATCGTTTCCTCTCGGGTGGCAACTACAACGTCACCCTCACGGTGACGGACAACCGCGGCGCCTCCGTGCCCAGCAGCCAGACGGTGCGCGTCGGGTCGGCGAACCAGCAGCCTGTCGCGGCCTTCTCAAACGATCCGGTGATCGGGACGCCCGGGGGATGGATGCAATTCGATGCCTCGGCGTCGTATGACCTAGACGGGGCGATCGGCTCGTACGCGTGGAGCTTCGGCGACGGCACAACGGGCACGGGATCCGTCATTTGGCACCGATACACGTCGATCGGAAGCTACGTCGTTTCGTTGACGGTGACCGATAACCTCGGCGCACCTGGCGCCTTGACGCGCACCATTCAGGTCGGATCCACCAATCTGCCGCCTTCCGCCAGTTTCACGGTATTGCCGCCCGCGCCGTCCGTCGCCGCGTGGGCGCGATTCGATGCCACGGCCTCCACGGACCCCGACGGCTCGATCGTGTCGTACCAGTGGACCTTCGGCGATGGAGCGACGGCAACCGGGAACGTCGTCTACCACCAGTTTACGACTGCGGGAGCGTTCCCCGTCACCTTGACGGTCACCGATAACGGCGGCGCTACGAATTCCACGACGCAGCCCGTGCAAGTTGGAACGCCGATGCAGGCGCCGGTGGCCTCGTTCACGTTCTCGCCTTCGTCCCCGATCGTCGGGTCTCCCGTCTCGTTCAACGCCTCGTCCTCGTACGATCCGGATGGGGTGATCGTGTCGTACCAGTGGGACCTCAACGGAGACGGCGCAGTCGATGCGAATGGAGTCACGGGACAAGTCACCTACTCGAGTCCGGGCGCGGCCGTCGTGCGGTTGACGGTCACGGACAACAGCGGACTCTCCACATCGACAACCCAGACGATCGTCGTGTCGTTGTCAGGCGGAGGGTCATCGAGCGCGCCGGCCATGGGAACAACGGCCGGGTTCTTCGTGTGGGGCAGCGACACGTGGCATATCACCGTGAATGCCGGAGCCGGATGGATCGCGCCGCATAACTACCGCATTGAGCTGCGCACGGACGGCCAGTTCTCCGGGCTCAACGAGTCGTGGAGCGGCGGCGTCGCCCCGTTGGGCATCGTCCCGACTCCGCCCACGAGCAGCAAGACGCTCATCCTCGAGGGCTCGATCCAGGCCGGATCGGTGGACTACACGTTCACCATCCCCAGTTCGACGACGATGTGGATGAGTTTCAAGATGGACCAGAATGGCGACGGCACGCTCGAGGAATCTACGAGCTTCGTGTACCTGCGCTATCGGATGGTTCGTCCGCCAGCCAACCCGTTCGTCGTGGGGCTCCCGAGCGGAACGAGCGGCAGCCTCATCCCGTCGCTCAACTTCCGGCTTGGGACTGCCTGGACCTATACGGAGACGACGCGGTTCGTGTTCTGGTCAACCACGATCGGCGCACTGGAAAGCCTCTAGACCCAAAGGACTCTCAGAAGCGGGGCCTCAGCGGTCCCGCTTCCCTTTTCACGCTTGCCGGCTCACGGAATGAGGCGCTATGATCCCAACCATGAACGAGCGATACCTCGCCGTGGATTGGCTCTTGGATCACGCTGCCATCGATCGTGAGGGATTCTTCGATCGCTCGTCGTTCTCCGCGTTCGACGCCGTCTTCGTGGACCCCGCAGCGCTCCCACGCCACTGGGTGGACGGAACCGCGCCGGGTCCCGACGGGACGCACCGGACGGATCCCGAGAGGGATCGTGGATTTGGCCGCACGATGACCGGATGGATGTCGAAGCGCCGCGAAGAAGCGGACGACCTGTTGCGACGGCGCGGAGGGCTCCTCATCTGCCGCCTCCACCCTCGCGGCGAGGCCCTGGAAGTCGGGGCTCCAGGGGTCCCCGCCGAGCGTGTCGATCGCTACTCATGGTTACCGCACGTCGCTCTGGTCGATCGCCAGCATCAGTTCGCGTTCCCCTCCAACGGACGGTTCGTGGCGCGCCGCGGACAGGACGTCATCGTCGAGGCGAGCGGGAGTCCGTTTGAGGAGTACCTCCGCGCGTTCGAGGAGCGGATCTCCTACAGCGCTGTGTACCAAGACCTTCTCTCCACTCCCCTCGAACGATTCGCGACCGTGCTGGCGCGCAACCGCGTCGGCGATGCCGTCGCCCTGGAGATCCCGGTCGACGAGGGCCGCCTGGTTCTCCTGCCGCCCTTGGAGGGCGTCTCGCCATCCCGCGAGGCCGACGTCCTCCTCGAGTCGGTTCGCTCCGCCGCGGCGCGACCGGCGTTCGTCGCCGAGCCCGATTGGCTGCCCGCGTATGCCCTGCCGGGCGAAGAGGCGCTCGCCGACGAACTGGCCGGCCTGGTCGAACGTCGCGACACCCTGCAAGCAAAGGTGGACGAAGTCCAGGCCAAGCTTGAGGAGAAGACACGGTTCAAGCGCATGCTCTACGGGAAGGGGCGAGTTCTGTTCCACCGCGCGGCCGCCGACGCCTTCCAGGAACTCGGATTCGAAGTCGAACCCAGGGGTGAAATCTGGCGACTGGCATGCGAGGAGGGGAACGCTCTCGTAGCCATGGAGGCCTCCGAGGACGCGCGAATTGGGCTCTCCGCGTATCGCCGATTGCACCGCGAGATGGACCGCGCGATCACGGAAGGCGAGGACCCCATGAAAGGGATCCTCATCGTCAGCGGGTCACGCGAGTTGGATCCAAGACGCAGGCCGACGCAGTTCTCCGCCGAGGTGCTTCGTGGCTGCGAGGCGCACGGCTACTGTCTCCTGTCGTCCTACCAACTCCACAAGATGCTCCTTCGCGCCCTTGCGGAGAAGAGCAAGAAAACGCTCGGCGGGCTTAGGCGACTCCTTCTCGAAACAGACGGGGAACTGAGGGAAGCCGGAGAGTCGTGATCCCGAGCGTCGCCTCATCCCTGATCGTCCTTCTCTTGACAGCGTTCGCCGCGTGGCAATTCGCTCGCTGGATGCGCAGGCGGAGGATTGGGCAACAGATCCGCGACGAGGGTCCCGCTCACCACCAAGGGAAAGCGGGCACCCCCACGATGGGCGGAGTCGTCATTCTCTCGATCTGGGCCGCCGCAGTCGCGACCCTCTCGGTGTGGAGTCCTTTCAGTGCTCGGGAAGGATTCGTCGTCGCGTCCGGCCTCACGATGGGTGCGGTTGGAGCTCTCGACGATCTCCTGAAACTCGCCCGGCGGCGGTCTCTCGGCCTCACCGGGTGGGAGAAGATCGGCCTCACGGCCGCCGGCGCCGTCGGCCTCTTCTTCGCGTTCCCGGGTGTCATCGGATCCGCTTCACATGTCCCGTTTTCCGGCATCACCATCGAGCCTCCCCCGTGGGTACTCTTTGTCCTCACCGTTGTCGTGTTCCTCGCGGCGACCAACGCGGTCAACCTCACCGACGGGCTGGACGGACTCGCCGCGGGCGTCGTGCTACTCATCCTATTGGGATTCCTCGCGCTCTCACCGAGTATCAGCGATCTCCGGCTTCTCTTGCCGCTCGTCGGCAGCCTGGCCGGATTCCTGTGGGTGAACGGGTACCCGGCGAGCCTGATCATGGGCGACGTCGGATCGTTTGGCTTGGGAGGCGTCGTCGCCGCAGTCGCTCTGGCTCAGGGAAGGACCTTCCTCCTGCCGATCCTCGCCGGCGTACCGGTGTTGGAAGTCGTCGCCGTGATCCTGCAGGTGGCCAGTTGCCGATTCTTCGGACGACGCATCTTCCGCATGAGTCCTCTTCACCACCACTTCGAGGCGTCACCGGGAGCCGCGCCGCGGGCTCATCTGCTTCCCGCCTGCGAATGGCCCGAGATGAAAGTCGTCGTGCGCTTCTGGATCGCGCAAGGGTTCTTCGTTGGACTCGCCGTGCTGGCCTCACGAATCGGGCGCTAGGACGACTGGATCGACGGCAAACAGGAGTTGCTCAAGAGCCTACGAGTGCTGGGTGACTCGCCTGGTACCGGAGGAGGGACTTGTAACCCGGGCCGCACGAGGTGCGGCTAGGGAATTCGCCGCTTGGGACATTGGGAACTCCCTAGGTGGTTCCCAAGGCCAAAGACGAAAGGGGACCCCGCGGACCCCTTGTTCCCTGGTACACCTCAGTAGACAATCTTGGAACTTCCCCGTGGCCGGGAGCCGAAGGAATCCGAACACTCCTCGTAGGCGTCAAGGCTACCTGAAGCCCCAATGGATTGCTCTCTCAATGACAGCATCCTCCGGAGAACCCGGGGCGGTTCAGAAGCGCGATGGTGAAGGACTTCCCGCCCTGATAGCTACCGCCTAAGGTGTAGCGCCCCCAGAAGTTTCTTGATACCCGAACGGATCGCGTGGGACAACACCGCCACGAATACTCGCCGCTTCACTGACATCTCTCGCACCTCCAAATGCCAACCATGTCACAGTACACCAGATGGGTGTAGCGGCCCCCGCGTCAGGTCCAGGCATTAGGTCAGAGCCTCGGCTCGTGCACCTGCCCCCGCGTTAGGTCCAGGCATTAGGTCAGAGCCTCGGCTCGTTGACGACCTCGCACTGCTGCGATGCCCAACAGCTCTGCAATGTACTCTGCCGGCGCCCGATTCCCTAAGCTGGAATGCGGTCGCGCTTCATTGTACTCCGTCTGCCACGCCGCGAGCTCTGCCCGCACGTCCGCCAAGCTTTCAAACCAGTGTACGTTGAGGCATTCGTCTCTCAGCCTGCCGTTGAAGCTCTCGATGATTCCGTTCTCCACCGGGCGCCCCGGCGTGATGAAGTCGAGCTGGATGCCGCGGCGGTACGCCCACTGGTCGAAGTGGTTGCAGGCGAACTCCGTTCCGTTGTCCATCGTGATCGCCTCCGGCTGTCCGAGGAGAGCCATCGCCTCGTCCAGCGCCTCCGTGACGGCCTGCGAAGGGATGCTCTGGGCTGCCTTGAGACACACGCATTCCCGACTCACGTGATCCACGGCCGTCAAGACACGGAACCGCCTTCCGTCTGCCAGCTGATCGCTTACGAAGTCGATGCCCCACCGTTCTCCGACGCGGATCGCTGCCGGCAACTTGACCCGCACCTCGGCCACTCGGCGCTTCCTCCGCTTCGTTCGCACCATCAGCTCTTCCTCGCGGTAGATGCGATGGACTCGCTTGTGGTTCACGATCCAGCCCTCGCGCTGGAGCAGCGTCGTCAACCGCCGGTAGCCGTAGCGGGGACGGGCGTAGGCCAGCTCCTTCAGTCGTAGCCGTAACGCTCGGTCATCTCCCCCATGTGCCTGGTAACGGCACACCGAGCGGTGAAGCAGCACGAGCCTGCACGCTCTGCGCTCCGAGATCCCGTAGTCTTCAAGGATGTCGGGGAGCAGCTCCCGCTTGCGGGCAGGCCCTAGAGCTTTTTTCGTAGCACGTCCTGGAGGATCTCCTTGTCCAGGCTGAGCTCGGCCACCAGCTTCTTCAGTTGGCTGTTCTCCCGCTCGAGCTCCTTCAAGCGCTTCAGCTCGCTTGGGCTGACGCCGTTGTACTTCGTCCGCCACAGGTAGACGGTCTTCTCGCTGACGCCGTACTTGCGAGCGATCTCCCGGACGGGAATGCCCAGCTCAACCTGCTTCACGGCGTACACGATCTCCGTTTCGGTGAACCTCGACTGCCGCATCCGACCTCCTCCATCGATACGTGAGCCAAGGTAAGGATTCACCTAATCCGTGGACCAGTTTTCGGGGAGCACGTCACTCGTTGACGACCTCGCACTGCTGCGGCGCCCGAGAACCAAGTGCTGTCCGCCCGAGCGTGGCGCAGATAGGAGTGGAGGACGATCTTAGGACTCTGCACCGGGGTTGACGGAGGAAGTCGCATCCATGTCGCTTCCTGCCAGTGATCAATGCGATTGACGCGTCTGCCGTCGTTCTCTCCAGCACACCCTGGTCTACTCGACGACTTCAGAACTCCAACCGAAGGGTGAAGCACTCTTGGGAGTCTGCCATTTGGTACCGGAGGAGGGACTTGTAACCCAGGCCGCACGAGGTGCGGCTTGGGAGTTCGCCCTTTCGGAGTTGCGAACTCCGTGAGCTCAAGGTGGCTCCCGAAGTACAGAGCAGAAGGGGCCTCACGAGACCCCTTCTGCTCTGTACCCCCTGCGGGACTACTCTTGAACTCGCCGGGTGAGAGCGGTGACCGAACTCATGGAGACGAGCCTCCAACGAACCCCGGAGCGTGCACCACCAGACGCTACTCGCCCGCGATCGGGAGCATGACTGGCCTCTTGCTTCCTACAGCGTTATCTCTCAGGAAGGCATTCTTCTCCGTGGCGCTTGTCCCGATGCCGACCACAACGCGGACGTTCGCCCGTGAGGCGACGATGTCTCCTACGAGCTGCGTCCACAGTTCCTCCCCTCCAGGAACAGCCTGAGGAAGCACTTGAGACGCGCGGAGCCGATCTGCCGTCGCCATAGGATCCTGAGAGACCGAGACTAGTCGAGAGACAGTCGCTGCGGGTGAGAACCTGGAGAGATGAAGTACCGCCGTCTCCCCGGCTTTGATCCTATCGCACGCACATCGAAACTCAACAGGGGCGTTGTCCCCGTAGAGCACTTGCGCTACATCTCCGCGGTCGTCTGTGTGGACAGCCCGAACATACGGCTCAACGGCACTCTTCAAGTTCGGGCCTGCAAGGATGACGCCAACCCCCATCCAATCATGTTGAGTCGCGTTTCGAATCGATATCCAGCCGAGGCCTAGGTAGAACTCGTGATCATTGCTCCCGCGTGGGACCGCCGCCTGGAGTTCGAGCACATGGCCAAGCGGCAGTGTCTTCACTTGCTCCATCGAAGTCACGCCGGGCCTGTACGAGACGATGGCATTCACCTCAGCGACGCGTGAGCAGCCCAACGGTGATTGGCAGCAAGCGACCACAAGGACAAGCAGTCCGATCCGCGCCTTCATAGCTTGCCAGTCTATGTGCAGGAGCCTCCAGCGACAAGAACTGGTGGCCTCGACTGACGTGAGCACCGTCAAGCTGTTCACGAAGTGGGTCAATCCTCACCTAGTTGGGCTCGCACAGCTTCGAAGAGCTGGTGAGTTCAAGACCGTCCGCAGGGTCTGTCGCGGAAGCGGCATGAACAGGGATGTTCCGGTACTACTACCCTCTGCGGGACTACTCTTGAACCGTCGGTCAGCCCTCCTGCCCGACGACTGAGGCAGGGCCAGAGGCACCCGCACTAGACTGCTTGTCGGGATGTGGCCCGGTTCGTAGACTGCTCTTTATGCGCGACCTCACTTGCCCGGGAGCTGGAGAGAGAACAGCTCCTACACATGACAGGGACCTCGAAGTCCCTGTCGTCCGACACGATTGTCTTCTTGATTGTCGGGGGGCAGACGGGCAAGAGCACCGAGGAGCTGTTTGGCTCGAGATGATGCCCGCCTTTGTGAGGCTGTCTGGTTTCCTGATGATCCTCGTCCTGCTAGGTCTAGCGTCGGGACTCGTGATCGGCTGTGGGAAGTCCGTAGAAGAGCCACTCGGTGGGTGTAGCGGCAGAGTCGTCGACTCGGCGACCGGCACCCCCGTTCCCAACTGCTCCGTTACCATCGCTGAAGGAGTGGGGGCCGTCACTGATGGCAGCGGCATGTACGTGATAGACGACGTCAAGGCTGGTTCCTATGTGCTTTCCACGGTTGCGTGCGGCTACACGCGGACCGCCAGACAGGTACAGGTCGTCCAGTATCAACGCGACCCAACGACGAAGGAGATCATCCGGAAACCACAGCTGATTTCCGAGATCCGGATCTCTTTGGATCCCGCCGTGATCGCGATAGCGTCGTATCTTGAATACGCAATCCGGGCGCTTGTGGAAGGTGGCGTGTCTCTCCCTGAGATCTCCTGGCAGCAGGTGGGACAATACGCACGCCTAACCCCTATGGGCACAACCATCCAAGTGAAGCACAGTGTGGATTCGGCGCTCCACACGCGCGACGATGGCTGCAGAGACGACGGCGCATGGCGAGACGACTATGTGCAGGCCCTGATTGAGAACTCGCTTGCACTGGTGAAAGAGGGCTGGGAGGCGCGCAAGGCTGTGCTTGAGGCCATTCGTGTGCTCCAGTAGGGTGAGCCAGAGAGAGCTGATTGACCTGGGCCCGACGAACCGGTCCACGGGATCGCTCAACCCTTACTCGCTCGGGGTTAACGCTGCTGGATGAAGCTGCAGTTCAAGACCGATCGAAGGGTTGGCCACAGATATCGCATCAACACTGCTCTTCCGATACTAGTACCGGAGGAGGGACTTGTAACCCAGGCCGCGCTGCGGCGCGGCTTGGGAGTTCGCTCTGTCGAATGTTGCGAACTCCATGGGGTCAAGGTGGCTCCACGGGGCCAAAGAACAAGGGCCCATGAAACCCACGGGCCCTGTTCTTTGGTACCGGAGGAGGGACTTGAACCCACACGAGGAGTGAACCTCACAGGATCCTGAATCCTGCGCGTCTGCCAATTCCGCCACTCCGGCATTCGTGCGCGGAGTGTAGGGGCGGCGGCGAGGGCTGTCAAGCAATCGGATGAAGAATAGGCCTTCTTTTCGGCATTCTAGGCCTGAGCGTCGAGCCGTCGCATCCGGGCTGGCCTCCGGGGGGGCCAGGACAAGGCTGGACTTGGCTCCCTGTGTGATATCGGTTACACTGCGGACTCTTGACCCCGCCCACTGGGTGATGGACGGGCGGGCAAGAGGGGACACGCGCATCGAGCTTCGTGCAGGCAAGTGTCGGGAGGGGGTTCGGTATGGTTGAACTGAACGAGTTCCGCATTTTCTCCGATCTCAAGGACAAGGAACTAGAGAAGCTACGCGAGACCGTCCGAATGATCCAGTACGGACGAGGCGAGATTATCTTCCAGGAGGGAGCGCCCGCTTTCGGTTTCTATCTCGTCTTCGAGGGCATGGTGAAGTTGGTCAAACGAAGCATGCGGGCCAAGAGCCAGATCCTCAAGATCGTCGGCCCGGGAGAGATCATCGGGGAGACGACGCTCTTCGATAAGGGAAGCCACAATGCCTACGCCAAGACGCTCGACCCGGTGAAGGTCGGGTTCATCGAGCGGGGAGACTTCTTCTACTTCCTGGAGCGACACCCAAAGACGGTCTTCCGCGTGTACGAACGGTTGTCCGAGGAGCTCAAGGCATTCCAGAACAAGCTCGCCGAGCGGTCCTACTCGTCGAGCAAAGAGCGCCTCGCTCGACTCATACTTCACCTTGGCCGTAGTGGAGTCGAGCTCTCGCGTGCCGAGCTCGCGGAAATGGCCGGCGTCTCCTCCAAGACTGCCATCCGCACGCTGAGCGAGCTGGAGAGCCGCGGCATCATCGCAATCGAGAGCCGCAAGATCCGCATCCTCCGTGAGGAGTACTTGCAGAAGATCATCGAGCCCTTCTCGTCGAACCTCAATCCG
>Ga0247842_10006063_pt1 | contig 13863 bp, 16 predicted proteins | sample LaCruzMarch2015__3_FD_192411 | JGI IMG/M metagenome (GOLD analysis project Ga0247842, IMG submission 192411) | Freshwater microbial communities from meromictic Lake La Cruz, Castile-La Mancha, Spain - LaCruzMarch2015_19m | ecosystem: Environmental > Aquatic > Freshwater > Lake | place: Spain...
GCCCAAGAGCGCGTCGAGCTGCTGCACGCACTGCGGGACACCGGTTCGCTCGGGGCCGACGAGACCTTCCGCTACTGGGACGGCAAGGCGCTGAACGAGGTCAAGCTGACAAATGAACCACCATGGAACTTGAAATCAAGTGGCATCCAGGGCTACATCTTAAAGACGCCACGTTTAATTGCTCGGGGACGCGCAGGAGAGTGGCAAAAGGGAAAACCGGGGGAAAACCGGGGACAGACCAGAATGGCGCGACGATAAGCCGAGAGCATATTTAAATCCGTGGGTTACCGTTGCGACTCAGGACCAAAAATCGGCGTGTTCAGCGCTGTTTCTTGGGGTGGCCGTTCTGGCGGACCTCCTCCTGCGCGATCCGCCGGGGCTTGGTCAACAGCGGATAGTTCTTGAGCCGACGCTTCAACGCCCGCGGTTCAATCCCGAGCGTGGTCTTAAGGTTGCGCAGATCAAGTTCGACGTTCCAGCGGCTGCGGTACAACACCTTGAGGGTGTACTTGGGGACCGCTTTAGGGCAGAGGAGGGTCGTGACCATGATCTTACCGCCCGCTTGAAATTCACGCACGGTCAGGGTGTCCGGGGCCTGATCATAGTCCTCCTGGCTCATCCAGTCCGGACGCTTGGGCTTGCTCAGGACGATCAGGTGGTCACGCACCCCAAGCGATTTGCCCAGACGAAAGTCCGTACTGCGTTTGCGGGCGCCGTACTGCTCAAACACCCCATCGACGCCGCGAGACCCTAACTCGCAGAGCAGAAAATACGTCGCGTAAAAGGCGTCGGCAATCAGGATCTCACCGCGCAGCAGGGTGTCGAGCAGGGTGCGCAGCAGGGTCTGCTCGTCGCTGCCCTTGCCCACACAGGGACCGACGGCCCCGTCCAACAAGGCGCCGGTCGCCAGGCGCAGCTTGTACCACCAACCGACAGATCGGGAACCCCAGTCCGGGCTTTTGGCTCGTCGGCTGCGGATACTTAGCCTGGTTTTCCGCAGTGTCGGCCAAGGTCAGCGTCGCCCCGTCGGCGAGCCGCACCCGTCGGCCGTGCCAGTGCCACCAGACCGGTGCCCCGTCGGTCACCAGCTCCCCGCTCTGGCGCGCCAGGGTCGAGATCATCGACAGCGGCAGCCGGGCACGCGCTTGGCAGAAGGCGCTGGTGCTGGTGCTGAGGGGCGGTAACCTGGCGATGGCCCGTTGGACCGCGTGGTCGGCGAGCGCCTGGCGGCAACTGCCGTCCGCCGAGAGCGCCTGGGTCATGAACATCGCCAAGGTCTCCGTCGGGGGAAAGGCCCGCTCACGATGGGCCGGCACCAACGCGGCGACCTGATCCAGCAACTGCGGGCCGGTCAACAAATCGAAGAATCCGCCGGTGTCGATCCGACCGGCCTCCTTAAGGACACGTTGCTGCGTCGCGGCGCGTTGGTTAGGATGCATGGGGGCTGGCTCGCAGGGTGATGGGTTGGGTGTCGCAACCTTCAGCCTACCACTCTTGCGGGTTGGCCCCTATTATTTTCAGTCTGTTAGACTAAATTAGTGCCATTCCGCACTGGCCCTTTTTGGCCTCCTCCGGGCCGCCGCTGCGGCGGTCGCATCTTTCGCCAGGTCGGTTTGCTGGCTAATCGCCATCCCGATCAGTCCCAATCCCGCGTAGGATGTAAAATCAGCCGCCGATTTCGCAATGATCAGCCGTCGCACCATGTCACCTGCGGAGTGAGTGTCAGGGATGCGTCATTTTAACTCTATCTCGCGGACGAAGCTCATTCAGATCACTGGCTAAGGATATACGCAAAGGAGTAGTATTCTCGAAAATGCAAATGGGAATTAGGAAATGCACCCTCGCCGCAAGAAAAATCAGACCCATTGACAAGCGAGTATTATCGTTATTTGGGGTGGCAAATAGGTAAGATTCGAGAGGCGAGTACCGAAGGCGTCCCGAATCATAATCTAGTTATGGATTTCTTCCAAGAAGAACTTGCCAGAGTGTGGGAAAATCGTGAGCAGGCCGACTTGCTTTTGGATCTGATGCAGTCTAACTTTCAGCTTACAATTGACAAAATCAACGATTACTGGGATCGCTGGTTGGGGAAAATGGAGCCTGAAAGATTCGAGTAACACACAAAAAGGGGCTATAGAGATGCAACATTACAGCCCTCCCAGGTAACGAAAATGGCGACGAAGCTTTTAATCAGGCTTATAAGCGTAATAGGTATCTTAGTCGTGCTCGGTGGGCTGGACCGATTTCTTTTCAGTCAGAGAATCTCCGCAGCTGACCCCAAGGCGCTTTATTCAGATATGAAATCCATCATTGCGCAAGTCCAAATGCAGTCAGTCGGGACGGACGCGACCGGTACCGCCCTGACGACCCGGTTTGGTCCTTACCGGGTTGTTTTGGCGACTGACCATCTCGTGATTTTATATACGACCAGCCTCACGTCCAGCGCTTACTTGGCGTTTCAGCGAATCGGCAACAGTAGCGCTTGGGTCGTGGGTTGGCTGCGGGGCGCGCAATTCTCTCAAATCGGCACTTTCAGGTTTTGAACCTATGAAATACGAAGCAAGAGTTACGCTAACCAGAGTGGAATACCGCGGAGACAACTTAGGAAACAATATCCGCATTACGATAACTGTATCGGGGAGATCGGTGTCGTTGCGATTTCGCATAAAACCTGGGGAGTCTCAAATTCAGAACCAGCTCGTTTACGACGAGCGAACGGACGCGAACGAAATATCGCTGAGTTCTTCAGCATTGGCTACTGAAGCAGACCCGGTGCATGACGACACCGGTTCCGCAATGGCGATGCTTCGCTTTGACGACAGCGGCGCACGCGATGCCGTATTGAACATCCCGATTCAGGGTGATCGAAAAGGGGACAAAAGCAAAAAGGGGGTCATAGTTCTCACGTTCTCCGGGGTTCTTAGGTAAACGGGCGAACGCTTCGTCGCGTTCGTCGAACCGGAGGGGTGGCTCAAGGTCAAGAGCGAAGACCGTCGCGCCTATCCTAATGTCATTCCGTTCGGTTTGAGAGTGACCGTTACGAGCAATGATGGGGTGCGAGAGTTTTTTACGATTGAAGAGGGACAGCTTCGAGGAAACAAAGCAAGCGTCGCATTGAAGGAGGACGGAAGCAGCTATCTACAAGAGGACAACCCCCAGATAGGTGCAGTAACGCTACGCTTCTCCAAACGCGATGAGATCCTGACACTTGACGGGCGCGAGGAACGCTATTGGGCAGTCACTGACCCTAACAATCCCATTCCTTCCGGCACTTATGACCTTGAACTTCCATACGAACTGCACAGCTTTGGTGCGGGATATCGGAAACAGGCGGCATTTGCCCGCACTTGGTTCAGGGTCGGACACTCTGGGGATCGCTTTTTGCATGTTGGTTCCGTCTCGCTGGGTTGTGTTACCGTAAGACAAGTCGAGCGATGGGACGAGATCTGCGCACTACTCATCACGGCAAGGAAAGGTGATCTGAAGAGTATCGGACAGATCATCGTTATTTGACTAAGACTGACCATGAGTTCGGGTCTTGCCTTTTGCCGCGAGAATGAAGAACCTACTATAACGCCTCAAAAGCGAGCGCGCGCCACAGGCGTCGTGCTAATTCTCAGCTTCATCAGGGGCGCGCGCCGCTTTAGGCTGCACATTCGATCATGCGCGACGCTGCGGATGGGTTATCTTCGGCAATGTATTCCTGTATACGCCGCAGGCGCGCTTCCGCACGCGCTGTCCAGTGTGAGATCACTCCGCGATGCCGAACGACCGCATAATCTCTTCAACCGGTCGGGTCCGACCTTCATCGCTGTCCGCCAGCCCAGCCTCGATTTCACGTCGCACGACCATTTCGTAGATCAAATCATCCCAAGTGGCCTGAGTTGGCAAGTGGTCTATCAACTTGTGTGCAGCATCTCGAATGTCGGTTTGCATGGTTTCCTCAGGGCTCGGCGGTTCGGGGCCGGTCGACCAAATGTTGCGCGGCTTGTCAATGTCCGGGTTGGATCGATCGGTCAGGGCGTCGCGCCCGGTGTCGGGAACGAACCCCAACTTCGGCGCCCACCGATGATTGGCGTTGGGGTTCTTTCGTCACGGCAACCGGTCCTCAACCGCGCCGCCGATCATCACCTCGGTTCGATAGGCGCGCAGCGCTTGCCGCAGGGTCGGGAAGTACCGGTCGCCCAGCAGGTTCCGCGGGAGTCCGAGCCGATCCAGTTCACGGACGATCTCCCCGCCGCGGCCGGCGATGACCAGTTCAGCGCCGCGCCGGTGCAGTTCTTCGCGGACCGCTTGCACGGCGTCGAGCCCGGTTAGGTCAAGCCGGCCGAGGGGCAGAAAGGCAAGGACAAACCACTTCAAATCAGGTCCCTCCGTGTGCATCGCTTTCACCGCTTCGCGTTTAAAGCAATTGGCGTTGAAAAACACCAGGGCGGAGTTGAAGCGCCACAGCACCAGGCCGCGAATCGTCCGTACCGCCGGGTCAAAGTCGGTGGCGCGGAACCCGGCGTTCCCCTTGAGCAATCCCAACAGTTCCACCCGCGGCCGCGCGGCGGACTTCACAAAGCGCAGCAGGGCCAGGGCCACGCAGATCAGGATCGCGTCGATGGCGCCCACCCAGACCACACCCAAGGTCGCCACCAGCGATAGGCCGAACTCTTTCTTATCGAGCAGCCAGAAACGCTTGAGCGCGGGCACATCGATGAGTGACAGCGACGCCTTGATCAGCACCGCCCCCAGGGCCGCGATCGGAACATAGCTCAGCGGCTGGGTGAAGACGAGGAGCACCAGGGCGATGGCCGCTGCCGAGACGATACCGGTGACTTGGGTGCGTCCGCCGACGGCATCGCTCATGGCGGTCCGCGAATCCGCCCCGCTGATCGCGAAACCCTGGGAGAGGGCGGAGGCGACATTGGCCGCTCCCAAGGCGGTAAACTCGCGGTCGACATCAATATCGTAGCGGTTCTTGGCGGCGAAACTGCGCGCGGTCAACATGGTGCTGGTGAAGCTGATCAGGGCGATGGCGGCCGCCGCTCCCAGGACCTCGTCGATCAAGTCAAGCGGGATCTCGGGCAGCCGCAGAATCGGCAGACCCGCCGGAACCGACCCGACCACGGCCACCCCCTGGGCATCCAGTCCGAACAGGGCGACCGCCGACGCGGCCGCGACGATGGCGATCAGGGCCGTCGGCAGACGGGACCACCAGCGCGGGTCAAAAGGGGCCAGGCTCGAATGGCACTAAGTTAAGGTTGCCCTCGACGATATCAGAGGCTTGCGCGCCGACCCAGAACAGAGACGTCGGAGAACTCGGGAAGCCCCGCGGGCTCCTGGATGAAGCGAGATGATGAAGCCGTCAGTGTTGGGACACGTAAGGGTGATGAACCTGGAAACGGCGTGGGCACGGGGCGCGAGTCATTGAGCATGGAGCATCCAGGTAGGCTGACAACAGCCGTATGCCGACGAGGTGTCGTATCGGGCATCGTAGATCGGAGGTTGGGAAAGCCAGCCACATGGCGAAGGACCCGACGGAAGTACGCAGCCCACAAAGGAAACTCGTGCCGGACATGCAGGATCGGGTAAACACGAGCCAACCTCACTGAGGGCAATAACAACTGGGCCTTGTAACGGGTAACTGTGAAGGTCCGCTTGATAAGTGAGTACAACCGAGGAACCGGATGCGGGAAAACTGCACGTCCGGGATTGCGCCGGGGGCGCCGGGTAACCGGCGTTCCTACGGCGGATACGATAATGGACGGAATTGAATTATGGCCACCAATATTGAAAACATTCCCGACATAATGCGGCATCATAAGTGGGCCGTTGGTGCAGCCTTGATGGACAGTTGGTTTTCCAGACCCGTTAACGTCGCGCCAAAGTATGGTCCGCCGAACACGACGACCGTCACAATGAATTGGGTGTTGAGCTTCCTCAGGGCGAAGAGGATTTACGATAAGCTGGTGGCCGATCGTATTTGGGCTAACAGCGCCGCCCAGGCGGAAATCGTTAAAATGCTGCGTCGCAACAGGTTGATTCTACAAAACGTCTGTTACACGAAATCGTTCGGCAGACTCTCGGATCCAGTACCGAGGCAGGATCCTGACTATATCAATCAGCGGGCTCTCGGAATGTCCACCGACCTCGATGACCTGAATGCCGCATTAGCGAATTTTGTGTTTAATGTGGTGGTGGCTGGTACGATCCAAACGACCAACACCATTGGTGAGTACCGGGTGGAAATAACGGAAGTCGGAGTCTACGCCAAGGATTCCTACGACTTCGTTGGTTCTCAATTTCTTGGTTATTGGGATGATTCTGACAATTCGGTGAGCATGAGCAATCCTTTCTCCGGCACTGAAATACGCAATCAGGACTTCCGCGATTGGCGTGCGGCTAACAGCAAAGGTGGGGATTTTCAGATCTTTTCTGATCTCAAACGCACGGTGTTGAGAACGCCGGATGTTTTCACGTTTAAGTGAATCAGTATGAAGAAGGAGTAATTGGGATGCGCTTGCGATGGTGGATTGCGCTTGCCGTAACGATTTGTTTCATCATAGGAATTTTGTGGACAACAGTTACGTCGTTTGAGGAGTATGCACGATTCGAACGGCCTGATGGTCGATATCACGTTGTTGTGATGCGTCGCGAGATACGGCCTGCAATGATGCCGGGGCAGTCCGGTGATGCACCCGGTGTGGTGCGGTTATACGATCAGCAGGGTCGATTGATGCAGGAAACCGACGTCGACATGGTGCAACGGGTTGATCGAGTCTATTGGGACGACAAGCGGATTTCCATTAAGCTTATTGCGGATTGGCCGCTGCCAGATTGACTTGCCTATGCTAGGCAGGGCCGTTGTACGCCAAAAAAATACCAGGGACAGACCACGTTTAATTGCTCGGAGACGCGCAGGAGAGTGGCAAAATAAGTAAGGGCATCTGTCCGTTCATTATCGCTATTATCCGCCCAAGATTGTACCTCGTGTTTACCTCAGCGAAGTCTGTTTAGATCATCGGGCAAGAGTTGCCGAACATGTATCACTGCAACAACGTCGTAGATCAGATCATCCCAAGTGGCCTGAGTTGGCAAGTGGTCTATCAACTTGTGTGCAGCATCTCGAATGTCTGTTTGCATGCTGTCCTCAGGGCTCGGCGCTCCGGGACCAGTCGACCAAATGTTGCGCGGCTTGTCAACGTCCGGGTTGGCTCGATCGGTCAGGGCGTCGCGCCCGGTGTCGGGAACGAACCCCAACATCGCCGCCCGCCGATGATTGGCGTTGGGGTTCTTTCGTCACGGCAACCGGTCCTCAACCGCGCCGCCGGTCATCACCTCGGTTCGATAAGCGCGCAGCGCTTGCCGCAGGGTCGGGAAATAGCGGTCGCCCAGCAGGTTCCGCGGGAGTCCGAGCCGATCCAGTTCACGGACGATCTCCCCGCCGCGGCCGGCGATGACCAGTTCAGCGCCGCGCCGGTGCAGTTCTTCGCGGACCTCTTGCACGGCGTCGAGCCCGGTCAGGTCCAGCCGGCCGAGGGGCAGAAAGTCAATGACAAACCACTTCAAATCAGGTCCCTCCCTGTTCATCGCTTTTACCGCTTCGCGTTTGAAGTAATTCGCGTTGAAAAACACCAAGGCCGAATTGAAGCGCCACAGCACCAGCCCGGGCGTCGTCCGTACCGCCGGATCAAAGTCTGTGGCGTGGAAACCGGCGTTCCCCTTGAGCAACCCCAACAGCTCCACCCGCGGCCGCGCGGCGGACTTCACGAAGCGCAGCAGGGCCAGGGCCACGCAGATCAGGATCGCGTCGATGGCACCCACCCAGACCACACCCAGGGTCGCCACCAGCGATAGGCCGAACTCTTTCTTGTCGAGCAGCCAGAAACGCCTGAGCGCGGGCACATTGATGAGTGACAACGACGCCTTGATCAGCACCGCCCCCAAGGCCGCGATCGGAACATAGCTCAGCGGATGGGTGAGGACGAGGAGCACCAAGGCGATGGCCGCTGCCGAGACGATACCGGTGACTTGCGTGCGTCCGCCGACGGCATCGCTCATGGCGGTCCGCGAATCCGCCCCGCTGATCGCGAAACCCTGCGAGAGGGCGGAGGCGATATTGGCCGCTCCCAAGGCGGTGAACTCGCGGTCGACATCGATATCGTAGCGGTTCTTGGCGGCGAAGCTGCGCGCGGTCAACATGGTGCTGGTAAAGCTGATCAGGGCGATGGCAGCCGCCGCCCCTAGGACCTCGTCGATCAACTCAAGGGGGATCACGGGCAGCCGCAGGGCCGGCAGACCCGCCGGAACCGACCCGACCACGGCCACCCCCTGGGCATCCAGTCCGAACAGGGCGACCGCCGACGCGGCCGCGACGATGGCGATCAGGGCCGTCGGCAGACGGGACCACCAACGCGGGACCAAAACCAAAACCGCCACCGTGGCCGCACCCACCGCCAGAGTCGGCAGATGCGTTGACCCGAGCTTGCCGACGAACTCCAGGCCCCGCGGGATGATGCCGGGAGCCGACAGATCCAGGCCGAAGAGTTTGCCGATCTGACCGAGGATGATGTGCAGGGCGATGCCGTTGAGGAAGCCCACCAAGATCGGATTAGAGAGAAAATCCGCGAGCGCACCCAGGCGCAGGAAGCTGGCGGCGATACAGATGAGCCCCGCGACCAGGGCCAACGCCGCGGAGAGTGAAAGGTAGAGGGCCGGATCGGCCCCGGCCAGGGGTGCCACGCTGGCGGCAATCAGGGCGCAGGTGGCGGCATCCGGCCCGACCACCAACTGGCGGGAGGTACCGAACAGGGCATAGGCCAGCAGCGGTAACATGCTGGAATAGAGCCCGATCACCGGGTCGAACCCGGCGAGCTGCGCGTAGGCCACACCCACCGGTAACGCCACCGCTGCCACCGAGAGGCCAGCGATCAGATCGTGCGGCAGGTCCCGCGGCTGATAGCGCAAGAGCGCCGACACGCCGGGGGCAAAGCGCCCGATCCGATCCACCCAAGCCGACGTGGGAATTCTGCCCATGGTTGGCACCATTGACCGCTGATGTCTGATGATGCTCGCGATTCTAGCAGTTCCCGACCTGATGCAAACGTGCGGCGGCACGCCCCACCTGCGCTATTGACCCCATGATAGTGCCGCGATCTGGAGGATCCGCCGCGCGGGCCTTGATCAGCGTTCCGGCCAGCGATGCCCTTTTGGAGTCCAAGGCTTTAGCCTTGGCCGATGCCGATCCAAGGCTTAAGCCTTGGACTCCAGTCGGCCGACGCCGCGGCTGGCCGCGAGCATGATCAAGGCCGGTGTCATGCCGCGCAACCAGCAGGTGTAGCGTTCGTACCGGATATCCATACAGACCTTCGTGTAGGGGCGGGTTTGAAACCCGCCCCTACGTCCGGTTATCACGTCCGAAGGCTATATCACAGCATCCCCAGTTGCAACTTGGCCTCGTCGCTCATGTTGGACTGGTTCCAGGGCGGGTCCCAGACCAGCTCGACCTCGACCTCGCCGACGCCCTCCACGGAGGCCACCGCATCCTTGACCATCAGCGGCATCATCCCGGCGACCGGGCAGGCCGGGGCGGTGAGCGTCATGTCGATGTTCACGTCACCGCGATCACTGATCGCGATCTTATAGATGAGTCCCAGGTCATAGATGTTGACCGGGATCTCGGGATCATGGACCTCGCGCAACGCGGCGATGATCGGCTCGCGTAACTCTTGCGCGTCCATCCGCTCAACGGCCACATCCTCATGGTGACGGGTGTCATCCGGCGCCGCGTGATGCCGGCCGAATCCCGCGAAGCGAGCCAAACGATTCATTGGAGACCTCTCTACAACTTGCATGACAACCTCGAACCAGGCATCTGGTGCGCTAATCGATCGGCGCCTGCTCCAACCGGCTGCCCACCTGCTCTGCGACCTGATCGCGCAGGGCCTCCGGGGTCAGGCAATCCAGGATTTCACCGGCGAAGCCCAGACATAGCATGCGCCGGGCCAGCGGTGCGCTGATGCCGCGCGAACGCAGATAGAACAACTGTTCCGGCTCGATCTGCCCGACCGTCGTCCCGTGACTGCACTTTACATCGTCGGCATTGATCTCCAACTGCGGCTTGGTATCGACCTCGGCCCCTTCCGACAACAGCAGATTGCGGTTGGACATGGCGGCATCGGTGCGCTGGGCGTCTTTGGCGACATAGACCCGCCCGTCGAAGACCGCCCGGCCCTTGCCGTAGAGAATCCCTTTGAAGTTCTCCCGGCTGCTGCAATGCGGCAGGCGATGATCCACATCCAGGTGAAAATCCATCAATTGACGGTCACCGGCCAGATACAGCCCCTGGAGATCGCACTCGGCATGTTCGCCGGCAAAACATACATTCAGATCGGTTCTCGCCCAGGCGGCACCCAGACCGACATTGACGCACTGATAGCGGCTGCCGGCTCCCAAACTCAGATAGAGCCCGGCGATATGGAAAGCGTTGGCGCTTTCGGTCTGAATACGCTGGTGCTTGAGCACCGCGTCCCTTCCTAAGAACGATTCCAACACCGAATTAGTACAGTACAGCGCTTCGCCCAGACTAACATAACGCTCGATCAGGCTGGCCTGGGCGCCGGCCTCCAGCGCGACGACATGACGCGGCTGGGCGACGCGGGGCTCATCCATGCCGACCGACAGATGAATGAGCTCAATGGGCCGTTCCACCTGTACGCCGCGCTCCAACAGGACCACCACACCGTCATCCAGGCCGGCCGTATTGAGCGCGGCGAACAAAGGCTGCGTCTCGCCGGCGACACCATTGAGCCGGTCTTTGAGCGCATCCGGGTCGGATTTCAGGATCTGGGCCAGCCCACCCACCCGCAGCCCGGCCGGCAGGTGCTGCAGGTCGGACAGTCCAGGCGCGAACCGGCCATTGACCAGCACCACCCGATACGCCTCCAGACCCGGAACCAACAGGGGTTCGAGGTCCCGTGATTCCAGCGGCGGCGTCGCCTTGGCGGTCGGAGTGAAGCCCTGCTCCAGGAGTCGGGTCAGGCTGGTATAGCGCCACGCCTCCTGCTTGTTCGTGGGAACGCCCTGATCGTGGACCTGGGCACGGGCCTGAGCGCGGCGACTGTCGAGCCACGCCAGCCCGGTGTCGGCCGCGGGTCCGTCGTCCGCGAGCCAAGGCGCGAAGCCGTTGCCGGATGTCGCGTTCATGCCGCCTCCTCGGCTCCAAGCCAGCCGTAGCCCTTCTCTTCAAGCTCCAAAGCCAACTCCTTGCCGCCCGAGCGGATGATCTGGCCCTTCGCCAGCACATGCACGTAATCGGGCTGGATGTAATCAAGGAGCCGCTGATAATGTGTGACCAGAATCACCGAGCGCTCCGGACTGCGCAGTGCATTGACGCCGTCGGCAACGATGCGCAGGGCGTCGATATCCAAACCCGAGTCGGTCTCATCGAGAATGGCGAGTTTAGGCTCCAGGATGGCCATCTGGAAGATCTCGTTACGCTTCTTCTCACCACCCGAAAAGCCGAAGTTGACCGGCCGCTTGAGCAACGAGTCATCCAGGTGCAGCACCTTCAGCTTTTCCTTCATCAGGCGCAGGAAAGACACCGCGTCCAGTTCCGGCTCACCGCGCGCCTTGCGAATGGCATTGAGCGCGGCCTTCAGAAAATAGGTGTTGTTGACTCCCGGCAGTTCCACCGGGTATTGGAAGGCGAGGAAAAGCCCCAGATGCGCACGGGCTTCCGGCTCCAGATCTAATAGATCCTGGCCTTCGAAGGTGACACTGCCGCCGGTGACCGTATAGCCTTCCCGACCGGACAAGACATGAGCCAGGGTACTCTTGCCCGAGCCATTAGGACCCATGATGGCGTGGACTTCGCCGCGGCCAATCTCCAGATCGAGACCCTTGAGGATCTCCTTGTCACCGACATTCGCTTTCAGACCCTTGACAGACAGCATCTCAACTCTCCGAAACTGAACGCGGCCAGCACGATGCCGCAACAACCTGGTTTTCGTACAATGCCTGAATGTGCATCAGCCCACCGCGCCCTCCAGACTGATCGACAGCAGTTTCTGCGCTTCCACCGCGAACTCCATCGGCAACTGGTTGAACACCTGTTTGCAGAACCCGTTGACGATCATGGAGACTGAATCCTCGGTGGTGAGTCCACGCGAACGGCAATAGAACAACTGGTCGTCGCTGATCTTCGAGGTGGTGGCCTCGTGCTCCATCTGCGCCGACGGGTTCTTGACCTCGATATAGGGGAAGGTGTGAGCGCCGCACCGATCACCGATCAGCAGCGAATCGCACTGGGTATGGTTGCGCGCCCCCTGCGCCTTGGCGGCGATGCGCACCAGCCCGCGATAGGTCTGCTGGCCCTCCCCCGCCGAGATGCCTTTGGAGACGATGGTCGAGCGGGTGTTGCGGCCCAGGTGAATCATCTTGGTGCCGGTATCGGCCTGCTGGCGGCCCTTGGTGACGGCAACCGAATAAAACTCACCGACCGAGTCGTCTCCGCGCAAGAGACAACTGGGATACTTCCAGGTGATGGCCGAACCGGTCTCGACCTGCGTCCAAGAGATCTTGGACCGGGCGCCCCGGCAATCGCCGCGCTTGGTGACGAAGTTATAGATACCGCCGCGGCCTTGCGCGTCACCCGGATACCAGTTCTGGACCGTCGAATATTTGATCTCGGCGTCGTCCATGGCGATCAGTTCCACCACCGCGGCGTGGAGCTGATTCTCATCGCGCATGGGGGCGGTACAGCCTTCCAGATAGCTCACGTGACTGCCGGCTTCGGCGACGATCAGTGTCCGCTCAAACTGGCCGGTATTGCGGGCGTTGATGCGGAAGTAGGTGCTTAGCTCCATCGGGCAACGCACACCCTTGGGGATATACACGAAGGTCCCGTCGCTGAACACCGCGGCGTTCAGGGCGGCATAGAAGTTGTCGGTATGGGGGACGACTGACCCAAGATGCTGCTTGATCAGGTCCGGGTAGTCGTGCACCGCCTCGGAGATCGCACAGAAGATGACGCCCGCCTCGGCCAACTTGGTCCGGAAGGTGGTCGCCACCGACACGCTGTCGAACACGGCGTCCACGGCGATCCCGGACAGGGCCATCTGCTCCTCGATCGGGATACCGAGCTTGTTGTAGGTCTCGCGCAGCGCCGGGTCGATCTCGTCCAGGCTCTTGGGGCCATCGGTCGACTTGGGAGCCGAGAAATAGGAGATCGCCTGGTAGTCGATCTCCGGGTAATGGACGTGCGCCCACCTGGGGGTCGCCAGGGTCTGCCAGTGGCGAAACGCCTTGAGCCGGTACTCCAGCAAGAACTCCGGCTCACCCTTGCGGGCGGAGATGGCGCGCACCACCCCCTCGTCCAGACCGGGCGGGAAGGTATCGGACTCGATCTCCGTGATAAATCCGTGCTCGTACTCTGACTCAACGATGGCTTCGACGGCTGTGCTTGCGGACATCGCACCTGGCTCCGTAACGACTGAGCGCCCATTTCTGAGCGGTTTACTAGGTTTTTAATATACGCCTCTCCGGGCGCGTTTCAACACCTTTGCGCTCGGTGCGGCCGGAAATTTTTGACGTGCGGAGCCTGAACTGGAGGCTCGCTGGACACCCGGTGTATGTTAGGTTCGTGCCGACCGGTCTGATTGCAAGGTCTTTTCCGGGAAAAAGCCTACCGACAGGTAGCGCTCGGTCCGCACAGCGGACCCTACGACAAGGCCGTGATCCGGTAGCTCGGTCCGCACAGCGGACCCTTGTATGCTCTGTTCCCAGGGATTGACAAGGAGGGTTGAGACACGGATGTTGCGTAGAGTGCACGGGAAGCCGTCGGACCCTGAAGCCTTGAGCTTGCACGTAGATTGG
>Ga0247842_10006069_pt1 | contig 13853 bp, 10 predicted proteins | sample LaCruzMarch2015__3_FD_192411 | JGI IMG/M metagenome (GOLD analysis project Ga0247842, IMG submission 192411) | Freshwater microbial communities from meromictic Lake La Cruz, Castile-La Mancha, Spain - LaCruzMarch2015_19m | ecosystem: Environmental > Aquatic > Freshwater > Lake | place: Spain...
ATTGTAAATTACTTAGGTATTTTTAGCAAATGACGAAAATGTTATAAAAACTATCTGACTTGAAAAATCCAAAGCTTGTGTTAAGATGGGTACAGGTTTAAATTAAACCTTTTTTTATTAATCGGGGTGTAGTATAACGGTAGTACGCATGCATGGGGTGCATGTAGCCCGGGTTCAATTCCCGGCACCCCGACAAATTAACTTGGGCTTGTAGCTCATCTGGTAGAGCGCTGCATTCGCATTGCAGAGGTAAGGGGTTCGAGTCCCCTCAAGTCCACTAAGACAACCTTATCGGGCTGTGGTATAACGGTATTACACACGCTTCGGGTGCGTGTAATCCGGGTTCAATTCCCGGCAGCCCGACAAAGCGCAAAAGTTGCGTCAAAGCGCAACTTTTTTAGTCTTTTTTTCGCTTTGACAAAAGACCCTTTGGCGACTATAATAATAACGAGAAATAACGTCAATAATAATTCTTCAATCTGATAGAATTTTTTTATTATTTATGATTGATTTTAAGCAAAAAATGGAAGAAGTTGAAAAACTAGAGAAAATAAATAATGGCAATAATACCGAAGATGAGCAATTGCTTAAAAATCGGAAGAAAAAAAGATTAACAACCTATATAATCGCTATTATTGTAATTGCCCTAGTTTTTTCTGGCAAAATTTTGATGTCTAGCCAGAGTTCAACCGGCTGGATGCCAAAAATAGGTTTTTTAAATAAATTCAAATCATTAGTACCGATTGCCGACAAACAATTAATTGGAGGAGAGAATGATCGCATTAATATTTTATTGTTAGGAATGGGCGGAGAAGGACATGAGGGGGCTTATTTGACTGATACAATCATGCTGGCCAGCCTCAAACCCTCTACTAAACAAGTCGCTCTTATTTCTGTGCCACGCGATTTAACAGCGCCAGCTAGTGGTTGGAAAAAAATTAATAGTGTTAATGCCTACGCTGAACAACAGTTTCCCGGTTCCGGAAGCGAGGCAACAACCAAAGCAATCAATGAAACCTTACAAACCCCAATAACGTATTTTATTCGTATTGATTTTGCTGGTTTCGAAAGAATGATTGATGAAATTGGCGGCGTTGAAATTAATGTTGAAAATACTTTTGACGACTATACTTACCCTATCGAAGGGCAAGAAGATAATCCAAATTACTATTCTCGCTTTGAACATTTACACTTTGATGCCGGCCTACAAAAAATGAATGGCGCATTAGCCCTCAAATATGCGCGAAGCCGTCACGCCTATGGCCCAGAAGGTTCTGATTTTGCTCGCGCGAGACGCCAACAACTACTTCTGGAAGCTGTAAAAGAAAAATTATTATCACGACAAACATTATTAAACCCGGTTGTTCTTGGAAAATTAATCAGTGAATTCAATCAAGATGTTTCAACTAATCTCGGCACTTGGGAAATATTGCGTTTATGGGATTTATTCAAAGATGTAAAAAGAGAACAAATAATAAACAAAGTTTTAAGCGACGCACCTGATGGTTATTTAGTTTCCGGAAAAGGACAAGATGGCGCCTACATTTTAACTCCTCGCTCTGGTAACTTTACGGAAATACAAAACATGGTACAGACTATTTTTAATTCTCAACCAACTCTTGATCCAAAAGTTATAGAACCAATTACTGATAGTGCGAGTATTTTTATTACGAATGGCACCTGGATAACTGGCCTAGCCAGTAAAATTTCGAGTCAGCTCGAACAATACCAATATCGAGTCATTGGCACCGGAAATGCGATTGAAAGAAATTTCGAGCAAAGTGTTGTTTATGATTTAACTAATGGAGAAAAAAATGAGTCATTAACAACTCTAAAAAAAATTACTGGCGCGACTCAGGCCTTTAATTCGCCTACCTGGCTTGAACCATACAAAACTGGTGAAAAAAAATCTGACTTTTTATTAATACTCGGAACAAGCGCCAATAAAGAATAATCTTAATTATGATCAGCTACCAAAAAAACAATTTGCCTTTAGTTGTTATGTGTGGACGAACCAATGTTGGTAAGTCAACTCTTTTTAATTGTTTAATTGAAAAAAAACAGGCTTTAGTTTCAACTATCGCCGGGACAACGCGCGACAGCAACCTAGGTATTGTGGAATGGTCAAGCAGTGCGTTTGAATTAGTCGACACGGCCGGAATTATTGATTGGCGCTATTTGTTAACAAAGAAAATAGCAGATAATGATATTGACGCTCAAACCCAAAAGCAGGCGCGTTCTTATTTAGATAAAGCTGATTTAATATTATTTATAGTTGATACCAAGTCTGGTTTACTGCCAGAAGACAAGGAAATAGCCGCCGCTTTGAAAAAAAGTGAAATATATAATAAAAAGGTCATGTTAATTGCAAATAAGGTTGATAATTTCCGAGCTAGCTCCGAGGCAGCTCAATTCAACAAATTAAATTTAGGTGAACCGATTGCTATCTCTGCCGCCAGTAGCATGGGGACGGGAGATTTATTAGATATAATTATAGAAAGAATAGACAAAACAAAAAAAAACAAAAAGTATGTAGACGATGCAAATGAAAAAACTATTTCTGCTTGCATTGTGGGGAAGCCAAATGTTGGCAAGTCATCTTTACTTAATGCTATTCTCGGCTACGAACGTGTAATTGTTAGCCCAATAGCTCACACTACTCGTGAACCACAAAATACTGATCTTATTTATAAGAATAAAAAAATAACTCTTATTGATACAGCTGGAATTTCAAAACAGGGTACCAAGGGCAAAGGGTTAGAAAAACCAGGAATATTAAAACATTAGCTTCTTTGGATAGAGCTGATATTGCTTTATTAGTTATGGATATTAGCGAACCGATTACTCATCAAGATGCGAAAATCATACAAGAAATTGTCGATCGACGAAAAAGCTTATTTTTTATTGCCAATAAATGGGATATGGTTGAAATGCGAGATACAAAAAAATGGACAAGTATTGTTTATGATAAACTACCTTTCGCTACTTGGGCGCCCCTCCAATTTATTTCTGCAAAAACTGGAGAAAAAGTAAATAAAATTCTCGATCTTATACTCGCCATTGCCGCCGAACGCCAACTCCAATTAAGTGACTCTCAGTGTTCTAAATTTTTAAGTCATGTTGTGAAACTTCATAAGCCCGCTAAAGGAAAGGGGCTAAAAGCACCACATATTTATGAATTCAAACAAATAAAAAATAATCCGCCTGCTTTTATTGTTCGCATCGGTCCGAATGACGACTTACATTTTTCCTATGTCCGATTTATGGAAAATCGTCTCCGCGAAAAATATGGCTTTACGGGGACACCAATACATATAACAGTGACCAAGGAAAGGAAATCACACACTACTTATAATGAATAAAATATGAAAATTATTGTCGGCCTGGGTAATCCTGGTGAACAATACAAAAATACTCGCCATAATATCGGCTGGCTAGCTCTAGATAATTTTCTTGGTGAGGTTAAATGGCTTGAAAACAAAAAATTTAATGCTCTTGTTTTTGCGCAAGACGATGTTTTATTTATAAAACCATTAACATTCATGAATAATTCTGGACAAGCGGTCCAGAAAGTTTTAAATTACTATAAATTAATACCCAAAAATTTTGGTATTTTAGATAAAAAGGATGCCGACTTAACAAATGTATTAATAGTTATTCATGATGACCTTGATTTAAATTTCACTGATTTTAAAATGGCTACTGACTCGGGTAGCGCTGGTCATCGTGGCGTTCAGTCAATTATTGATTATTTAAAAACAAAAAAATTCACCAGAGTGCGTTTAGGCATAAAAAACGAATTAGTGAAAATCCACATTCCGCCCGAAAAATTTGTGACTCAGTCCTTTAGCCAGGAAGAGAAACTTCGACTAAAAGAAATATTTTCCAAAATTGACATCAATAAACTAAAATAAACATAAAATCCTCCTAAAAAATCTAGGGGGATTTTATTTATAATTATGATAAACATAAACAATGACCAGGCCCTGCTCGGCTTTAGCTATTTTGCTAAAATCGGTCCCAAAAAAATGAAGCAATTGGAAATATACTTTTCTGAAGCCCGCTTTGCCTATTGGGCTAGTTCTGAAAAGTTAGAAAAGGCAGGCTTAAAAAATAAACTAATAACTGAATTTGTAAATTGGCGAAAAAACATCAATTTAGAGATTATTGAAAATTCGCTAAAAAATGAGAATATATGTTTTATTACTTGGCATAATCGAGATTATCCGAGCATACTCAAGGAAATTTACGATCCACCATTCATTATTTATTATAAAGGCTCCATTAATATTTTTAATAAAATAACTAGCAACCGCCTCGCAATTGTCGGCTCAAGAAAACATAGTGCTTATGCGGAAAAAATACTTAATATATTTATACCAACATTGGTAAATAATAACATAGAAATTGTTAGTGGTTTAGCGCTTGGCATAGATTCTTTAGCACATCAAATATGTCTGGAGCATAACGGCCTTACTATCGCCGTTCTCGGATCGGGTCTCACGCGTGAAAATATTTATCCGGCACTTAATTATCCACTATCCCAAACTATAATTTGTAACAAAGGGTTATTGATATCGGAATTTCCCCCACAGACTCAACCCCTAAAACAAAATTTTCCCCAAAGAAACAGAATAATCTCTGGACTGTGTCAGGCAACTTTAATAATTGAAGCAAAAGAAAAATCAGGCGCTTTGATTACTGCTTTCCACGCCTTAGAACAAAATCGCGAAATCATGACTATTCCGGGAAACATATTTTCTGATTATTCAATTGGTCCCAATAAACTTATAAAACTTGGCGCCAAGGTAATCACTTCACCTGACGAAATTTTAGAATTTTTTAAAATACAAAATCAGAAATCATTGAGTATTGTCCCCAAGATAATAGAAGAAATTAAGTTAAATAATCAAAGCGAAAAAATAATATATAAAATTATTCAAGAAGCGACTGAGCGCTCTGAAAAAATTAGTGCCGATGAAATCACAAGAATTTCCAAACTTGACACCTCGGTCATAAATAGTACACTAAGTATATTAGAACTCCGGGGAATTGCTAAAAATGATGAACTCGGCTATTATATTAATTAAATTATTTCAATATGAATTTAATTATCGTTGAGTCTCCAACTAAAGCAAAAACGATTAGCAAGTTTTTAGATAAAAAGTATCAGGTCGAATCTTCCTTCGGCCATATTCGCGACCTTCCAGAAAGTAAAATGGGGATTGATATAAAAAACAATTTCGAACCAGAATATGTTATTCCTACTAAAGCCAAAAAGACAGTAAGTTCTCTTAAGTCCGCCGCCAAAAAATCAAGCGAGATTATTCTTGCGTCTGACGAAGACCGCGAAGGGGAAGCAATCGCCTGGCACTTAGTTGAGGCACTGGGTTTAGATATTAAAAAAACTAAAAGAATTGTTTTCCACGAAATTACTAAAAATGCCATTCTCGAAGCTTTAGAACATCCCCGCAAAATAGATCAAAACATGGTAGATGCTCAGCAGGCTCGACGGCTATTAGATCGCTTAGTTGGCTATGAGCTTTCTCCTTTTTTATGGAAGAAGGTGGCTAAAGGATTATCGGCTGGACGAGTCCAAAGTGTGGCGACTCGCTTTATCGTGGAAAGAGAAAAAGAAATACTAAATTTTAATACCGAAGAATATTGGAGCCTGTCTGCCGACCTTAGCAAAGATACTAAAGTTAATAAATTTACAGCTGATCTTTATAAAATTCGTAACAAAACCTTCAATAAGTTGTCGATTAAAAAAGAGGAAGCGGCAGAGTTAAAAAAAATTCTTCATCAGGCAAGTTATTTGGTCGAAAAAATAGAAAAAAAACAAATCAGCAAATCGCCGGCCGCTCCTTTTACGACTTCCACTCTACAGCAATCAGCCAATAGACAATTAGGCTTCAGCGCTAAACAAACCATGACTGTCGCTCAAAAATTGTATGAACAGGGATTTATTACCTACATGAGAACAGATTCCTTAAATTTATCACCCAAGTTTATTGGCGATGCCTATGATTGGTTGAAGAAAAATTTCGGTGCCGATTATGCTATCAGTGGGGGACGTGTTTTTAAAGGAAAAAGTAAAAACGCCCAAGAAGCACATGAGGCAATCCGTCCAACCGAAGCGAGCACCACGCCGGAATTATTAGCCGATAAATTAGACAAAAATCAAGAACGTCTCTACCGTTTAATTTGGCAGAGAGCTCTTGCTAGCCAAATGACACCAGCAAAATTAGCGGCAACCGTTATTGATGTAAAGGCGAGCGATAAAAAAGACAATTATATTTTTCGCGCAAATGGACAAACTCTAACTTTCCCGGGATATTTAAAAATATGGCCAGAAAAAACAAAAGAACAAGAATTACCGTCTGTCTCCGAGAAAGATCCGCTTATATTATTAGAACTTCGCTCCGATGAGCATAAAACTGTTCCACCGGCTCGCTACTCTGATGCCGGTCTCGTTAAAGAATTAGAGAAGCACGGCATTGGAAGGCCTTCTACCTATGCTCCAACCATAAATACTATTATCACTCGTAATTATGTTGAGCGTGATGATAATAAAAAATTAAAACCTACTAGTATTGCCTTCGTTGTGATTGATTTACTGATAAAACATTTCCCTAAAATTGTTGATTTTGCCTTTACGGCTAAACTCGAGGACGATTTAGACTTAATCGCCGAAGGAGACAAAAAATGGCAGCCGGTTATTAGCGAATTCTATACCGACTTTCATGATAATTTAAAAAAGAAAGAAGAAGAAATTAAAAAAAGTGATATTATGCCTGAAGAAAAATCAAACGAAGTTTGCGATAAGTGTGGGGCGTCTATGATTATAAAAACTGGACGCTTTGGGAAATTTTTAGCCTGTAGCGCTTACCCCGAGTGTAAAAATATAAAAAAGTACGCGGGCGAAGGTGGTGCTTTTGAAAAGAAGGAGCCAGATCCTAAGGTGATTGAACTACAAAAAAAATATGAAGGGGAAGTATGTGAAAAATGTGGCTCAGCTATGAAAGTGAGAGTGGGTAAATTCGGTCCTTTCCTGGCCTGTAGCGCCTACCCAAAATGTAAAAATATAAAAAACATAGCGGACGCTAATTCAAGCGGCAAAGAAGTCTCTTGCCCAGTCTGCCATGAGGGTAAAATTGTAAAGAAATTTAGTCGTCGCGGTGCTTTCTGGGCTTGTAATAATTATCCCAAATGTAAAAATGCCTATTGGGGGGAGCCAACTGGAAATGACTGCCCCGAGTGCGGCGCATTAATGGTAAATGATACTAAATCAGGAAAAATTAAATGCAGTAATCGTGAATGCGGTTATATAGAAAAGGAAAAAAATAAAAAAGCCAAACCAACAAATGAATAAATAAAAAATCCGGATTCTCCGGATTTTTTTATACCTTATATTAAAGTATTTATTTCTTTTTACTTTTTTTTGCCTCTTTACTTGTCTCTTTCTTTTCTTGAACAAATTCCATAGCTTTTTTGGCGATTTCACTTAGTATCATAAAATAAGCGGAACTATTTTTTAGTTTTTCCCGGGCAATCCCAACAACTTCTTCAATTTTATCTACTCCAAGTTCAACTCTTTTTGTTATCCGATTTACTCTCTGCACACTCTCTACAAAAAAATAAATTGCCCAACAAAGAAAAAAGGTCAAAACAAAAATGCAGATTGAGAGTACTAAATTTAAAATGTCTAATGAATTAAAAATCATATATTTATATTTTATTACTAACTTCTTAATTTAGCTCCATATTTTGTCTCTAAATATTTTAAGAGCGAACTAACTAACAAATCAATTTCTGAAGTAGTTAGCGTTTTTTCATCTGATTGAAATGTTAAATGGAATGCGAGACTTTTTTCTTCTTCTGATATATTTTCACCCGTATAAACATCAAAAAGTTCAACATTTTTAATTAAGAAATTAAATTTACTTATCTCGCTCTTAAACTCATTATATAATATTTTTCCATTTAAGACAAAGGCGAGATCTCGACTGACGCTTGGATATTTGCCAGCTTCTTGGAAACTATTAGATGTTATATTTAAAATTAAATCTAATAAATAATTAAAGTTTATTTCCGCGATGGCTGTCTCTTTCTTCAAATTATAATTACTAGCGACCTCTTGATTCACGACCGCTAAAATACCCATTTCTTTACCATAAACATTAATCACGGCACTCCTATTTCTATCTGCCCAACCCGGAACGCCTTCTGGCTCCAAGTAGTCAATTTCAACATTATAGTTAATTAAAATCTGAAATAAATTATTTACTATACCTTTGAGGCGGGCGAATAATTCTTTTTCATCTCCCGCAATGACTAAACCAATGTGCTTTTCTTGATATGGTATTGTGCCGTCACCATTAGCTTCTTTTTTAATTGTTCCGAGCATACTAAAAAATACGCTTCCTATCTCGAAGAATCCCAGTGAGGCTGCTTTATACTGATTATTTTTTATGTTATTTATTAAACCCGGGGCTAGTGTCTGTCGTAAAATTGTCTGAATATCTGATAATGGATTAGCCAATCTTAAATAATTAGAACTATCAGTACTTAGTTTCTTAAGTTGATCTTCGCCTAAAAAAGAGTAATTATAAACCTCACTCAGACCATGTTTTAAAGCTAAAATATCTTTTATTTTTCTCTCAATTTGTCGTTCATGATTTACCTCTGGCAGACTTAAGGTTTCAAGTGGTAGTTGGGATACAATTTTATTATAGCCGTAAATGCGCAATATCTCTTCAACCAAATCCTCCTGAATGCTTATATCTTTAGTAGCTCGCCAAGAGGGGATTATAACGGATAACTCTCCTGACTTTTCTTCATCCACGCCAAATCCCAAACTTTCTAAAGTCTTAATCGTCCATTCTTTAGATATTTCTTGCCCGATTTTTTTCGTCAACCAATCCAGTTTTAAAATTATAATATTTACTTTTTCTTTTGTCTGGTTTATATCAATTAATGAACTTGATATTTGCGCTGACGGGCATATTTCTTTAAGAATAGTTAAAAAACGAAATACGGCCGTTTCGCACAAATTCGGATCGAGCGATTTTTCAAATCTGGCCGAGGCTTCAGTCCGCAAGCCGAGTCTTTGTGAGGTTTTGCGAATACTTCTGGCCTTAAAATTAGCCGACTCTAAAATTATTTCCTTTGTCTCATTAGTAATTCCACTATTTTTCCCCCCCATTATCCCAGCTAAAGCAATTACCTGATTTCCGTCAGTAATAAGTAAATCTCCATCAACCAGAATTCTTTCCTTTTCATCAAGAGTTTCAAAATTTTCATTTTTTTGCGCAGAGCGAACAACAATCTTTTTTATTTTTTCGGCATTAAAAGCGTGCAGGGGTTGGCCACAATCAAGCATTACATAATTTGTTAAATCGACGATATTATTAATTGGCTTTTGGTTAACGGCGATTAGCCTTTCTTTGAGCCACTCGGGAGAATCTTTAACTTCAATTCCTTCAATCTTAACAGCTATGTAGCGCAGGCACTCTTCTTTAGCTTCAATTTTTACTTCAAATTTATTTTGTTTATCATTTAAAAACGATATTTTTTTATCTAATAATTTTTCATAAGGCTTAAGCGGTAAATCAAAAATTACTCCTATTTCACGAGCAATGCCATAATGACTTAATAAATCCGGGCGATTTGATAATGATTTATTATCAATTTCAAAAATAGTATCACTCAATTTTAAATATTTAGAGAATGATTCACCAATTTTTGCATCACTTTTTAAAACAACAATACCTTCGTGGTTTTTCCCTATCCCCAACTCATCTTCGGCACAAATCATGCCGCTGGATTTTTCACCACGAATTTCCGACTCTTTAATTTCAAGACCATTCGGCAAAAGCGCTCCGATGAGAGCAACGGGAACGAGTTGTCCTTCCGCTAAATTTGGCGCACCACAGACGATGTTTAATTTTTCTTTTTTTACATCAACTACCGCCAATCTTAAACGGTCAGCGTTCGGATGCTGACGAATTTCTAATACTTTGCCCACAACGACTTTATTAAACTGCTCCGCTTGATTTACAAAGCCCTCTACCTCAACCGTATGATCTGTTAACTCGCTCGCGATTAAATCAATTGGAATTTTAGTAGGTAATTTAACAAAATCTTTTAACCACTTATAAGAAATATACATATAATTAAAACTGTTCTAAAAATTTTAAGTCACCACTATTAAATAGGCGTACATCATTAATATAGTATTTAAGCATGGCTAAACGATTAAGACCAAAACCAAAAGCTAAACCGGAATATATTTCTGGGTCAAGACCTCCGGCACGCAAAACGTCAGGGTGAATCAAGCCCGCGCCGACGATTTCTAGCCACCCAGTATATTTACATACCCGGCAGCCTTTCCCTTGGCACAAAAAACACGTATATTCACCGTTATTGCCTGGTTCAACAAAAGGATAGAATTTCGGTCGCATGCGAAGCTCGGTATTTTGCCCAAATAATCTCTTGCCAACAATTTCTAATATACTTTTTAAATTGGCAAAATTTATATCTTTGCCGATCATTATGCCCTCAACCTGATAGAAGGTGTGTTCATGACGAGAGTCGGTCGCCTCACATCGAAAACAACGCCCTGGGATAATTGCTTTCAGCGGAGCACCATATTTTTGCATTAATCGACTTTGTACAGATGATGTCTGAGTGCGCATAACTAGGTCGTACTGTCCCTCTTTATTTTTTGCATCAACGTAGAAGGTGTCCTGCATATCACGAGCCGGGTGATAGGGCGGCATGTTTAAGGCAGTAAAATTATAATAATCACTTTCCAACTCTGGTCCGTCGCCAATCATAAATCCCAAAGAAGTGAATAAATCCTCTAATTCATTTTGTACTAAGGTAATAGGGTTTAGATGGCCATTAATAAATTTATTACCAGGCAAAGTAATGTCAATTACTTCTTCTTTTTTACCATAAACGTTAATTGAGCGACGCATTTCTTCAAACTTGGCAATCATTTCTCTTTTAACATTATTGGTAAATTCTCCCAGTTCTTTGCGCGATTCCACGCTTAGGTCTTTTAGCCCATGCAAAGACTCACTTAATTCACTTTTGCGCGAAAAGTATTTTAATTCTATTTCTTTAAGCTGGTCACTGTTTTTTACCTTAGCTAATTCCTCAAGAAAGTCTTCTCTTATTTTTTCTATTTTCTTTTTCATATAATTATTAACGACTTTTTTTATAACTTATCAAAAATAATTCTAAAATGGTAAAAATTATTAGCAAAAGTAATAAATTAACCCAATTAGCCAACTGCTGAGATTTTAAAATTAATAATATAACTATAAATAAAGAAAATAAGAACGACTGCCGAAAGGCGACCTTCACTAAATTAAAAGCGAGCTCTTTTTTTAAGGCGACAAAACGAAATATAAATCCAATCAAGGCAGTCGCACCGCTTAAAGCAAGAAATAAAGACAAATAAAATAAAAAAAGTCCAACCCAGTTAGTAACCGTAGGGTCAATAAGACTGGCCACAAAAACAAAAATTCCCCAGCAAACAGCGGTTAAGATTACCATCACAAATAAATAGTTTTTTAAAGTCATATTTTAAAGATTAACTATTTTATTTAATTCCTTTTTAAAATTATCTAGCTTTTCTTTTTCCGCTAAAACAATCTTTTCTGGGGCACGGGATACAAATTCGGGATTTTCTAATTTTTTTTCTTGAATATTTATCAATTTTTCGAGATTAATTTTCTCTTTAACAAGGCGCTCTTTTTCTTTGTTCTCGTCGATTGCGCCAATAAGATAAATTTCTATTTCGCCAACAGGAATCATAATCGCGTTAGCAATTTTTTCACCTCGTTCTTTTATTTCTAATTTACTCAAACCAGTCTTTAGCCGTTTAATAATTTCCTTTTGACTCTCTATTAGTTCGGAGAGCTTATTACTATAAATTATTGCTTCTAATTTTTTTGCTGGTTCAATTTTATTTTCGCTCCGCGCATTACGGATAGCAATTATGATTTCCTGAATATTCTTAAAATCTTCTTTCGTATCATTTATTGCTTCGCGATTCATTGGCCAATGCGCAACCATTAAAATACTATCGTTAAAACTCTCCCATATTTTTTCAGTTACAAACGGAATAAAAGGATGCCAAAGAATAAGAAGGTTTTTTAATAAATATATAAGAATAGCCTCTTTGTCTTTTTCCACCTTAGAAATTTCCAAATACCAATCAGCTAATTTATTCCAGGTAAAATCATTAAGCTCTTCCGCGGCCAATGAAAATTCGAAACTATCAAATCGCTCGGTTACAGTTTTAATTAGTAAGCTCATTTCGTTAATAATCCAAGCATCAGACAGCGTTTTTGCTTCCGGAACTTTGTCTAAAGGAGTCGCAAAATATTTTTCATCACTCTCGCTTAAAATAAAACGGGAAATATTCCAAAGTTTATTGATAAAATTTCTCTTAGACTCTAGTTTTTCTTCACTAAAGCGAGAGTCATTGCCAGGTGTTGTTCCCATTAAAAGAGCGAGGCGAAGAGCGTCGGTCCCATATTGTGGAATAACATTTAAAGGATCAATCCCATTGCCTTTAGATTTCGACATTTTTTTACCTTTAGCGTCCAGCACTAACCCGTGCAAATAAACATGAGAGAAGGGCACCTCATTTAAGGCAAATAGTGACATCATAATCATGCGCGATACCCAAAGAGTAAGAATCTCATAAGCCGTCTCTAAAACTTGAGTGGGGTGAAATTTAGCTAAATCGCCAGACTTTTTACCATCTTTATAATTAGTTGGCCAACCAAGAGTCGAAAATGTCCACATGCCAGAGGAAAACCAAGTATCAAGCGTGTCTGAGTCTTGGATCCAACCGCCTCCTTTGGGCGCGTCTATGCCGACATATATTTCCTGATCCTTATACCAAACGGGAATTTGATGCCCAAACCAGATCTGACGAGAAATACACCAGTCGTGCATATTCTCCATCCAGTCAGAATAACGCTTGTTAAATCTCTCAGGAATAAATTTAATTTCTTCCGTTCGAGTTACTTCAAGAGACTTTTCCTTTAGAGATTTGTTGCCCAGACGAGCAATCTTATGATTAACACTAATAAACCACTGTTTTGATGGTAGTGGCTCAATCGCCGTATCACAGCGATAACAAATTGAGAGATTATTATCTATTTCTTCTTCTTTTTCTAATAAACCGCGCTCTGTTAATTCTTTGACTATTTCATTTCTGGCGTCAATTGTGCTGAGACCAGAAAATTTTCCAAATCCGGGGTATATTTTCCCCTCCTCATTAATAACTTTAATTACAGGCAAATTATTTACTTGAGCCATTTGCCAGTCAATCATTGAATGGGCCGGCGTCACGCCCAAGGCACCTGTGCCAAAAACTGCTTCAACATTGCGATCGGCAATAATTTTAATATTTAAAATTTGCCCACAAAACTCTACTTTAAATTCTCGACCAATATATTTTTTATATCTTTCATCTTTTGGATTCACGGCAACAGCCGTGTCGCCTAATTTTGTCTCTGGGCGAGTCGTAGAAATTGAGAGGGGAAAGTTCTTGTCATATTTAAAGGTGTACATTTTAGCGGACTGCTCCTTGTGTTCAACTTCATCATCGGCTAATGTCGATTGACATCGTGGACACCAATTTACAATTCTTTCTCCTTGATAAATAACTCCTTCATCATACATGTTCTTAAACATGGTGCGAACAGCTAGTTGGCGGTCATCATCTAAAGTAAAGGCTAGGCGCGACCAATCCAAAGAAGCCCCCATCTTCCTGATTTGCTCTAAAATGGTATTTTGAGTTGTTTTCGAGAAAGCTAATACTTCTT
>Ga0247842_10006073_pt1 | contig 13848 bp, 13 predicted proteins | sample LaCruzMarch2015__3_FD_192411 | JGI IMG/M metagenome (GOLD analysis project Ga0247842, IMG submission 192411) | Freshwater microbial communities from meromictic Lake La Cruz, Castile-La Mancha, Spain - LaCruzMarch2015_19m | ecosystem: Environmental > Aquatic > Freshwater > Lake | place: Spain...
TTGGCATATTACACCTTTATCGAGTTTACAAGAGCAGATACTGTCGTACCTTGGACTTTCAACATCACTTTACATATGCTTGATAGAGAATTCATCATAGTCGTTTTATTTTTACACGAAAGAACAGTGTATGATATTAGTTTCAAACATATTTTTCATTTGGGCAAAATTCCTAGACATGGCAATGCGAGAAGATTTGGCTGTGCCATAGGAGCAGTATTGTATATTTCGAGTGGAATCGGTTTTTTCATAGAGAATATGTATCTTGCCTATATTCCATCTCTGGTGATTATTTCATTGGCTTTCATTGCCGCTGTAACTCAGTGGTGTTTTGCATCTACGCTGTATAATTTTTTATTCAGGAAAAATGAGACCTGCTGCGCTGAAGATAATTAATGCACAATCATCCAATCAAGAAGGATATGGTAATAAATGGCTCTGTTAAGATTTGCCCTTCGTGAATTAAAACGCAGAAGGCTAAGAACAATAACAAATATACTCGGTTACACTTTGGCAGTAGCCATCATGGTTATGTTAGTCAATGCCATAGTATATTCAAAACAAATGGCAGATAATATACTTACTAGCACAGGCACACACTTTATCGCATCCGTTCCGGCAAACCTTCCATCATGCCCTCAGTGTTCGCTTAAATTGTCTGATAATAAAGATGAAGGCTTCGTTGTTTATGGTGTGCCTACAAAGCTTATATCGGTCAAATTCATTAATGAAGTCAACAAAATAAATGCTGTAAAAGACGCTTCAAAATGCCTGCTATATAGGTTTAGGAATAATAAAGGTGAAATATCGTCAATTGCCGGATTTGATCCGCTTAATGACGTAGCAGTATCAACCACCACTTGCGCAAAAACGGACATAATTAGCGGAAGTTTCCTTATGCCTAACGATAAAGGCAAGGTGATGCTGGAAGAAGCTTATGCAAAACTGAAGGGATTCAATCTGGGTGATAAACTAAACATTGGAAAAGACCAATTTGTGGTGGCTGGAATCGTTAATCCAGGGATACGTCCTGCAAAAGCGGACATTTATATGCACTTTGACGAAGCAGAGCAAATTATCAATAAGCGTATGGGAAACTCCCCGATTAACAATGAAGCTAATGTCATTCTTGTTGAGACAAAAAGCTCGAAATTGCAGGAAGAAGCCATAAGTTCAATGAAAAAGCTACTTCCCAATCTCGTATTTTCGAGCTATGCCTGTTATAGACCAGCCGCAAGCGTAATGGGCATAAATGAAAAATCTTCTTATTTGCTTCTGGTTATTATCGGTGTTTCTACAATAGCTCTTGCATTAAGGTCGCAGTTGTCATCGGTCATCGAACGGCGCCGAGACATCGGGATATTAAAGGCAATTGGCTGGACAGATGGCGATGTCGTTAAACAGGTGTTTTATGAATCAATAATTCAGGCTTTGATCGGTGGATTAATTGGATGCATAATTGCCCCTTTGATACTAATGATTATTCCCGCAAATTCAATTGTCAGTACCGCAACTTCATCATATATCACAATATCGCCAATTGTTATGCTAGTTGGTCTATCGCTTGCCATTATTGGTGGAGTTGTGGCAGGTGTTTTTCCTGCATTATCGGCATCAAGGCATAGACCGGCAGATGCCTTGAGGAGTATCTAATGATAGGTCAAACGGAAACAATATTGAAATGCGAAAATTTGGCAAAAAGGTTTCAGACAAAAAATGGTGAAATTGAGATTTTCAAAGACGTCAGTTTTTCTGTCAATAAAGGTGAAATAGCCATAATTAAAGGGAAAAGCGGGGCAGGAAAATCAACGCTTCTATGGATAATTGGTGGAATTGAGCGTGCAAATTCGGGAAAGGTGATATTTGAAGGACATTCTTTAGATGAGATGAATAATCAGGAATTGGCTGTGATGCGTAGAAAAAAGATAGGGATCATCTTTCAGAATTTTAATTTGGTACCATCATGGACAGCGTTTGAAAATGTGGAATCTGCATTGATACATGATGGAATGTCAAAGAAGGAACGTTCAGAAAAAATATGTTCACTTTTTAGTGAATTTGAAATATCGGATCGGATTGATAATTTGCCATCTGAATTAAGTATCGGTCAGCAACAAAGGGTTGCAATAGCAAGGGCTATCGCTAATGAACCATCGCTTATTATTGCTGATGAGCCAACTGGTGAACTTGACCAGGAGACAGCGATAGAGATAATCACTCATCTGACTCGTTTGGTAAAGAATAAGTCCTTAACATTGATTATCGCTACTCATGGAACATATCCGCTTGATTTTGCGGACAGGATATTTCAATTAAGCGATGGAATTTTGAGTAGATACTACTGACCCTTGATACACCATAGTGTTTACCATGTATGATGAATTGATGCCTCCATCCCATAGCTATCTGTAATATAATGCAGATCAACGATTCTGCTGTCGCCGCGAACGAGTAATCTACTCCATATCTCCGGATATCCAAAGACGTTCAGGATGCGAAAAATCAAAATCTCGCTATTCTTGAGTTTGCCCCGGTTTTGTAATGGTCTATCTACAATGTTATCAAAATCAGGATAGATTCAAAAATTTGTGTTCCTTTTGCGTGACAAAATGTATTTGTCTTGATATTCTATGTCCTATAGTCTATTGTTTTGGTAGAAATTATGGTGTTTGTAGATAAAGGTCTTTTGGGAGAGTATTGGTATGAAGTCCATAAGGATTGGAACAAGAGGCAGTAAGCTTGCTCTCTGGCAAGCAAATTACATCAAGAGTGAATTGGAGAAAATCAATCCGTACTATGAATTTGAAATAAAGAATATCAAAACTCTGGGTGATACTGTATATGATATTCCGCTAGAACAGATTGGTGGCGATGGCATATTCGTAAAGCAGATCGAGATCGCTTTACTCAACGGTGAAATAGACCTTGCTGTCCATAGTATGAAAGACTTGCCAACTATTCTGCAAGATTGGCTTATTATTGGAGCTATCACTAAACGAGCGGATCCATCTGATGTTTTGATCTCGAAGGGAAATCTCGATTTTACTCATCTTCCAGAGAACGCTAAAGTTGGAACAAGCAGTTTGAGAAGGCGTTCTCAGCTTCTTTATGCACGCCATGATCTTAATATTGTGGAAATGCGTGGTAATGTGGATACAAGATTGAAGAAATTAGAAACAGAAGACATGGATGCCATTGTTTTGGCTTATGCAGGTATTGAACGCTTGGGATATGCTGATTTAGTTACTCAAAAATTACCTTATGATATATGCCTTCCTGCTGTAGGACAGGGAGCCTTGTGCATTGAAATAAAAGAAAACGACAAAGAAATGTTTGATATGGTAAATAACATTAATCATTCTGAATCTTCTGAGGAAGTCAGAGCAGAAAGAGCGTTTCTTTATAAGCTAGGTGGTGGATGTCGGGTTCCTATTGCTGGACTGGGTAATTCGGAAAATGGTAAATTAAGCCTGATCGGGTTTGTTGGTGATCGTGATGGTCATATAATTCTTCGTTCTGATGTATCTGGAAGTCCAGAAAATCCAGAAATTGTAGGTGAAAAGCTTGCTAATATCTTGATTGATATGGGTGCGAAATCAATTCCACAAATCTCAACTCCGCTGAGTCGGGCAATCATTTGACTTGGTGAAATATTATGTCTTTGGAAAAAGGTACTGTTTATTTAGTGGGTGCGGGTCCGGGTGATTATCGCCTAATAACTCTACGTGGTCTTGATTGTATACGTAATGCTGATGTTATTGTATATGATCGATTAGTGAATCCCGTATTATTAAGCTATGCTCGATCAGATGTAGAGCTTATTTACGTGGGTAAGTCTGCAAATCGCCATACTATGAAACAAGACGAAATTAACGCCGTCTTGGTTTTGGAAGCGAAGAAGGACAAAAGCGTGGTTCGGTTAAAAGGCGGTGACCCTTTCGTGTTTGGTCGTGGCGGCGAAGAAGCTGAATTTCTTTTAGATAACAACGTAATTTTTGAGATTGTTCCAGGCATTAGTTCTTCTATCTCTGCACCTGCGTATGCGGGTATTCCTGTAACGCACAGGGATATGGCTTCAAGCTTTGCTGTGATTACCGGCCATGAAGCCGATGATAAAAATTCCGATAGCTCTATAAATTGGGAAAAAATCTCGACCGGTTGTGATACTTTAGTCTTTCTCATGGGTTTAAAAAATTTGCCTTCTATTGTTAATAATCTTATAAGGAATGGACGAGATCCTCTTGAACCCATTGCATTAATGTCAGTCAGGAACAACTCCTGATCAACGTTCTTTGATAGGAAATTTGTCAAATATCGTAGAAAAAGCTGAATTAGAAAAATTTTCTCCCCCAACAATATCTGTGGTCGGGAAAGTAGCGTCTCTTGGAAATAGATTAGCTTGGTTCGGCAAAAAACCACTTTCTGGAAAACGAATCATAATTACACGCTCTCTCCATCAAGCACAAAAAATGGTTGATTTAATTACAGATTTGGGCGGAGAACCATTAACGTTCCCTACAATAGAGATTGTTCCTCCAACTCAATCTGAGCCAATGGATGAATCTATAAATAATACGAGTTTTTCAGTTAGTTAATGAATAGTAATAATTCATGAAAAAACACGGAGATAACTGGAAAGTATGAAGGATGAAACAGTAATACTCGTTTCTTCTTTTTCATCCACCATCCTTCCGCCTTCATCCTTTTTCTCCGTGCCTCTGTGTCTCCGTGTTTAATCTAACTGAAAAAGTTGTATAAATAATATAGAAAAATACTCATGGCTTATTTTTACCAGCGTAAATGGTGTTTCTGCTTTTCTTGATCGCATGCGATACTTGCATAAAGATATTCGATCATTAAAAGATATTAAAATATGTGCTATAGGTCCAAAAACCAAAGAAGAAATAGAAAAACGTGGTCTGATTACGGATTATACCCCTGAAAGCTACACATCACAAGACTTAGCAAGCGGACTAAAAGATATACTAAAAGCAGGTGAAAGAATACTTATTCCAAGAGCAGAGGTTGCACCGGATTCATTCAACAGACTCAAGGATATGGGATTCGACATAGACGAAGTTCCTGCATATAAAACTATTCAGGGAAGTGGAAATATTGAGATTGCAAAAGAGCTTTTTCAGAATCATAAGATAGATATACTTACTTTTTCAAGTTCATCTACCGTGATTAATTTCGTGGAAATGATGAAATCAGATAATTTACATGAGCTTTTGGAAGGTGTGATAATTGCGTGTATTGGTCCGGTTACTGCCAGCGTTGCTTCTAATGTGGGAATACCTGTTCATATTGTAGCAAATGAATATACTGTTGAAGGTCTAATAACAAGCATTGTGGAATATATGAAGTGACTGGTATGAATAGGAATCCAAATGGATCAGGCAGGAAAGGTCAGGATTTTATCTCATATCTGAAAGCATTTTTGCTAGCACCTGTTCAGCGAGTGGAACAGAACTCAGAAGCTATTGCTGCTGCTATAGCAGGGAATCCTGCGTTCTATGTAGTCTGTGGATTTACTCATCATCCTGCATCCAGGACATTGGATATTTTGATCAGATTATGTGCGAATATGAGTTAATGAAACAGATACTATAATTAGGCTTATAGTATGCTATAATCTCTTTGATTTTGTCTATATACTAATATTAGGGGTAACAGAACTGTAGCTGCGATATGATGCAATAACGGATTTACAATCATGTTAGATTTCCGTTTTTGCATTCCACCTTGGCACTTTTACAATAAATCGGTTAATTTTGGTCAAATTTCGTGTCTAAAATCGCAAATTATGTTGAAAAATTTCCGTTTCTACCTTTTTTCGGAAATTCGAATTGATAATACTAAGACGTTTTAGAATTCTGAATCCTTGCCACATCTGGGTTTAAAGGCTTGCACGCATCATATCGCAGCTACAGTTCTGTTACCCCTTAAATGAGACTTTTCTGGATGTTCGTAGAGATGGGATTATTGATCTTTTGGGATATGGTGTTACTAAGAAGAGGATCGCGGAATTGGTCGGCACTTCTAGGGTCAATCTGCACAATTACATAAAAACCCGTAAGCTGGAGCTGGCAAGTCGAAAGTAAAATGTTCATATATAACCTGATTCTGCTTTATTTTTTCCATTCTTTGTTAATTTGGAATGTGATATAATGATGATAAAGAGAGTGCGTTATGAATTTGGTGAAAACACATCTATTTAGATCATGAGTATATATTATGAACAAAGAGGAATTGCAAAATCTTATAAATCAAAGCGAAGGGCATAACCTTGAGCTAAAAACATCAACAAACTTAAAGCAAGAGATCGGACAGACAGTGTCGGCTTTTGCGAATACTTCCGGTGGGGTTATTTTAGTTGGCATATCTCCTGATGGCGATATTGTAGGAGTAAATATTGGGAAGAAGACTGTTGAGGATCTCGCTAACTGGATAAAAGAGAATACAGATCCACGGATCTACCCACAGATGCTGATACATAATGTTGATGGCAAAGATATAATTGAGATAGTGGTCAAAGAATCCGATGAGAAACCTGTATTTTCCCAGAACCATGCTTATCAGAGAGTTGGGAGAACCAGCCCAATGATCTCTGTTAGCAGAATAAGGGAACTTGCCAAACAGGAAAGAAAGACGCTTGCCTGGGATGAGAAGATTTGTGAAGAAGCAGAATTGGAAGATATTGACGAAAACAAGGTACGGTGGTTTTTGAAAAAGGCAAAAGCTGAAAGAAATCTTGATATAGACCCTGATACCCCTGCAATAGAGGCATTGGAAAGGTTGGAATTTTTAAGGAATGGACGATTAACAAATGCTGCCGTTTTATTGTTTGGCAAGAATCCACAAAGATTTTTCCTAATGGCGGAAACAAGGTGTGGTAGATTCAAGGGAACAGAACCAGTAAAACCATTTATTGATATGAAGGTCTTCGGTGGTAACATAATTGATCAGGTTAACAATGCGGAAGATTTTGTATTGCGGAACATCAGTATGTCGGCTTGGGTTGAGAAGGGAAATATAGAACGAACAGAGAAGTGGGAATACCCGCCGGATGCAATAAGGGAAGCGATTATTAATGCCATTTGTCACAGAAACTATGAGATTTCATCGAATGCACAAGTTAGGGTCTTCGATGATAGGATCGAAATTTGGGGGTGCGGTTCTCTTCCAGCGCCACTGACAGTGGATGCGCTTAAAAGAAAGCATAGGTCTGTTTTGAGGAATCCTTTAATCGGAAAATGCTTCTTTCTGATAAAGTTTATTGAGCAATGGGGAACTGGAACAAATGATATAATAAGCATGTGTTTGGAACATGGGCTTCCAGAACCTATCTTTGAGGAGATATCTGGTGGGCTTGTGGTAACCCTGAGAAGAGAGATAACAGAAGGATATCTAAGAAACGTGGGATTAAATGAAAGACAGATAAAAATCGTTCAATATATCAGGGAGAAGGGAAGTATCTCGAATAAAGATTATCAGGATTTATTCAACGTCTCACGAGCTACGGCAACAAGAGATATGAGATCGTTAGTAGAAAAAGAGATATTAAAAAGCGAGGGAAAGGGAAAAAGGGACCTAAAGTACGTTTTAAAATGAGCATTATGATTCAAAAATGATTCAAAAATGATTCAAAAAGTAAACTTTTACCAGGTATTAAACGGACGTTCACATAAGTAAACGATTAAGTATACAATTATGATCAGAACTTGGGGATTTTTGCACATCCCCAAATTATCCATTTCAGGATTACATAACCAGATCATATTTGATTGGTAATTGAACTAACTCCTGAATAATTGCATTATACAATTTGATGCAATTAGTCAATATGATCCACTTATTTGACGCATTCTCACTAAAGTTGGTGTCAAAAAGGGTGCATATTATCAAGCCATGGAAAATGTCTCTAAAAGCTAAAAAATGTCCCTAAAAAAGAATGATCGAAAAGCAAAATTATCAATTGAGCGTTTCAATGAACAAAGAAAAGAACATCAATAGCAAAAATGATGATAGCGAATATAGCGAACCCGATGAGGAATCGAAAGTAAGGTTGGTTTTGCATCCCGATGACCAACCGGTGCACAAGTTGGGCGGCGTTCCATGCTTGATCAGTTACAAGCGTGTCTTTGATATAGCTAATAGTCCATACCTTGGTATGGAGTTTTGCGCCGGGCTGACTGGAGGGTGGAGAAAAATTTGGGGATATTCTAAAAGGCATCAAGTGATGCAGTGAACAAGATCGTATATCTCTCGTTCACTTCCGCAATGTTATTTCGCCATTGCCTAGCTTTACAGAGACCTTTCTGGATAATGGCTATATGGATATGTATAAGATTATGAAAATATTGGCTGAGACAAAATATAACGGCATGGTTACGCTTACCAGTTCCATATTTTTATGCAAGAGAATATATCATGCCTATCAGGCATGGGCATAACTGCCATCTGAGTCTTTGACTCTTTTAACCTTTGAGACACTCAGCATCCTATCTAATTATTATGCTTTCTGACACAATGGGGGGACATTATGAAATTCATGGTTAAGATAGTAATTATAGTTTTATTGGCTTTTACATCTGGATATGCTGGCGCATACTCAAGATTGGATATAGACTTTGAAACAGGCGCTGTATTCAGTGGATACAATGATATACGCATTCCCAATGAAACTGGAACTGACATATCTTTTTCAAAGGAACTCAAAACCGATCCAACATACTTTGTTAGGACTAAAATTAATTATTCCATAAATGACAAACACAATTTTGCCATTTTCGCAGCGCCGCTTAGGTTGAATGCCAACGGTAAGGTCAATAAACCTGTCTTTTTTGAGGGTGTTGAGTTTCCGGCAAACGTCCAGCTAAAGGGAAAATATCGCTTTGATTCATATCGTTTTACTTATCGTTATGATTTTCATCCATCAGAAAGACTTATGTTTGGCATCGGTATAACAGCAAAGATTAGAGATGCTGCCATAGGCATTGAAGATAACATGACAAAATCAGAAAAGCTGAATACAGGATTTGTCCCATTGATTAACTTCAGAGGGGAATGGATGCCTTTTGGCAAAATTGGACTTTTGCTGGATGGCGATGCCCTAGCGGCACCACAGGGAAGAGCTGAGGATGTCTTGATTGCAATACGGTTCAGAATAACAAAGGATATTTCTCTAAAACTGGGTTACAGAATACTAGAAGGTGGCGCAGACGCTGGCTCAGTATACAGTTTCACATTGGTTCATTACATAGTTTTTGGGTCAATTGTAAGTTTTTAGCTGATAAAACAGCGACCAGGATAATAAATTTGAGTGAAACATAACAATCAATTGCAGATTTGTCAAAAGTAATGTTTTAGCAAAAAAGCATCTCCACCTTGTATATTTTCCAGTATGTCATTTGGCAGAGCGGCTTTATCATCCATAACATTAGTATCGCTATTCCTATGATTATTTCCTAAAGACCAAAACTCTCGGAAAACCAAAAAAGTGGTACCAGTTACCCTATGGGACCAATTAACCGCTATAAGAATCAGATAAAGATTTTGTATTATTTTGTTTTCTTCTATAACGAGGATTTGCAATGAGACTTTTTGCATCTTTGCTTATGTTGATATTAGCCATATTTCCTTCATACGCCTATATAGACAAGGACACAAATATTAAAGAGAGGATGACAATGAATCAAAAAGATACAAATGAAATTGCATCATTAGATTCTGTGAGTGCTAAATTTCCACTTAAACTCAGCCTGGATAAACTATATCTTGTGGATCAGGAAGAAAGACCGTTTCTTGTGATAGGCGATTCTCCCTGGTCACTAATCGTCCAACCAACTCCAGACCAATTGGATCTCTATCTTGATGACCGTCAGGCAAAGGGCTTCACCTTATTGCTAGTCAACCTGATAGAGCATAAATTCTCATCTAATCCTCCCCAAATGTGCGATGGCAGATCACCTTTCAACACTCCCGGTGATTTCGCCACTCCAAATGACGACTATTTTGTGTATGCGGAGGAAGTGGCTCGCAAGGCAGAGAAACGCGGTATCGTTATCTTGCTATGTCCGGCTTATCTGGGCTTCGGTGGTGGAGATCAAGGATTTTATCAGGAGATGCTCCAGAACGGACCTGAGAAAATACGGGCTTATGGTCGTTATGTAGGAGAACGCTTTCGAGATCATCTGAACCTGATCTGGATCATGGGCGGTGACTTCAATCCACCTTTGGAAAACCGCTGGGTTGTTAATGAACTTGCGGCTGGCATTCGTGAAGAGGACTCAATTCATCTTATGACTGCTCATTGCGGTCCCAATGGTGTCGCTACGAATATATATGGCGACCAATCCTGGCTACAACTGAATAATGTCTATGATTATCGTATGGAACTATACGTGCCATGTCTTGCTGAAGATGCCCGTTTGCCACGAATGCCATATTTTCTTTTGGAAACTGCCTATGAAGGTGAACATAAATCTACGCCAGATCGGATTCGCCGTCAAGCCTATTGGCCTTTGCTCTGTGGGGCTTTCGGGCAAGTTTATGGTAATTCTCCAATATGGCACTTCGGCAGCGTGGGCGTCTATGACCAAGGTGGAGATTGGTTAGCCGCTCTTGATTCTCAAGGAGCCAGGTACATGGCTTGTCTAGCCACACTGTTCCATTCAATACCATGGTGGTTGCTTCGAGTAGACCATGAAAATCAGGTTGTCAAAGCTGGGGGTGGCACATTTGGTCAGGCAGATTATGTGACTACTGCAAGAACCAGCGATGGAACTTATGCGCTTTCATACATTCCATCTACAGGGACAGAACCTCGAGAGATTTCTCTGGATCTTTCGCAATTTATAGGAATGGTCACAGCGAGATGGTTCAATCCAGTTAAGGGTAGCTACACCCATATTCCTGATAGTCCTTTTCCCAATACAGGTATTCAGGTGTTTACCACACCGGGAGACAACGGAACTGGAACCAATGATTGGCTATTGCTTTTAGAAGCAAAGTAAAGGGGAAAGTAAAGATCGTACAAAATTTCAGACTTCGCCTTTAACCCAATATCCATAGGGTTTTATACCAGCTTTTCAGTGACATCTTAATTCTTTTTGGATCAAAGTTTGGTAGGCATCTATCAGGAATGGCTGGTAAGAAGTGATATTGACAACTATTGTTTTTGCGTTTACCGTATGCTACGCTGTATCAGAAACGAGAGACAGCTATCAGCAAAACTAACGAAAGGGATTCGATATGATAACACAGTTAACAGGCGGTTTGAAGGGCTATATTTCCATGCATGTATCAAGGGTTCCTGACGAGTATGGATATGGCGTCAGTTTCTATTCTAGTGTTTGGTCGCTTCTCGATACGCCTTTATTTGCCTTTCAGATCGGACTGCCTTCGACATGGATCATCCCCGACAACAGTGATTTCGAGCAACCTCTGTGTCCTCCTGGAACTGTTGCCAGAGATAATTGGCCTGAACGCGGACCATACTATCGTGACGTGTTTCAGACTATTGAGGGAGGATTGGGATATTGGTGCAGTACTCAATTCCCCGCTATAACCCCAAAGTATCGCATAAATGGAACACCCAACGGATACAATCATGAAATATCTTCTCCTGGATGGGGATTTGGTAGCACAACAGCTCTCAACGACGATCAAGTTGGTATAGCCCAACTCAGCAATCGGCTTATCGTGCCTCCAGATGGGATTACATTCAAGAAAAACACCAACGGCGAGATTCTGGGTAACGCATGGATGGCTTTGCCATTCACCAGACCGAACGACGGACCTATTGCGCCCACTGGTGACCTGTGTTGGACTCTATTCCTTAATGCATCAAACTTCAGGGGACCTGTCGCATTCTGGATTCCGGAAACCTGGAGCCGGCTTTCCAGTGGATACCGTGCCATTGTAGGGCGTGGACTTGACAGTCGCCCAGGGCTGATGAACGGAGGCGCGATGGAAGTGAATACTGTCCCTTACTTTGAAAGCAAAGATGAAACGGGTGTCAGATACTCAAGAATTCCAAAACTGAATTTCCCAGTTAACAAAGATGGAATCACTGTTCTAATGCAGGATGTGGCAATGTATTCACCGGAATCGCTGTTTCTAGATATAAAATCCTGGTCAGAAGGGGCAAGCATTCCGTCTGGCAAATTCAAACAGATGTCCGCATGGATACCGGAAGTTAGAAGCAACCCGATTTCGTTCAGGCAAGGCAGTGATAATATTCCATTAACCGGCTTTGATAATATAGTCAAAACAGAGATATTTGGTAGTCCGGGTTCCTTTTCCTTTGGCTTGCATTGGAATGACCCCAAATCCAGCGGGATTTTCCCTGAATATTATAGACAGGAAGGTCAGAATATGGTGCCGATATCTGCGGGGGATATACCAGATGAAACAGAACTGGCATTGCAGACTTTTCAGCCGGCAAATGTTGGTAAGAGCTACACTTCGCCCCAGAAAAACAGAGACAGTTGGGATAGACCCGGACCACGGCAAGGTCCATTCAAGGTTTTGCTAACCGATAATTCGGAGGTTACTTACTCTTGGTATCGCTTCATAGACCAGCCAGCCCTTCAGAAGTTGGGGTGGAGCGAGGAGGAAAAGAAGCGACTGCAATCTCTCGTGGAAAATATCCATGCAGAATGGCCGATTACTAGAAACTACATGCCGGCGCCCAGCAGTGGTGCGTTGGTCGAACTGGATCCGAGCCTTTCAGTTAAACCACCAAAAGGTCTCGAATTCGGCTACGTACCTATCGTAACATCACAGTGTTGTATTGTCTCATAAACCCCAAAGTAAGGATCGTGCAATGGATCTGATTTTGGGATAAAGCCCTATGAAGTCTACATTTATATCACGTTTGAGAGCAAAAATTCATATTCTTTGCGCCATTAAAACAATCTGAAAAATTGCATATAATACTGAAATCGTTTTTTAGATTTAATTACATGGGCATTGACATCAGAACACTAAAAGCCTCTGTTAGTGGGACAGGATGCAACCCGTATTGAGCATATCTGGCAAGATATTTTTCGAGGCACCTTCTAGCGGGGAGGACCAGTTCTCCAGTCAGCACTTGCAGGTATAGACTTAAACGAAGAAGTAGCAATTGCACATCCTCACGTTCCGAGTGAACCACCACATTGGCAACGGGAAGATGGGTCAGTGCAGGATTGGTAATCAGGAAAATGAAATTATGTTTTTGAATGGAATTCAACTGATTCAGATCGGATCGCATGGTCTATTGATGGTTGTCCGGAGAAGATTGACGATTTATGGGTTGGTTGGCCAGGAGAGGTGGTAATGACAAGTGATTACAAGTATTGAAAAATTATTTGTGACGCCGGGTCCACATCCAAACGGACTGCAAGCGGATTCAGATGGATTATGGGTGATAGACCAGGAGGATAACTATGTGAGGCTTGGTCATAAATCATAAAAAGTGTGTTCAGGATTGACCTGAACACATAAACCTCGTATCATAGATTCATCTCAACATCAAACATGGAGGTGTTATCTATGATACAACAAAAGTCGTTACTTGTCAGCTTAATAATGTTGGTTGATTGTATACCAACTCCTCCTCTAAAACAAAAACGTATTAGAGGAAGACAGAATTTTTACCATGACCGATTATTCCTAAAAGCAATAATCATCATGATTGTTAGAAACCTTCATAAAGTCCATGAATTGTTAAGCGTTCTGGAATTACCAATTCCAGAGATGCAGGAACTACGCATTCTGTTGTCACAAGATGGTCGCTTCCCTTCTCGTCGGACATGGGAACGACGCTTAAAGGCTATTCCTGAAAGCTTACCAGCACAA
>Ga0247842_10006076_pt1 | contig 13844 bp, 12 predicted proteins | sample LaCruzMarch2015__3_FD_192411 | JGI IMG/M metagenome (GOLD analysis project Ga0247842, IMG submission 192411) | Freshwater microbial communities from meromictic Lake La Cruz, Castile-La Mancha, Spain - LaCruzMarch2015_19m | ecosystem: Environmental > Aquatic > Freshwater > Lake | place: Spain...
GAAGCGTTGCCGTCAGCCCTACAGTACCAGGCACAGTTGTACTGCCAACATCCGGATCACGTACCCAGACCGGGGGTGTTACCCTTCCGGTTACCACCGGGACTGTTGCTGCCGCCAAATTTACTGTCACAGGCCTTGCTGCTTCAACTTATTCTATAACCCTTCCCGGTACTATTACCCTGACCAGCGGATCAAACTCAATGACTGTCAGTAACTTTACAAGTACTCCTACTCCTACCGGTATACTTACAGGCGGAACACAGGACATACTGGTCGGAGCAACCCTTAATGTAGCAGCAGCCCAGGCCGCCGGATCGTACACAAATGCTACCGGACTGGTTGTTACAGTAAACTACAACTAATAAAAGGAAATAACAACAAAGGAAATAAAAGAATAAAAAGAGGCTGTCCCGCAAAGTCGGGACAGCCTCTTTTTTGTGCGTCATACATTGCAAATATCCTGACATTGCAGGTTCTTTTTGGGGGTATAATACTGAGCCAAAAATTAGTTAGAAACAAACGACGTGACGGCTACTCATATTTTTTGGAATCAAGCAACACGACTTCGTCATCGTCTTTGGTCAGGTATTAGCCTGTTTATCTATTTACAGAATATTCACTTTGAATGCGATGGCTACCTATCGCGATACGATCCAATTTTACTACCCGGGCAATTTACGCGACTAATTTTATGTAAAGGGAATTATTAGTTATCGTATTCCAGACTATCATATTTTTTTGTCAATGATTTGCGAGAATAACTGAAATATTAAATTAGTATTTCGGTGCCCTGCACCTTTTGCTTTGTAACGATTAACCTTCTACAAATATCCTGGTGCCCTGCACCTTAGTCATGTATCGAAGCAGCATAACTGCAAAATATTTGCAGAAATAATTTTAAAAAACGCAATTTTTAAGGTGCTGAACACCGCAATATAAAATTCAGCATTAACTAATTTTAAAATCTCAATAAATTGATTGACTTAAATAATACGGCATTATTTCCTTTTTACTACTTATATCCGGAACCGTATTTTGGGGTGGAAAATAATTTGTACAAATAGATTTTTATGGATAGTTCAACGGCTTGAGTTCACAAAGTATTATTTTTGGCCAAAAATTGTAATATGAAAATTGAAATTCGTAAAGCACTTATAACCGATCTCGATGCGATTGTCCGATTTCAGGTCGAAATGGCCTGGGAAACAGAACAAATCAAACTTAATATTAATACGGTTATTAAAGGTGTTGAGGCGGTGCTTAACAACCAAAATCTTGGCAATTATTGGGTTGCAGTTGTGATGAATGATTTGGTAGGTTCGCTCCTTACTACTTATGAATGGAGTGACTGGCGCAATGGCACTGTTCTCTGGATTCAATCAGTATATGTTGATCGTCAATTCCGGAAGCAGGGAGTTTACGGAATGCTTTACAGTCATGTCAAATCACTCGTTGCAACCGATCAGAAGTTGAAAGGCATAAGGCTTTATGTAGATGAGTCGAATAACGGTGCCCAGGAAGTTTATGTACGGCTGGGAATGAACGGTGAACATTACAGGGTGTTTGAGTGGATGAAGGAGTAATGTGACTATTGGTTAATTTGCTGATGAAGGCAAAAGGCGGAAGGAAAAAATCAAATAATCCTTTTTGCTGTGAACCCTAAATAGGCACCGGCAAACCCCGGTATTATGACCAACAATGTCCCATAATTACTTGATAGCATAATATTTAACAATGGTATCCAGACGCTGACTGCCAAAGCAATTAACCATGGCCTTTTGGGTGATAAATAACTAAAAAGTGCAGATGCTGCTAAAATCATTGAAACAGAAATACCCGTATCATCCCAGTTCGGCCGGGAGTCAACCCATGCAATAAAAAGTCCTGCTATTGTGGCAACAACGAGGACTATCTATGATTTTTTATTCATTCTTTTTAATATTATATGCCATAAGGCTCTTTCCGTGACGTATATAGAGTGTTCCTCCCCAAATAACAGGATGTGAAAAATGTTCCTTTGTCCCTCTCAATACCCTGAATGTACTGACTTCTTTTAATTCTCCTTCGCCTGGGTCTACAAGATGGACTATCCCACGTTCATCGTAGAGGTAAATCATTCCGTCAGAGCATATTGTTGCGCCCCGCCCGATTTTAAGCCGGTGGGTCACCTTGCCACTCTCCATATCGAGCGACATCAGTTCCTGTTTACGGTGTCCGGTAGCAATCAGACGGTTATCAGCTTTTACAACCCCACCCATTATATTGTCAAAAAGTTTACAGCGCCAAACTTCGGTGATACTTTCTCCATCGCCTGATAATCTGAGTTTTACAGTCCGGTTACCATCTCCGGCCACATAATACAGGTACCCGTTGTCATAGATCGGTGCATTTGAATGTACATTGCCGGCAGTATCCTGTTTGTGGGTAAATAAGAGTCTTCCATTGTCGGCATCAATACCTAACATCGAGAGTTCCGAAAATGTCAGCAGAATATTGTGTTTGCCACGCTGAATAATTTTTGGGGAACAAAACGCAGATAACTGACCTTTACCCTTACATTTCCATATCAACTTACCGGTAAACCGGTTCAATGCCACTACATTTGTGTCTGCACCACCAGGTGAACAATAAACCATATTGTCCTTTACCAGTAATCCCTCGGAATATCCAAACATTGTATTTTTCCCATGAAGGTCTGAAAACAAATTGACTGACCAGATTTTACTGCCATCTGTTCGGTTGAAGCAGCTAATATCACCCTTGCCGGCCGCAACATAAATTAAATTGCCGATAACAGTAGGTGAAGAACGTGAGCCAGGAAAATTCCTTCCCCATTCGGGACCATAGGTCACTTTCCATTGAAGAGTTCCTCTGTGATCAAAAGAAAAAAGATAGCCGGTACTGTCGATAGCTCCCATGATAAAAATAGCATCGCGGGTGACTACGGGGGAACCATAACCGTCGCCAACTGTGTCGGACGACCATAGGAGCTGAGGACCACCGGTAGGCCATTGTTTCATTAAACCTGTACCTGGATAGTGTCCATCACGTTGTGGCCCACGCCATTGAGCGATTTCAGGCTGGCGGCTGCAGGCTATAGTCATGATTATAACATACAATGCTGGAATAAGTCGTCTCATTGTTTGAAATAATAAATTGTATTTAAAATTCGAATATTTGGGTTAATATGGCAATAGTAGTAATATTTAATGTTTTTTATGCAATATTGCAGAAGGATTTTCTTAAACAGGATACCGTTTGGATTTCAGTTTTATAAAATAACTCAAATGAAATCAAAATATAACAAAATTTACCTTCTCTTACTATCAATTGCGGTTTTGGCTATTATTTGCCCACTAGAGCTTAGTTCCCAGGAAGTTCACAATTATATGCCAACGAATATCGGTTGGCACAAGGCAGTTTATAACGAGAATAAAAGAGAACCAAAGCTGGTTCCCCGGACTTCATGGGACAATGCCATCGAACGGGAAATGAACTGGTATATAAAAGCTCCGGTAAATGATCATGGTTATCCTTCATATGTTTATATAACATTCATGGATGAGAATTACCAGCCTTACAGAAATGATTTTCTCCCGGCCACTCAGAATGGGATGGGCATAAATCATTAAATGGGGAACCGATGGAATTCAGACTGATAATCCTGCTGCTTTGATTGAATTCTTAAAAAAGAGGAAATGAGTTAAATCTGGCTGTTTGCCGTGAAATGGTCAATTCACGCTGATGGTGCAACAGGGTGATTATACCTGGCTTAATGATTTGCCGCAATATCCGCCCGATCCCTGGTTAAGCGTTATTGAACAAACTTTTGATGGAGATCCTCGCCCATCTAAACCTGAATACCGATAGGTTTTAGAAACATTTATGATTGTTAACCATCTGTTTACAAAGCATCTACTATATTTTTAGAATATTGATGAAAAACAGAATATGCTGATATTTCCATTTCTCCATTATTCCAGGATAAAAAGCCAGTATCTATTTCAACCGTTTTGAATTTACTTTTATCCAGAAATTTAAAGATCGATTTATTTTTAGCCTTTTTTAAAAAAACTTCAAAATCAGCTATTTTTGTTTCCCCATTTGAGAACAACACTTCCAATTTATAATCGTGCAAATATTTGACTTTAAGTATTTTCATGTTTATTTTAGCTTAACAACTTTTATTTGACATTCTTTATAAAATGCATGTATGTGTATTGGTTCATGTTCATCTGAGAAAAACCTCAAGGTCAAACCCAGGTATTCAAAAAGTTTTGGCATAATGTATTATTCAAATCCAGACAAAGATAAAAAAAATAAGCCCCAAAGTCAATAAGTAGGTTTTCTATCTTCAACAAATCAAACTGTGATTGACCAAATAAAACGCACGCTTGTTCTATGAAAGTTGTCATCCGTTATATCTTTAGACAAATTGAAACAAAGGAAATCTCACCTGAACGGGATATGCTAAATTAATATGTAGTAAATTAATTTTCTTAACCTTCAGCACCATTGTATACAAAGATTTGTTTAATTTTATAGTTTGTGGATAATATAATCTGAATGAAATATTTATTAGCATTATTATTTCTGATATTTGGATTAAATTCTGTTGAAGCCCAAACAAAAAGGGCTTTAATCGTTGGTATAGGTGCATACCCTTCGGAAAGTGGCTGGTGTAAAATTCATGGGGACAATGATGTTCCTTTAATATCAACTGCTTTAATTCACAAAGGTTTCATTACGAATAATATCCGGTGCCTGACTAATGAAAATGCAACCAAAAAAAATATCATTAAAAGTCTCAACCAACTGATAAAGCAGGCTAAAATCAACGATTTTCTTTATATTCACGTTTCGACTCATGGGCAGCAGATAGTAGATGTTGATGGAGATGAAGCTGATGGTCTTGATGAATCCATTATTCCGTTTGATGCCTACAAAACATTTGTAAAAGGCCAATACGAGGGGAAAAATCATTTAATTGATGATGAACTAAACCGTTATCTCACTTCACTCAGGGAAAAGATCGGAAAGTCCGGATCATTGTTAGTGGTTATTGATGCTTGTCATAGTGGGGACGCAACGCGTGGAACTGGCAGTGAAATGGATACCGTTGTTGTAAGGGGTACTGCTGATGTTTTTCAGGCTGGAATGAAAAAGAACTTTGTTCCCCGACCAGAAAAGCCACTTGACTGGGTGGTCATCAGTGCATCACAATCCTATCAGAATAATTGGGAATTTTTGCATAACGGCGAATACTTTGGTTCCCTGAGTTACGCTATAAATCTTACCCTAAACGATTTATCAGGAAAAGAAAATTTTCTGGATCTTTTTAATGATATAAAAAAGAAGAGGGAAGAAATGAATGTTGCAAGATATCCTCAAAAGCCAATGATTGAAGGGGGCAATTACTACCAAAACCAGAAAGCTTTTTAATATGAAGAACCTGACTGACAGTGAAAAAATTTCAGCCATTCATTCGAGAAATGAGTTTTTGACCGGTGAAATATATAGATTATACCGAAATGAATTTATTCATTTATTCAGGCAAAGACTCCGGAAAAATAACGACGAGATATTTGATATATACCAGGAGGCTTTTCTCGAATTATGTAATAAAATATTCACCAATAAACTCAATGAATCAAGCCTGACATCAACCTTAAAAACCTACCTGTATGGAATTGGTAAGTATATGTTAATTGCAACCAATCGCAGGAACAAAAATAAAATACTGGAACTTTTCAGCGATGTTCCTGACGTTCTGGAGAACGAAACCGGCCTTGATATTGAAAATGAAAAAATTATACAGATTGCTGTAAATCAAATTGGCGAACCATGCCATACATTGCTTGTCAAAAAATATTGGGAAAACAAAAGCGGGGAAGAAATAGCAATCGAATTAAATTATAAGAATGCAGATACTGTTAAGAATCAGAAATATAAATGTATTCAGAAGTTAAAGAAAAATCTGCAGGATAAAATCACCTATTCAAATTAAACAGGAAAGATGTCAGAGAAAGAGTTTTCAGATATTGAAATTGACCGCTACCTTGAAGGTTCAATGGATAATGTTGAAAGAGCCAGTTTTGAGAACAGGGCGGATAACGATGTTGAATTACGTCATGAGATTAGTTTGCAACGATCTATCATAAAGGCTGTAAGAAGAGAGCAACTTGAAAATATTGTTCAAAGAGAAGAAACACGAATTGGAAAACAGAACAACGTCCGCAAACTCGTATTTACTATCGGATCTCTTGCTATGGCTGCTTCGCTTATCGGTTTTTTTTATGCTGGATATTTAAATAATTGTGCCAGTCTTGCTGACCGCTATTATGTGGCTTATGCTAATGCCCCAATACCTTCGAGAGGTGGAGAGACTTTGCCTCAAACAAAATCTGATTCAGCATTTTTTGATGCATTAAAACAGATTGAAAGAGGGAACAGCCGGGGTGCCATAAGACAATTAAAAAATTTACAGGATAATCCGAAAGAAATGAATATAGCCACTGATTATGCTGTAAAATGGTATTTAACATTGGCTTATCTTAAAAGTGGTAAGAAGCAAAAGGCAAAGGAGCTACTTCATCTTATCATCAAGGAACCATCGGGTGAATTTTATACAAAAGCAAAGGATTTGTTAAAGGAAATAGAGGACTAATTCCATCTGTAGTTTATATCTGTGTTTTACTCCTAAGGAGTTGAATGTTAGTGACCCACAGAGAATCTGGGGGCAAAAAAACATAGCGTAAACCCAACCCGCAACGGGTTGAATTACTTACACCAAATATTTTTCATTAAAGTCAACACCATTTTCCTTTAACAACCTAATAAACTCGTCCCTAATACTTTCCTTTTTATGGTGTTCCTGCTGATTCATAACATATTTTATAATTTTATCCTTTTCTCTGATTGACAGGGTAAAAGCCCCGTAACTTTCAGCCCAGTTTGAAAATAGCGGATATAGTCCCTTTCCTTTTATCCAAATTGAACTTGAGACTTTAATATCTTTAACCAGGTTTGCCAATGCAATAGAAGGGTGCAGATCGCAAACAATATGAATATGGTCTTCAACTCCATTGATTCTGAAAAGTCGGCAGTTTTTGTTTTTCATTACTCCCCAGATATATTTGAGAAGCTCATCATTACCGGAGTTGTGTAATACTTTTTCACTGTTCCGGGTATGAAAAGTAAGATGGTAAAGGATTTGACGATAACTGGCCATGGTATAGGATTTTAAAATTCATAAGAAACTTAATAATCTTAAAGTTACGAAAAATTGCGCAATAATTTTAAGGTTTGGCGCAATTAAATAACAAATATTCAACCCGTTTCGGGTTGATGGTCAGCTGTCGCCCGAAAGCCCCCAATAAAAATTGGGGGTAATTAACATTTATCCACCTTCGGCGGAATTAATTTTAAAAAAAGTAATCCAAACCGGGTTACTTTTTTTGTGTTCTGACATTAAGGGTATAAACAGTTTAAAATTTAAATCACCTTTAAAATCTCAATTATGAAAACTCACTTAATTACCCTTTTTATTGTATTTAGTTCTTTATGCCTTTGTGCTCAGAGATTTGATTTAGGCAGCAATTTGAAACCAACGCCTAATGAATTTGAACTTCTTGGAACCTCCTCAAAAACTGGGGTTAGCAGTTATAAGTATAAAAAAGAGATTACTGACAGGTTTTTCAATAGAAGGATTGGGGATATCATTGTAGGAGTGCGCGAAGGTATGATTGTATCAACAATTTATAATCTGATTCCGAACAATGATGATATTGGTGTACCGGCAGATATTTTACAACTGTTACAGAAAAATTTGCCATACCCCTTTAAAGAAGTGGATGGTGTTTACGGATTGAATATCGATAATGAATCAATAAGTATAGCCCGGATAAGAAACCCTTTAACGTTAAATCAGGACAGGATTATGTTTTTAAATTCGGTAAAACAAAGTATATTGGAAAGCACAAGAAAATAGACAATATTCTTTTTTAAATCATTAATGTATCGTACTTTTAAAGTTCAATTTTCATCGGAATAACTACGCCCATTTTTTTATCAATATTATCCGCATTAAAAATTATGAACGCTAATTTAAATTTTGCAATTATGAAAAAGTCAATTCTTTTGCTAATGTTATTAGTCGTGTTATTTACAGTTCAGGCCCAGGAGCAGAAAGTAGCGAGTAAAAACAAACCATCAGAGGATCTGGAAAATTTGCAGTTGGCTTGTCAGTTAGCCAAATATGGTTACAAAACCTTTTCAGCTAATGCGTTGATTGAAGCTGCGAAGATTATGAGTAGCGTAAAGACCCAGGAACTTAAATATGAATCTTACAAACAGGATCCTTCCTCAAAAGTCCAGACAACCAAAAAAAGCAAAGAGGGATATGATCTGGCGAGTATCCTGGCTGCTGCAAAAAAATATGCCATCGGTGATGCTAAATTACTGGCAGCCATTGCTGAAGTAGAAAAAGCTAATCAGGCAACCAGAGGCAGGGTTGGTGGTCCGGGAGAAAAATACGCGTTGATTTTGGGAAATAGCAATGATTATTATGATATTAATTTTATAGAAGGACGCTTGGCAGAAATAGTTGTGCGCGGGGATGGTGATACAGACCTGGATTTATATGTCTTTGATTCGAACGGGCATTTAATTGTACAGGATGCCGATTATACAGATAGATGCTATGTAAGCTGGGTACCGCTTTGGACTGGCCGCTATACAGTAAAGATTGTGAATAGGGGACCAATATTGAATAATTACTATCTGGTGACAAATTAGAGCCTTTTTCAGAGTCGGGATTGTTTTCATAAAGAGCAACCCCGTTTTATTTATTTCTCTGATCTATACCTGACAAAGTCACCTTTCCAAATTAGTTAAAGATGCAATTCCCTGTCTCAAATCCTATGCTCCGAAGATGTCTTATTGGCATTATTACTCTCCTAAGTTTTTCGGTAGCTTATCCACAGGATGTTCAGACAGAAAAAGAGCTTACTGAAGCAATTAATAGCGCCAAGAATGCAAACTACACCCAAGCTATTCCTGTTTTAAAGAAATATGTTGAGATGAAGGGATTTGATGATTATAAGACCCTTGAGATTAACATCTATCTGAATATGTGCTACCTTGCGACAAAAAATAAAGCGTTGGATGTTGGAAAGGTCAATGCACTTACGGATTCCTATCTTGCAAAATATGGCATTTCAAAAACCGAAAGCATAAAAAGTGAGGATGAAATGGCGTTACTATTTATTGCTGGGTTAATTAATCTTAACGTTGGGAATAATGAGAAGATGATTTTCTACCTTACACTTATTAAAAAACGTTATGAAGAAAAACAGCTTGCATGGGATCAGATGTATTCTATAATATTAAGTCGGTTGGGTCAGGGTTATTACAATTTATCGGATTACAAATCTGCCTTTGAAGTAGGACAAATGGCATGGAAAGTAAATCTTAATCTTTTTGGGGAAAAGAATGAAGCCTCGCTTAACATTTTGGATTTACTCTACCTCTCCTATCAAAAAAATAATGAGCCCAAAAAAGCTTTAGAATACATTCAGAAAGAGGCGGATATTGGTAGAGAGTTTTGGGGTGAAAAAAATTCTAATTATTTAATTTGCTTGGATAATCTGGCATTAGCGTATTCCCTTTTAGGTGAATATCAGAAGGCATTGGGAATTAACCTTAAAGCTCTTGAATTAGGAAAGGAAGTACTTGGTGAAAAGCCTCAAAGTTATTTAATAAGACTTAATAATTTAGCTTCAATTTATTCCGATATAGGTGACCATATAAGGGCAATAAGAATATATCAGGAATTAGTTAATCAAAGCTTAGAAATTTTAGGTAAGAATGACCCTGACTATTTTACGTTTATGAATAACTTGGCTATAGAATTTTCATATATAGGGAATAATGAGGAAGCGTTAGAAATAAGTTTAAAAGTTACAGAATTACGCAAGGAATTTTTAGGCGATAAATCTCCAGGTTATTTTAATAGTTTAATAAATTTAGCTTCAATATATTCAGATTTTGGTGATTATCTGAAGGCTTTAGAAATTAACCTGGAAGTTTTTGAAAAAGGGAAAGAAGTTCTTGGAGAGATGAATCCAGATTATTTAACTAATCTGAATAATCTTGCTGGTACATATTCAGACGTTGGTGATTACAAAAGTGCATTGGGTATTCACCAAAAAATTATTGAAATACGCAAGGAATTTTTAGACGAAAGGCATCCCGAGTATTTATTAAGTCTGAATAACCTTGCTGCAGTATATTCAGAACTTGGGGATTACTCTAAGGCTTTGGAAATTAACCTTAAGGTTATTGAACTAAGTAAGAAAGTATTGGGTGAAAAGAATCCATTTTATTTAACAAGCTTGAGTAATCTAGCCTCAACCTATTCAGATCTTGGTGATTTTGAAACTGCATTAGAAATTAACCAGAAGGTCGTTGATTTGCGCAGAGAAGTGTTGGGAGAAAAGCATCCTGATTATTTATCAAGCTTGAATAATCAAGCCTTTTATTATTCATTTATGGGAAATCCCAAAAAAGCGTTCGAAATATTCAATGCAATTGTTAAAATAAGTAAAGAATTTTTTGGTGAACAACATCAACGTTATTTGACTGTATTGGATAATCTTGCTTTAAGTGAATTTGAACTATCAAAATTTGATTCAGCTTTAATTCATAAAATTCAAGTTTTAAATAATGCACAAAGAATGCTGATCAAATACTTCAGTTATTTAACTGAATATCAGAGAGAATCATTTTCGAAACGTTTTAAAAAATATTTTTTATTTACTACTTTATTCATTGAAGATAATAGATTACATAATCCAGAATCTGTATGTTACGCCTATGATTTATCATTATTTTCAAAAGGACTTTTACTCAATACTACAATTGATTTTGATAAGCTAATTGCTGAGAAAGGTAATCCGGAGGCTGTTGCAAAATTCGAAGAGCTGAAACTGTTAAAACTTCAGTGTCAACGTCTCTTGGAGAAACCCATTGCTGAAAGATATCTCAATGTTGATTCGCTTGAAAATCTTGCCCAGCAAAAGGAATCAGAACTTGTAAAATTATCCAAAGAGTATGGTGACTATACAAAGAATTTGAAAATCACCTGGAAAGATGTTCAGGCAAACCTGCAAGATAAAGATGTGGCTATTGAGTTTGTGGAATATCCGACATTAACTGATACGGTCAAATACGCCGCCTTGGTCCTGCGTAAAGGATGGCAAAATCCCAGAATGATTTCCCTTTTCAGAAAAGATCAGATTGAAGAATTTATCAGGCAGGATAAAGATAAAATTTATTCCAACGGTATTGTGAGTAAGCAGATTAAAGAACTGATCTGGAGTCCAATTGAAGAGGTTGTCTTACCCGGAGACAGGATTTACTTTTCAGCATCTGGTCTTATTCATCAGCTTGCTATCGAAAACCTTCCTGCTAATGATTCATTAACGCTCGGCGATCTATATGAGATGCACCGATTATCCTCGACAAAAGAACTGGCCATTCATCAACCGGAAGATAAAAATACAACCGCGGTTCTTTATGGTGGTTTACAATATGATCTGCCAGAAGATAAAATGGTTGCCGAAAGCAAAAAGTATGAGAAAAAGGAGAATCTTTATGCCATGCGGGGTTATTCAACAGATACAACGGTTAGAAAAGGATGGAATTACCTCCCCGGCACACTCAATGAGGTAAACCAGATTGATCAACTGATGGCAAGCAAACATTATCAGATTTCGGAATATACCGGAGAGAGGGGCAACGAGGAGTCCTTCAAATCGTTATCTGGAAAGAAAAAAAGTATCATTCATATCGCCACACATGGTTTTTTCCTTCCGATTGAAGAGAGCCGAAAAAATTTGTTTATGATGCAGCGGATAGGCGATCAACCCCAGGACAAAGCTACGGCAGATCCGATGTTACGTTCCGGATTGATGCTGTCGGGTGGTAATAGAGCCTGGCAGGGGGATAAAGTTCCGGATAATATAGAGGACGGGGTATTGACTGCTAAAGAGATCAGCCGGATGGATTTAAGAGGAACCGATTTGGTTGTTCTGTCGGCCTGTGAAACTGGCCTCGGTGATGTGTCAAGTGAAGGGGTATTCGGATTGCAAAGATCGTTTAAACAAGCCGGGGTACAAACATTAGTGATGAGTTTGTGGGAAGTAAATGATGAAGCCACAAGGTTCATGATGACCGAATTTTACTCCGAATTATTATCTGGCAAAGAGAAACGTGAAGCATTCCTTGATGCGAAAAGAAAATGCAAGGAGAAATTTCCTTTGCCACGATATTGGGCAGCATTTATTATGCTGGATTAAAGTACTGGGATTTTTTTAAATTGATGGGGAATTTGTAACTGAAAATAGCTCATAAAAATTTCTTGTCCTTTTTAACGCTTTAAAGATGATTAAGTAATTTTACGATATTCAGAATATAATATACGCATAGCCATCTAATATAGAATGATATACGAATTGTGCCTACATACAAAGATGTTACATGTAATGAATGGAGACTCTACAACCAATAAACAACAGACAGAAATGAGACCGAATGTTTCAATATTAGTTGGCTCTGGTTTTTCAATACCTGAAGGACTTCCATGTGTAAGACAATTGAACCAAAGGCTTTCAAAAATTAACGAAAGTGAAATCTTAATTCATTTCGACCAAAGTGCAATTTTTCTAAATGGACAAGAAGACCCTAATCGTTGGTCAAGGATGGACGAGAGAATTTTTCTTCAAGAATTTTTAGAATTTTATAGTGCGGAGGTTTTAAAAACAAATGAAGAGTTTAATTATGAAACTTTTTACGACTATTATTCTGGTTATTTGACAAACAACGAAAACAAAGAAGCAATTGATGATTTTTACAAACAGTTTAATGATAAATATATTGAGGGTTCAGATAATCATAGAGACTGCTACAACAGGATTTCTGACTTCAATAGAAGCTATAATCAACTTTTGGCTTCTCAACTTCATAAGAAAAAATATTTTGAAGATATTGGTTTTTTGAATTATTCACCATACGACCCTTTTATTAATTTTTTGAAGGAACTACTTAAAACTTGCGACATTAAATTTCATACACTAAACCACGATTTATTTTTTGACTGGCTTGGAAAAAACCATTCAGATCTTTGCCAACACTTCACAGATGGGTATCAACTTGAAGGCTCCCCATTTTATGGAACAGTTAGTTTTGACTTTAATGATGGTACCGACAAAAAAGTACATAAAACGTACTTTGTGAAGCTTGCCCGATTCTTAGATAAATTTGATAAACCACTTGCACTTTTTAAACTTCACGGAAGCATTCTCAATGTAATTATCAATACGGAACAACCGAACCAACAAAGAATTCACATAAAAGACAATTATGCTGTTTCAGGTTATTATATGGAAATTATTGATCCGATAACAAGGAAGAAGCGGTTTGTCAATTTGAAGGATGAGGTTGCACCTGACTTTTTAAGTGGTACAACTAACAAGATAAGGTTTTATACTCGCGACAGTTATTATAAAAAACTATTCAAACATTTTAACAACAATCTTTCTAACTCAGACTTGCTTGTAGTAATTGGATATAGCTTTCAAGATAGTGGAATTAACGAATATCTTGAAAAATATTTTCTTTCAAGAGGCAAGCGTATGGTTGTAATTGACCCATCCAAAGTAAGCATTCGGCCTGGTACATATTGCGTTTAGTATGACATCCCCCTACCTTTGTTCAAAAAACAAAGATGAAAGTTAGAAGAACATTGACAGACGCTTCCTCCATGATGGAACATCGTCAATCAA
>Ga0247842_10006079_pt1 | contig 13844 bp, 12 predicted proteins | sample LaCruzMarch2015__3_FD_192411 | JGI IMG/M metagenome (GOLD analysis project Ga0247842, IMG submission 192411) | Freshwater microbial communities from meromictic Lake La Cruz, Castile-La Mancha, Spain - LaCruzMarch2015_19m | ecosystem: Environmental > Aquatic > Freshwater > Lake | place: Spain...
TAGCTGTTCGCTAATTAAAAAGGTACGCGAGCTGGGTTCAAACCGTTGAGACCGTAATTAATAATTAATAATTAATAATTAATAATGAAATGCAAAATGCATCCAATTCTTAATTCTTAATTCTTAATTCTCTTAATTATTTTTTCGACAGTTTGAACCAATTGAGGAAAATAAAAGAAAAAGAAATTTTTCTAAAACTGTTTTAATCTGAGATTTATCCGCCTAAATTTTTTGTAAAAATTTTGGTGGATTAAGACCGTGTGTACTGTGGTACACTCACGGCGGCATACAATTTATTGTATGAGAAATTCACTTATATCGGAAAAATCCATATAGAATGGACAATTCCGAGGGAATAAAAAAGATTAAAGTTGTAAGTTAGCAGATTAAAGGAATTCAAAATTGGGTTCTCTTAAATCTCTAATCTTAAATCTTTAAACTATTTTTGCCCGTAGAGACTAAATGTGAAATAACCAAAATTTATTTTGGTGAATGTTATAGTCCGATCCCATAAGTAATTATGGTTCGATCATTATTATTAAATACGCGATAATGATAGAAGTAAAACATAGATGCGTGAGACAGGTTGGTCTCCTATCTACTGCAGGCGTTGATTCTTGAGAAGATTTGTTTCTAGTAGACCCGAGAGGGTTTCTGCTACTTCACGAAGAAATTTGTGATGACAATTTGGCTAATAACGGTGAAGTCTTAAATTGTTTTCTGTCCACTAATGCATACACAAATGTGCGGTCCTGCCATTGTGTTGAGAATTTATCCCAGTAGTAGAGCATAGCTCACTACAGGATTTTACTTGAGGACCAGAAAATGATAAGATAATACCGTGGGAAGTCGATCAAAAATTGCAAAAAATTTAGAGAAAGCATACATTGCTGGTTTTCTTGATGGAGATGGTAGCCTAATGCTTCAGCTCAAAAAGCGAAGTGATAGCAAACGAGGAGTTCGTTTTATGGCGACCATTTGTTTTTATCAAGATACTCGGCATGAAAAAGATTTAGATTGGATAAAAAAGGTTTTAGGCATTGGTTATCTTTCCCAAAGGAAAGATGGAATGTCTGAGCTACGAATTAATGGTTACAAGCAAGTTGATTCTATTTTAGAATCCCTCTTACCATTTGTTCGTTTCAAGAAGCTTCAAGCTCGTGCATTAAAAGATGCATGTGAAATATTATCAAATACAAAATTCAAGATGCTAGATAAAAAGAAAATAATTCGTCTTATTGATTGTATGTTAATTATTCAAGGTAATAATTATGTTACAAAAAGAAAGAGAACAAAAGATGAATTATGTGCAATACTTGGTTTGACCCCGTAACGACTAATCCGTAAGGAAAGACTTATATATGAGGAATCATTTCTTTGAAAATGACTGCATATATCTGTAATATGCCAACCCTTCTTTCTATTTTTTAGAGAAAGGTGAAGATATAGTCTGCGCTCCTAGAAATAGGGGAATAGTGAAAACTAAAATTATTTAGTTTTTATGAAGTGACGAGAGGACCGAAATGAACTGACCTCTGGTGTGTCGGCTCTGCTGCCAAGCGGACTGCCGAGTAGCTATGTCGGGAATGGATAACCTCTGAAAGCATCTAAGAGGGAAGCCAGCTTCAAGATGAGGAATCGTTTGAGAAACCTAAGAGATGATTAGGTTGATAGGCACTAGGTGTACAGACAGTAATGTCTTTAGCCGAGGTGTACTAATCGTTCGATTCCTGTTAGGAAATTTGGAAATCATATTATTGCGTTCTTTACCCGCCGAAACTTTAAAAAGTTTTTTCGGGCAAGCAGCATTCAGTTTTCAGGTATCATATATTGATAGTTGAATTTTTTGTGTTGGTGGTTTAACGCAAGTGTCACACCTGTTCTCATTCCGAACACAGAAGTTAAGCCTTGCAGTGTCGATGATACTCTATAAACGGGGAAAGTAGATAGCCGCCAGCACAAAGAATTTAACAAGAAAAGCACCCAATTGGGTGTTTTTCTTGTTTGGGGTATAATAGGTATATTACAAAATAACATATAAAATATATGAAAAACCCGTTAGAAAATTTGATGAGTCGTAAAGAAAAAATGCCAGTTGAAGAAAGTAAGGAAATGAAAGAGGAAAGAGTGACAAATTTTTTTAAGCAAAAGATGAAGGAGACAACTTTTACCTCGTATAATTTAAAAAAATCTGTTTTTGATGAAGAAAAATCATTAAAAGATAATGTCTATAAAAAACCATACGCTCAAGCATACTCGTATGTTGACTTTGGTGAAGCATTAAGAGAGATAGGTGTTGGTCAGACAGAAACAGCTATAAATCTTCTAAACGAAATGATAAATAAAGCTATTCAAATAGACCCAACTTGGCCTGATATTGAAGAGATGAGAGGAATAATCAAGGACATCGAATCATTAAAGAAGGAGAAGAACTAGAGATGAATAAGGTTCATTAAAATCCCGCTTCATATTGAAGTGGATTTTTGGTACCCCGTAGTATATTTTTCTAAGGTTTCGATTAAAATCGGAACGCATAGTGTGCATTAGAAAAATTCACTACAGGGTGGTATACTAGAAACATATATGTCATGGGCATCACGTAGACAATTTAAATACCTTTCAATATTTCTTGCTGTTTTTTTGCTGATAATTTTTTTATTGATATATCCTTTAATCTTTAAAAAACCGACATGTTCTGATAGTAAACAAAATGGGACTGAAACTGGCATAGATTGTGGCGGAACTTGTTCTTTGATGTGTAAGAGTGACACATATGATCCAGTGGTTCTTTGGAACCGAGCTTTTCATGTTATAGATAATAATTATAATCTTGTTGCATATGTAGAAAATAGAAATAAGGATTCTGCTGTAGTAATGGCTAAATATGAGTTTAGGATATATGACGTCAATAATAAATTATTGGGTCGCAGAGAAGGGAAAACATTTATTCCACCCAATCAACAATTTGTTGTATTTGAACCTCGCTTCGATTCTGGTGAAAGTGAATTAAAAAGTGTTACTTTTGAATTTTTGTCACCACTTATTTGGGTTAAAAAAGACCCCAAACTTCAGACTCTTCCGATTCGAGTAAAAAATATTGTCTTTGATAATAATGTAGATACTCCTAGTCTATCAGCTACTATTAGTAATGACTCCATTTATGATATATCAGATTTTGAAGTAGTTGCGATTCTTTATGATGAAAATCATAATGCAATTAATGCATCTTCTTCTCATAAAGATAAACTCCTGAACAATAGCAGTATCCCAATCACATTTACTTGGCCAGAAGTTCTTTCTGCTTATCCAGTTACCAAAGATATACTTGTCCTAATCAATCCTTTTTCCATTCCCTTTTAAATAATTTTTTATTTTGCAAGTATTAAATAGCATTGGCTACGTGTGAAATTTTATATGGTTTGCTTTTTCATCAAAATTCTAGAGAAAGAATAAATGACATTATTACAAAATAAATTAAATAAAATCGGTATTGATTGGTTGCTTGTGTTATTTATAATACCAGTACTTCTCGCAGGACTTGTAACAATGCAGTCTTTCACTAGTGAATCTTCGCTCTTTAATCATCAATTAGTTTGGATTGGTATTTCTTTTGTGTTTCTCTTTTCTTTTTCATTTATTGATTTTAGATTTTTAAAAAGAACAGACATATTAGTTACACTTTTTCTTGTTTTTTCCGGATTTTTATTAATGCTATTTTTCTTTGGTCATACTGCAGGTGGTGCTCAATCGTGGTTCTCTTTTGGTGGTTTTTCTTTCCAACCATCAGATATGATTAAGTTGATTGTTATTTTAATGCTTGCTAAATATTTTTCTCGTCGTCATATAGAAATAGGCAATTTTAAACATATTTTTGTTTCAGGTCTTTATGCTTTTATCCCGTTTTTGCTCGTTTTTTTACAACCAGATTTTGGTTCAGCGATAATTATATTTTTTATTTGGTTTGGAATGACTCTAGTGTCTGGCATTTCTAAACGCCATTTGCTCTTAGTTGTTGGAGTTTTAGTTGTTGCTTTTGTAATACTTTGGAGTTTTGTTTTTCAACCTTATCAAAAAGACCGTATAATAAATTTTGTCCAACCACTTTCTGATATTCATGGTTCTGGATACAACGTTTATCAATCGACTATTGCAATAGGTAGCGGACAGTTGTTAGGGAAGGGGGTTGGTTTTGGGACGCAATCAAGATTAAATTTCTTACCAGAATATGAGACAGATTTTATCTTTGCTGCTTTTTCTGAAGAGTGGGGTTTTGTTGGAGTCATTATCTTGTTTGTTCTACTTAGTCTGATAGTTTGGCGCATATTACATATAGCACTTCTCGGAACTACCAATTTTGAGATTCTTTACGGAATCGGATTAGCAATTTATTTTATGACTCACTTTATTATAAATATAGGAATGAATCTCGGTATTATGCCTGTAACTGGTATTACTCTACCATTTATGAGTTATGGTGGCTCGCACTTGTTAACAGAATTTATTGGTTTGGGAATACTCATGGGAATGAATCGTTATGGACGTGTAGCTCATCGAGATGATATGCACAATGAATTTTTAGGCATATAATAGGTTAGGTTTTAGTAACTAGGTTCTAGTGATTAGTAAAATACTAGAAACTAGTCGCTAGAAGCTAGAAACTAATTCTATGAACAATTTAATATTTTTAAATTTATATAGTTTAGCTCATCAGTCAGTCTTTTTAGATTGGTTGATTGTTTTTTCGGCAAACAATTTTGGTTATATTATGGTAATGCTCGCTTTTATTTTTTTAGTTTTTCATAATAATGGAGTTTTTGATTATCATACACCGTTTTTGCAATTTAAAAATAAATTTAAAGAGATATCTTTTGTTGCAACTTCAAGTATATTTGCTTGGATTATTGGAAGTATTATTAAATCTTTCATTTTATCACCACGACCTTTTATTCTTTTTGAGAACATAAAACCATTATTTTTGTATGGTAGCATGGAGTCATTTCCTTCAGGACATGCAATGTTTTTTGGAGCTCTAGCAATGTCGCTTTATTTTATTTACAAAAGGATGGGTTACTTGTATTTTATTGTTGCTTTAATCGTGGGACTTGCGCGTGTTGCATCTGGTATTCACTTTCCAGTAGATATCTTTTTCGGCTACATCTTTGGAGTAATAATTGCAATTATTTTTAAGTATATATTTAAGCTTATTTTTAAGGAAAAGTAAATAAAATCAAGTATTTCAACCCAAGTCAAAGTGCTTGATTTTTAGCCCAAAACGGGCTAGAATAACCCTATTATGACTTGGTCCCGTTAGAAGCCGCGGTCACACGTGGTCAATGAACAGGGATTATGGTGATTATTAATTAAATTAATTAAGCAGATTCGGTTATTAACATGATGATCGCGACCTGCTTCTAACGGGATGGCAAAAACAAGAATTACAGCATTGTTAATACTTTTATTAGGAGTGGGCTTGGGTTTTTTTGTTTATAAATCTGAAATGGCTAAACGAGCTGTACCCGAAGGAAAAACTCCTACTGGGTTTTTGGCGACTCATCCTTTCAAATTAGGTTTGGACCTCTCTGGTGGAACACATTTAGTTTATAAAGCGGATGTTTCTTTAATAGATTCAGTAGAATTAAAAAATTCTATGGACGCACTTCGCGATGTTATAGAAAGACGTGTAAATGTTTTCGGGGTTTCAGAACCAATCGTTCAAGTTCAAAATGGTGGTTTTTCAAATGCAGGTGAAGAACGTTTGATTGTGGATCTTCCAGGAGTTACGGATGTAAGCAAAGCAATAGAAATGATAGGTCAGACACCTACTCTTGATTTCCGAACAGAAAATCCAGATTTTGGTAAAACTCAAGACGCTACTGTGGGTAAAGATGGTCAAGTTAATCTTGATGTAGCGCCACAATTTATTCCTACTGAATTAACTGGAAGATATCTAGATAAAGCAATCCTAGAATTTGATCAAAATACTGGTGAACCGACAGTCTCGTTGCAGTTTGATACCGAAGGCTCGATTCTTTTTGAGAAAATAACTAAAGAAAATGTCGGTAAGAGCGTAGCAATATTTCTCGATGGTCAGCCGATTTCAGTTCCAACTGTAAATGAAGCAATTACTGGTGGTAAAGCTCAGATATCAGGAAACTTTACTCCAACAGAAGCAAAACTTCTCGTTGGACGCTTAAATTCTGGTGCTCTTCCTGTACCCATAAGTCTTATCTCTACACAAACAATAGGTCCATCTCTTGGAACACAGGCAACATCTGCTGGAGTAAAAGCTGCACTTATTGGATTCCTCGCCATCGCATTGTTTCTCATTATCTGGTATAGATTGCCTGGTATGATTGCTGTTATTGCATTATCCATATATGTAGTCATAATGCTTTCAATATTTAAATTAGTTCCGGTCACTCTTACCGCGGCAGGTATTGCTGGATTCATAATCTCAATAGGAATTGCAGTTGACGCCAATGTTCTTATTTTTGAACGTATCAAAGAAGAACTTCGTGGTGGGGCTGATAATATCCCAGATTCAATTCATCATGGTTTCAAAAGAGCATGGCTCTCTGTTCGCGATTCAAACATTTCAAGTATTATTACTGCCATCATATTGTTTTGGTTTGGAACTTCTCTAATTAAAGGATTCGCTCTAGTCTTCTTGATTGGAGTACTTGTTTCCATGGTTTCTGCAATCTCAATAACAAGAATTTTCCTTTACACCTTAAATATTAAAAAGAAAAATAAATTAACCAGTTTCCTATTTGGGTCGGGATTTAGTAGCGCTAGAACCATAACTCCGACTATAGTTGGAGTTCAAAAATAATATGTTTATCATCAAATACAAAAAAATATTCGTTGCCATTTCAGCTGTTCTCGTTACTTTATCTATTGTCTCTATGATAATTTTTGGGCTTAATCTTGGTATTGATTTTAAAGGAGGTTCACTTCTTGAAATTGAATATACAGGTGTTCGTCCAGCACAAAACGTCGTTGAAGAAGCTATAAAACCTCTTTCTATAGGAGAGATATTAATGCAACCAATGGGGGAAAAAGGTTATAGTATTAAAGCTCGCGATATAACTGAACAAGAACGTATTCAAATTATGGAAGCTCTTGGAACTGATGTTACTGAAAAAAGTTTTACTTCCATTGGTCCTTCAGTTGGAGCTGAACTTGTTCGTAAATCTTTGATTTCTTTTATTCTCGTTTCTCTTGGAATTATTTTCTGGATTACCTTTTCTTTTCGAAAAGTTTCTAAACCAGTTTCTTCTTGGAAGTATGGATTAATTGCTATTGTTTCTCTTCTCCATGACATTATTATCCCTGTTGGAGTATTCTCAATTCTTAGTCATTTTTCTGGAGTTGAAGTAGATACACTGTTTGTTGTCGCAGTTCTCACAATCCTTGGTCTTTCGGTTTCAGACACGATTGTTGTTTTTGACCGTATTCGAGAAAATATACGCGTAGGTCATTTTAAAACATTTGATGAAACTGTTGGACGAAGTATCAATCAGGTTTACACAAGGTCAATTGCTACATCCTCAACTGTTATTATTGCTCTCCTTGCTCTAGTTTTCTTTGGTCCGACAAGCACAAAAATATTTGCGCTTATGCTTACGGCTGGTATGTTCTTCGGAACGTATTCATCAATCTTCTTGGCAAGTCCTCTGCTTGTGATGGTAAATAATTTACAAGGGAAAAAGGCTAATTAAATCTTAATATCTAATCAAAAAATCTCCTAGTTGTCTAGGGGATTTTTTGCTATAATACATAGACGTCAAAGTCGTTTTATTAGAAATTAATCAATATTAATTTATGTATATAATATTAGGAATTATCGTCGCTTTAATTTTGTATTTAATTTTTAAATACAATGGTTTTATTAATCTTAAAACTCGTGCTCAAGAAGCTTGGGCAGATATTGATGTACAGCTTAAACGTCGTTATGATTTAATTCCCAATTTAGTGAGTACAGTCAAAGGTTATGCTACCCATGAATCAGGTGTTTTCGAAAAAGTTACAGAGGCTCGCTCACGTGCTATGCAAGCAGGAACTAAAGCAGAAAAAGGAGAAGCTGAAAATATGCTCTCTGGAACACTGAAGTCTCTTTTTGCAGTATCTGAAGCATATCCGGACCTAAAAGCTAATGCAAACTTTATTCAACTTCAGAATGAACTTGCTGATACTGAGAATAAAATTATGGCCTCACGAAGATTTTACAATGGTAATGTTCGTGATTTCAATGCTGGCGTTCAAATGTTTCCTGGAAACATAATTGCTTCAATGTTTAAATTCACAGCACTAGAGTTTTTTGAACTTGAACAAGATAGTATAGAAAAGGAACCAGTTAAAGTTGGCTTCTAGTAGCTAATTAAAATTATATGGAAGATAAAAATTCAAAAATATATTTAATTATTTTCGTCGCAATAATACTATTTGCTATTGTTCTTACTATTACAAAAAAAGTTAATTCACCTATTGTTGTTCCACCACAAAACAATCAAGACATTGGAATACAAGGTAATGGAGGTGACCTTGTGTTCCTTTCAGTTCTCCCCAAATCCGAAGTTTCCGGTTTAGTTAATCTAACGGGTGAAGTAAAGGGAGGGTATTTTTTTGAAGGAAATATCTTGGTTAATATTTTGGATGTCCAGAAAAATGTATTAAAAAGTGGACATGGAGCGGCAACAACAGATTGGATGACTGTCGAACCGGTGTCGTTTACTGCCATTGTTGATTTTACTGGGTTACCAATTGGTCCTGCATATCTGGAAATTCATAATGATAATGCTTCGGGTTTGCCGGAAAATGACAAAAGTATCTTGGTTCCCATAACTATTGAATAGAATTATGAAGATATTTAATATTAGAAAAACTACAAATAAAACAATATTTTTTTTTATTTTATTTGTAGTTTTTCTCTGTTCGTATGAAGTATTGGCGGTAGAATTACCCGCAGACACAATTACAAGATCATACTTTTATCCATCAATTGATTTTGATTTTATAATAAATAAAGATTCTACCGTGGATGTGGTAGAAAAAGAGACTTTTTATTTTGATGGGGAGTATAATTTAGGTTGGCGATCACTTAAATTAGATAAACTGGATAGCATAAGTGATATTGAGGTTATGGATGGAGAAACTAATATCCCTCTAACCTATACTTCAAATAGATTGGTCAAAACAGATCCAAGTAGTTGGGGATCATATACTGTATTTAATGAAAATAATTCAAAAAATATTGAGTGGTATTATAGTATGGAAAATACTGCTCATTCTTGGATCCTTAAGTATAAATTACACGGGGCGATTGGTTTTTATAAAGACCACGATGAACTCTATTATAATTTATTAACAGATTTTACCGAGCCAATTAATTTTGTTTCTGCAACTGTTATTTTACCTTCTGATACAGCCTTGGGTGGCTCATATTCTATATATAGAACAAGTCCATTATTTAACTCAAGCTCATTGCCAGTTTATAAACGGCAAATGGATGGTCACACATTCATCTTTACAGCAGAAAGCGTTTCCCCAGGAGAAGATATAACGATTGCTCCTGGATGGCAGAAGGGAATTGTAAATCAAAAAGCTTATTGGATTGATTATGGTAGTTCTCATTGGGGTATTTTTTCCGCAATAATTTTAGTATTGCTCTCTTTAATCGGTAGCCTGATTTCCTGGTATATCACAGAAAGACGTCCGATGAAAAATATGACTATTATCGCTCAATATGAACCGCCGGAAAATCTACCTCCAGCTATGGCTGAAATTGTTATGAAAGAGGGAATTACGGGGAAGGCCTGGCCGGCGACAATTGTTGATTTGGCTTATCGAGGATACCTGACAATTACTGAAGAAGTTATATCTTTTTGGAGTAAAAGAAGATTAATAAAGTTCTTATTGGTTTTTCTTGGGCTGATTCTTATGTTTAGTGTATTTACTATGCTCATTGTAGGTGAAATCGATGCTGTTTCCTTGGGTGGCTCACTTCCACTTGGACTTGTTGCCCCGTTAGTTATTATCTTAATGATTTCAATTGCTTTTATTATTGTTCGACTGAAGAAAGATTTATTCCTACACAAGGAATACATATTAACTCGGACAGACAAAAATACAAGTCAACTGAAAAAGTACGAAATAGAATATCTGAATTTACTTTTTAAAAAAAAGAATATTTTTTCAACTCTTGAAGAGAAAAAATTTTTTAATAGTGAACATAGAAGCGATATGTTTGAGGGAATGCAACAAATTAAAAAAAGTTTATATAAAGAAATGGAAGTAGTGACAAATGCTTTTGCGATAGCGCCAAAGTGGAAAAAAAGAATTTCTGTTGCAGGTGTATTAGCTGTTTTAGTATACATTTTTTTAATTAATATAAATGTCGTGATAAACGGAAGCTCTCAATTGGCGATTTTTATTATTGGGTTAGTCGCTGTTGCGGCTATTATTTATGTGGCTGTTAAAAACCCAAGATTGAATAATACAGGCAGAACGCTCAAGGCCGAGTGGTTAGGTTTTAAATTATATTTAGAAACTGCTGAACGCTATCGTCTGCAGAATTTAACCCCTGATATGTTCGAGAAATATTTACCTTATGCAATGATTTTTGGAATTGAAAAAAAATGGGCAAAAGCTTTTGATGGAATGAACGTTCCATTACCTTCCTGGTATATAGGAACAACTAATTCTACCTTTATTAATAGTCCATCGGGGATAAGTTCAGGTTTTTCTCCTTCTTCGTTTTCGTCATCATTTAGCTCGAGTTTTTCTTCATCTTTCGGAAGTGCTAGTAGTGCGGGAGGAGCAGGTGGTGGGGGTGGTGGTGGCGGAGGAGGTGGGGGTGGTGGGGGTGGAGCCAGTTAAATAATATGATATAGTGGATTTATGACAACACTTTATACCCAACAAGGAAAAAATGTCCGGAAAACTTGGATGCTGATGAGTATCTTTTTTGTCATTGTTATTGCTCTCGGTTATGTATTTTCACAGGTGTACAGTAACCCGAATATTCTTTACATTTTCTTTTTTTTCTCGATAATTATGAACATTGTTAGCTATTGGTATTCAGACAAAATTGCACTTTCTTTAGCTAAGGCTCACATTGCTACACGTGAACAATATTTTGATTTTTATACTATTGTTGAGAATTTAGCTATTACATCTGGACTTCCAATGCCAAGAATTTACGTTATTGAAGATCCATCACCAAATGCTTTTGCTACTGGACGCGACAAGAATCATTCAGTTGTAGCTGTGACAACAGGGCTACTTTCAATAATGAATAAGACTGAGCTCGAAGGAGTCGTCGCTCATGAGATGAGTCATATTGGAAACAAAGATATGCTTCTTTCAACAGTTGCAGTGGTGCTTGTAGGTTTTGTGGCTATCATTTCTGATATGATGATAAGAATGACAATGTTTGGTGGAGGTCGTAATAATGATAGGGAAGGTGGAAATGGTATTATTGTGATTATTGGAATTGTTTTAGCAATTCTTGCTCCTATCGCTGCCACTTTAATTCAGCTTGCAATTTCTCGGAAACGTGAATATTTGGCAGATGCTTCTGGAGCATTACTTACTCGCTATCCAGAAGGGCTCGCTTCTGCACTTCTGAAAATAAGCCAATATGGTAGACCCATGAAAGTTCAATCAACTGCTATTGCTCATCTGTATATTGCCAATCCAAAAGGAAGTGGACAGTTTGCAAAGAAAATTAGTGGTTTATTTTCAACACATCCTCCAATTGAAGATAGAATTAAAATTTTAAGAAGTATGTAAAAGGTATGTCGAATATCTATTGCAATAAGTCGCGCCCCGTAGGAATTGTTTTGTGCATTAGATAAAACAATTTCCTTCTGGGGTCATCCTGTGGAAGATAGAATAAAAAGATTAAGAGAAATTTTATAATCTACCCCATAGGCAAGACCTATGGGGTAAAACTTCAAAAGATATGTTTCCCGAAAATATTATTTATATTGGAGTTACCTTAAATCTTATTGGGGCCTTTTGGTATATAAAAACTATTATCTATGGTAAAACAAGACCGAACTTGGTTTCTTGGTCTCTTTGGATGCTGGCGCCTTTTGTTGGTGTATTCTTGCAGATAAAAGCTGGAGCTGGACTTTCTGTTTTAGGAACATTCATGGCAGGTTTTTGTCCTCTTACGGTAATAATTTTTTCTTTAATTAAAAGAAATGCTATTTGGGATATAACTACCTTTGATATTATTTGTGGTTTATTTTCTGTATTTGCTTTAATTCTTTATATACTTACAAATAAATTGGGAATATCTATAATTTTTGCCATATTAAGTGATGGATTAGCTGCAATTCCAACAATTAGAAAAGCTTGGAAATTCCCAGAAACCGAAACCAGCTTAACTTATACAGTAGGGATAATAAACAATATTCTAGCATTATTAATTATAAAAAATTGGATTTTTTCCATTTATGCCTTTAGTATTTATTTCATAATTGTTAATGCCACTATTGTCTTCTCTATATATAGGAAAAAAATACCATTATACAACACCAATTTGGCCTGAGAACTTGGTTAAAAGATGAAATTTTAGTAATATTAATCCAGATGTTCTTTTTAGAGCATGAGTTTTTATTAATAATTCTCATGCGTACTCCGACTTCTTACTGCCTCACGGCGGAATTAATGTTGGAGTATGGAGGGTTCGCATAGCGGTCTAGTGCGCAGTCCTGGAAAGACTGTATGCCTGAAAGGGCATCGAGGGTTCAAATCCCTCACCCTCCGCAATTTTTCGAAAAGGATTTCTGAACCAAAAATATGGTCGGAACGAAGTGCCGTCTGTTCTGAATTCCCCCCAAAAAATCCTGAATCCAAAAGGGTTCGCCACGCAGAGCGTGGCTCAAAAAGTACGGTTCGGTCTTTGATTTCAAAGTTCGAACCGACTTTTTTAAACAAATGAAGATTTTCTTCATTTGTTTTCTCGTTAGCCAATTCCACCATATGAATATTGGCTTTTAGAAAATTTTCGGTAAGTTCGAACCGATTATTTGATTTTTTCTCAAAAGCAGATAATTTCTCTTTTAAAAGTTGTTTTTGATTAACTAACTTATTTTTAGAATCACGATATTCTTCCAAAGACAAAACATTTTCTAAATATAAGTTCATCAACTTTTCAACTTTTGAATCCAAAAGAGAAATTTCATCTTTTGTTTTTTGAGAAAAAATCTCACTCGATTGGTTTTCTGATTGTCGGTCTTTTTCATTTTCGACAATCATCCAATTTGCCCAATCGAGTGGCAAAGAAACTTTTTTGATTTCTTCCTTTATTTGAGAAGTGATGATTTCTTCACGGACATATTTTTGCAAACAAGGATTTTTCCGTTTCGTACATCGCAAATAGTTATGACCTTTTTGTTGCTCGGTAGTTATAAAACATCCACATTCTCCGCAACGGAAAAATCCTCTGTACAAAAATGGTTTCAGTCCTTTGCTATGAGGTTTAGATTTTCGGCTCATCACTTCTTGAACGGAATCAAAAAGTTTCTTTGTTATAATCGGTTTGTGCTTTCCTTCGTAGATTTCACCGCCATATCTCATTAGCCCTGTGAATATCGGATTTCTCAAAATTTGTTGGTAGTTGGAAACGGAAAGCACCTTTCCATTCTTTCTACTCAATCCAAGAGCATTAAACTTATCGTGGAGTTGTCGCAAAGTGAAATTTCCAGTTGCATAGGCCTCAAATGTTTTCTTGATTAACGGAGCAATATTTTCATCGGGTACAATTCCTGCACCTTTTACATTTACATAGCCCAGAGGCGACATTTGAGGCCATATTCCGTCTTTCACTTTGT
>Ga0247842_10006082_pt1 | contig 13842 bp, 17 predicted proteins | sample LaCruzMarch2015__3_FD_192411 | JGI IMG/M metagenome (GOLD analysis project Ga0247842, IMG submission 192411) | Freshwater microbial communities from meromictic Lake La Cruz, Castile-La Mancha, Spain - LaCruzMarch2015_19m | ecosystem: Environmental > Aquatic > Freshwater > Lake | place: Spain...
TTAAGCATTCCTATACTGAAATGCATAATTTACTTTCTAAATAACCAATAAGGCAAACTTAAGTGTACTCCGAATCTTTCGCCAACTTCATGCAATCCTACTTCCCATGCGAAATCATCATCACTGATGTCTTCTTCCCCCATACCTCTCGGTATTAGAGAAATTGATTCGCCTTGAAAATCCAAAGGTCTTACATTAATGTCAGCTCCTTCCAGGCGTCCTAATTCAAACGGTTTTTTATAACCGTTATAGACATGTCTAGAAAGATATTCTCTTACATCTCGTTCAAGTTCATTTAATTTTTTTTGTTCCATTTTATACCCCCTTACAATGAGTTACATAATGTCGCCGAAATCGACGAGCAAAATGTTTGTATTATGATTTTTTATTTTGTCTAATAATTTTTCTAAAAGAAATATTTCTAATTTTATTATATTATTTCAATGTACAGCTACTATTTAAACTTTTCGGTTTGTAACTACTATCGAATTACTAATTAAAACATTTACCTCTTCCAACAAAAAACCCAACTTAAAAAAATCCTAATAAAAAACTATTTCAAAATTCTATCAGCTAAATCTAACTTCAATAATCTTCCATAAATTTCCCAAAATTATTCTAACGATGTTTAATAGAACCATGTTTGTTTTTGAATCAACTCTATTTACAAGACTTTCGCCTTTTTCTCAATGCATACGCCAGCAGCGACGGTCGCACCAGCATCCCTTACAGCGAATCTTGCCATATGAGGATTTTCCGCTTGAGTTTCAATTACTAAGTTTCCAATTGGTTTCAATCTTACCTTAGCAACATCTCCATTCTTCAAAAAATCTGGATTAGGTGTAACCTGTTTCGTCTTTCCGTCTGTCTTCTCAATTAATTCGATAAACTGACATGGAATTTGAGCGGTGTGTATGTGGAAAACTGGCGTATATCCTTTAGCAATAACTGTTGGGTGAGCGATAACTGCAATCTGAGCAACGAACTCTTCAACAACAACTGCTGGTTTTTCTGCAGCGCAGATAACATCTCCTCTCGCAAGATCTTTCTTTCCAACTCCTCTCAAATTAACTCCAACATTATCTCCAGCGATAGCTTCCGGCAAAGCTTCATGATGCATTTCAACTGTTTTGATTTCAGCAGCAATTCCTTTTCCAGATCTTCCCGGTACAATTATAACTTTCTGTCCCGGTTTCATAACTCCAGTTTCAATTTTTCCAACCGGAACAGTTCCAATTCCAGTAATTTCATAAACATCTTGAATAGGCATTCTCATCGGTAATTCAGTTGGTTTCTTTGGTTCTGGGAACAAATCCAATTGTTCTAAAATTGTTGGTCCTTTATACCAAGGCATATTTGCAGATTTCTTAGCAACATTGTCTCCCTTCAAACCAGAAATAGCCAAAAATGTCGTCATATCGGGTTTGTATCCAACGCTAGTAATCAAATCAGTAAGTTCTTTCTTTACCTTTTCATAAGTTTCTTCCTTGAATTGAACAGTATCCATTTTATTAATTACAACGGCAATTTGTGCAACACCCATAGTTCTCAATAACCACAAATGTTCTTTCGTCTGAGGTTGAACGCCCTCGCCAGCTGCAACAACTAAGAACGCATAGTCAGCCTGTGAAGCACCAGTAATCATATTTTTAACGAAATCTCTGTGTCCGGGCGCATCAATAATTGTAACATTAAATTTGTTCGTCGGTAATTTCTGATATGAAAGATCAATCGTTACTCCTCTTTCTCTTTCTTCCTTGAATTTATCCATTACATAAGCGAATTCAAATCCAGCCTTTCCATTCTTTTCAGCTTCAGCTTTAAGCTTAGCTAACTCTGTCTCTGGCAATTTTCCAGAATCATACATAAGTCTACCGATTGTAGTTGACTTTCCGTGATCAACGTGACCAACGAAAACTACATTCATATTTGGTTTATCTTTAGCCATGAATCGCCTACAAAATTATGCTTTATAAATATTTCGTTTAACAATTTTTTATTGTAATTTATTTTTTATCGTTGTAATTTTTTTATTCCGTCGGAAAGTTTATGCATTCAATTTTTCTAATTCTTCTAAGGAAACATCCGTCCAAAATTCATCGAATGAGATTCCGTAGATATTGCTTTTTTTATGAAGGAATTCTATCATTAATCCAAGATTATCTCTAGAACTAAATTCATGATTTTGGATTTTTTTTATATCTCCGTCCGTTATATAGTAACAACCCACCGAACAGATATTGCTTTGCGGAGATTCTGGTTTCTCCTCGAAGAAAATTATTTTTCCAGATTCGTCCTGCAAAACACAGGAATATTTTTTAATCAGATCAGAGTCATCAATTATTTTTAGTGCAATAACACTCGACTTTTTTTCATAGAATAAATTAATCATGCTGTTGAGATTAAATTCAAATAAATTATCTGCTGCAAAAACAAATATATCTTCTTCATTTCCAATAAATTCAAATGCATATTTCAAATCTCCAATGGCGCCGTTCTTTTCCATTTCATCATTAACTCCGTTATTAATAATTTTTATTTTTTCAGAAAGAATTTTTTCTTCATTTCTGAATTTGTTTAACCATTCCAAAAAGTTTATGTAAAATTTATTATTACTCAAAATATAAATTCCTTTTATTTCTTCCACGTTTTTTATTTCATTGATTTTCTCAAACAAATATTCTATTACTGGTTTATTTTTTATTTCTAGTAATGCTTTCGGTGTATTTAATGTCAAGGGGTACATTCGTGTACCGAACCCGCCGGCAAGAATTAAGATATTCATTTTCCCCCAAATTTTTTTGCTAACTCTTCTAAAGAACTTCCAGCTCTATGAACATTTTTCCAAAAAGTATCATAGGTCATATTTGTAAATATCTTTGGACCCGGAACTTTTACTCCATCCTCGATCTTTTCCTCGATATTTCCTAAAAGAGCAACTCCGGATATTTCATAACCTCCAACTTTTCTTAAGATACAGATTGAGACTTCATTTTGAGGATTTCTCCCAACAAGGTAAACTTCGTCTCCGTTTACTAAAACATTAAAAGCTCTACCATCCTTCTTTAAGAGATTCGCAGCATATGATGCTTTATGGGGTGCATCACTTCCTTTGAAGATTAAGGCATCCACAGGATAATTTTTTAATCTAAAAACATCGCCATTTATTTTTTCTCTTCCAACAAAATATGAATTCAAAATCGGCAACTGAACAAGTCTATTTTCAATTTTCATCTCTTTTAAATCAACAACTTGTGCATGCTGATGCTCTTTTATTGAAGCCCCAGCACCAATTGTATTATAAAACACATATTGATCTAGTAAAATAGAGGCTTTCATCCACGACGCTATATTCTCCGCGGAAATGTCTCCTTGTTTAACTTTATCGCTTTTATTAATAAGCAATGAGGCTCCCATATGATAGGGATAACCATTTGGAGTAAGATAATAATCGTCTATATTAGAAATAACCATTTTCTTTCCAATAACATTTTTACACAATGCACAATGAGATTTTTTCTCCTCTTTTGTTTCTGTTTTTTCGGGCTGTTCTTTATCTTTACCATCACTTGTTGGTCTAGATTCTCTTGCCTGATTTAAAATAAAAATAAAATATGGGCTGTCAATAAGCCTCCCCTCAAAATTCTCTGGATAAGATTTTCTCATACTTACAATCGGATTATAAGACATTCTTCCGATTCCATCTTTTGATTCTTCCCAATCCCTATCGGGAAGCCAGGTTGACCACGCCCGTCTAAGCGAATGATTATTCTCTTGGATCAAATCATCTAAAACAATAATTCCTTCTATGACCTCATCTAAATTCCTATTCCTTCCCGCAATTTTAATTTTTTGTGGTTTCATTTTATTTCTTCCTCTTTAAAATCAGCGCAATTTAAACAAACTCTGAATGAATGAGGATCATTATGTTCATCATAATTCCCAAAATCAGGATAATGATTTGCCCCTTGCCAATAAGCCGTATAGTTTCCCTTAAAAATAATTTCGCTTCTACATTCTTCACAATGCTCTCCTTCAGCAAACTCTCCCACAAAATTACTCGCATTCCAACCAATACCTTGATAATTATTTGGATCAAAATCAAATCCTAAACATCTCTTAACAAGTAAAATTTTCCATATACCTCTCTCAGCCCGGCATTCTTTTTCCATCGCCAAAAATTTTTCCAAAATAGGATCAGTTTTTTCTTCGCCCAGATAAGGTCCATAGATATCTTCTTCATTTGGTCCTACACATCGTTCTTGATATGAGTAAAAAAAGAAGTCAATTGTTCTTTTTTCTTTAGGAATAAACACTCTTTCAAAATATTTCCCCCCATATCCTACTTCCCCGGGGTTTTTTTGAAGACCCATTACGCTTACATAAGGAACTTCAATAACTGCATCGTGAACATCCAAGATTCCATAGGGCTTTTGTAAATTATAATGGACTCTTGCCCTATCTTCCAAATATTCAACTCTGCTTATCGACATCTTTCCACCTCTTTGAAATCTAATTTATCTAGATTAAGCACATCATTTTCCAAAGTAATTCTTCCAGAAATTTTTCCGAGTTTATATTCCTCTCGAGTTTTATTTGGGGGATAATCACCTTTATCGACGAACTTATAGTGATATTTACCCTCGCAATTTAAAAATGCCACACTTCGAAATCTTAATTCTTCAATCATCTCAAGAAAAGTTTTTTCAGGCATTGAATATTCTTTAGATTCACTCCACCATCCACCACCATCCTCTGTCCCTTGGCCGATGACTATTGCTCCGAAACCATCTTTTAGTTGTAATTGTTTATATTCAAATCCATGGTCAGCATTTCTTTTGTTTATCCTTGCTAAAAATTCTTCAAGAGAAACAGTTCTTTCCGGTAAACTTTGAATAACTTCCGATCCCATAATTTAACTAATTCGCTCTTTGTTTTAACTCTTGTCCGTATATTTCTTGTTCAATATATCCAACACTAGTGATTATAGTGAAAAGATATATAAATTGTAAAAGTTTTAATATTTGATACATCTAAACAAAATGAAACGAAAAATAATCAAGCAGGGGCACAATACGTTAACAATAACTCTACCAACAGAATGGACGAAAAGATTTCATCTCGAAGCAGGAAAAGAAATCGATTTGATTGAAAAAGAGAATGGCATTTTTTTGACGACAGAGAAAAACGGCCAACATAAAAAAGCGGAGTTTGATATTACTAAAATGGATATTCCAACGATTTGGAAATATTTTATGGCAGTCTATCGCGAGGGTTATAGCGAAGTTATTGTCCATTTTAACCCAAACTCAAAATTTGAAAGCCCATATAAATTTTATTCCCAGCACCGTCTCGATGTTCGATACAAAAGACAAAGAGAGAAAATCTCGGTTGTAGAAACACTTCAGGGTTTTGTAAATCGTTTTATTGATTTTGAAATAGTGGAACACGGAAAAGATTATATTATTATTAGAGAAATGGGGGAACTTACCGGCAAAGAATTTGATAATTCCTTAAAGAGAATTTTTCTTCTGATTAGACAAATGGCTGAGGAAACTCTCGAAGCTATTTATTCAAATAATCCTTCATTACTTAGCCATATGCACGACATAGACATTAATATAGACAAGTTTCATGATTACTGCGTTAGAATATTAAACCGAGTCGGAAATAAAGATGAAAGAAAAACTTCCCTTCTGTTCACCACACTATTTTTTCTTGAACTTATCGGAGATGAATTTAAAACAATTTCTCATCACCTATTAAATGATTTCCCCGACAAGAAACTAAAAAATATAGAAAAGCTTGCAGAGTCCACAAAAAAACAAATTGATACCTATTATGATTTATTTTATAAATTCGAACCGGAAAAAATAAAACAACTTTCTGAAATTGATAAGGAGAATTATATAACCGTTCCAGAAATATATCGGAAATCAAATGAGGAAGAAAAAGAAGTTTATCATCATCTAAGGATAATTGAGCGATATATCAATGCATTATTAGAGTTAAGAATTGAAATGGAATTTTAAACTTTTTATTTTTTTTGACAACTTACTCAACTCTTCAACAACTTTTTCATCGCAATTAAATTTTCCAATTTGGTGTGTCCCGCTAATTTTAATTAAGGTCGCTCCGTGAAAATCGCTTCCCGAAGTAATTATCAAATTATATTTTTTTGCCAACTCTTTAATCCTTTCCAAAGTTTTTTCATCTCTTCTTTCATCTCGGTCACCATTATCTATTTCTATTCCCTTCAATCCAGCCTCGACTAACTTAACAAAATTTTCTTCTTCCAAAAGTTTTTTTGATTTCGTCGAAACCCACGGATGCGCAAGAACGGGAACGCCGCCATACTCTGCAATTATTTTTATCATATCTGGAGCAGAAACTTCTTCAATCGGAACGTAAGTTTCTCCAGTCTCACGTATATATTTTCCCCATAGCTCTTGTATTTCTCCATAACCCTTTTCACTAAGATATTTTATGAGGTGGATTTCCAAAGGGTTTTTGTTTGGTTTATATCTTTCAAGTAAATCTTCAAAGCTTACATTTATGCCTTTATCATTTAACTTTAAAATTATTTTTTTAACTCTATCGCTTACCCTGTTCTGAACTATTTTTATTTCTCTTATAAAATCTTTATTTTCATAATCAATAAAATATCCAAGCACCTCGTCGCCGTCAACCCTAATTTCAAATGCAGGTATAACGTTAATTCCCCACTTTTTTCCTTCTTCGACTGCTTCTTTTACTCCATCAAAAGAATTATGGTCTGTAAGCGCAAGATTTTTTATTCCCGCTTTTTTTGCTTCAGTTATAACTTCTCTTGGAGACAATTCTCCATCGGAATGATAACTATGTGTGTGCAAATCTGAATTTTTCATAAACCTATAAATATGCCCACTATAAAAATTATTTCATCTCGAACCTTCGCTCGAAATTTTGACAGGACTTATTTTCTTGCGAAAGTTCTCGCCCCAACGCCATTCAGGTTTCTCACCCTTGAGATACGCAATCAAAATTAAAACCGCAGTAATAATAAAAACCGCGGTCAAATAAGGAAATAAAAATTCTTCTTTTCTCGTCGTCAAAGAAAAAAATGTCGCAGCAGTTGCAACAAGAATAAAATAAATAAAAATGCAGAGCCAGCCTTCCCAGGTTATAGGATACCAACCATAGCCATAAGTTTTATTTCTGAACCAAAGATATTTTTTCATAAAAGTTACATATCTTCCATTACCGGTTTATCACCAATAAATTCCGAAGGTAATTTTAATTTCTTAAAATAATCACACATTTTTTCACATGCAAATCTTTCAGTCGAATAATGTGTCCCGCCCAAAATATTTATTTTATGTTCTCTAGCAAAGTCATGAGCTTTTTGCGAGTGCGAGTTTAATGCCGTTATTCCAGTTACAAAAGTGCCAACTCCTGCTTTTGAGATCTCTTCCAGCATGTCTACAGAATTTCCGCCTCCGGCGATAACTGCAACCAATCCATTTTTAATTTCTTTGTCTCCATAAAAGTACAAACTAACTTCGTGTCCAGCAGCTTTACGAAATCTTTTTCTCAAATCTTGGACCGTTGCTAAATCTGTTTTTCCAAAAACGCCGCACAACGCTCCGAAGTACGGTGCAAAAGGTTTCTGAGGTTTTATTCCAAGAGCTTTTGCCAAGCTTACGCTCGTCGAATATTCTCCATAATTATCCAGTGGAACGTGAAGATTATAAATTGAAATTTTTCTATCTCTAAACGCCTGTAGCAATTTTCTATCCATCTGCTGAAAAACTTCTGGAGCTTTTCTAATGTCCCAAATAGAAGGATGATGAACAAAGAGCATTGCATCATGTGTTCCACTGTCTAAAATTCTTTTCATAACCTCTGCCGACGGAAAGACCGCAGTATAAACTTGGTTTATCTCTGTTGCGAAATCACAGACCAGCCCCATAGATCTTTTTTTAAAATTATCACTAAGAAAATCTTGAATAGAATTCATATGCTGTGCCCAGTCATCACTAAGGCCGGGCCTAATAAAATCTTTCTCCAGTCTCGAATATAATTTTACTGCTTTCATAAAAAATCAATATCCTAGGTATTTATAGAATTATCTTTTTCGGTTTATTGATACTCTTCAATTTATTTCAAATGATATTTTCCATCAACAATAACCGTAGTCTTTCCTACTCGTAACTTTTTAATGTAAAATCCCCCTCCACGACGGTGATTTTTACCTCGCCCCGTAAAAAAATCATAATTTGGATGTCCTTCTGGAATTTCTCTTGATACTTCTAATTCAAAGTCAGAAGATTTAATTCCATCTCGAATTTCTTTTATCAATCTTGACGCCTGTCCAGCAGTCATTCCAGTTCCAACAGGATTTGACTTCAGTGAGTATATTCCATCAGAATGTTCCCAGTACTCTCCAAATCTAATATCTATTTGTACATCTCCAACAGTCCAATAATCTCCAAAAATTTTTTCTCTCGCTACTTCATTTCCATCCATTTTTTCTCTAGACTTTTCCGGCGGGGTAATTAGTAAAAGTAATTCCAAACCGCGAACATTTCCATTTAAAGGAACGCTTGTAACAAGATCTTCCGATGGATTAAATAAAGTAATATATCTTTCAAGTAGTTGAGAATTTAATTCCTTTTGTGAAGATATTTCATCAAAAACTCTTTTTGCAAGTCTTGATCTCACCCCCAAATCAAAAAACAAAGAACCATTTAATAAATCTAAAGGCGAGTTTGCAAGTCTAAATCTGTTATCTTTCCATCCTCGTTTGAATAATGTTTCTTTACACTTTTTCAAAGCATCAAAATATTCTCTCGCTAGTTCTCCAACATTTTCAATAAAATAATTTGCTTCCTCCGATACGTATCTAGAAAATATTGCTTCTCTTACTTGCTCGGCAGGTTCTTCGCTTAATTCTACATCTCGGACTTTAATGGGTTTTTCTTTCCTTTCTTCATTAAAAACTTTCTTTATGTTTTTCATAATTATATCTTCAATAATTTCAGAAAGAGACTTCGACCGATTTTTTAAGAATTCATATGCCTGATAAACTCTCATAAACTCTTCGTCACTTCCTCCATGGTCTGAATGAGTTTTCAAAGCTTTTCTTCTAAAATTTTTTGAGATTATACTGTCATCTGATTTAGAGTCAAGAGGTATTTCAAGAATTTTCAAAGCTTCTTCAATATTCATTTCAAAGGACTCTTGAAACTCTTTATAATAATTTATATCCTCAAAAATAACTATTTGATTAGAAGAATCTTATTGGTTTTCCGCCAATCCCTTTCTATTTCTTATATTTCTCACAACTTGGTCTTGAAGTTCTCTCGGCATTTTTTCAAATTGCTGATCAAGTAAAGATGAAATGCCTCGGCCTTCCGTCGCTGAACGCAAATCACTAGACCAACCAATCATTTCTCCGACGGGAATCTTTGCTTTTATTTCACAGCTTCCGCCTTCTTGACTTACGTCGATTAATTGTCCACGCTTGCTTGAAACAAGTTTTGTAATCTCTCCCATAAAACTCAATGGCGCTTCGATAACGTGAGTCTGAACTGGTTCGTACAAAACAATTCCAACACTTTTCATCGCGTCGGAAATTGCGTCCCTGATTGCAGGATAAACTTGCGCCGGTCCTCGGTGAATTGCGTCTTCATGCAATTTCAAATCAACTAAACATACTTTTAATTTCACGGCAGGCTCTCTCGCCAACGGCGACGCGTCCATAACTTTTTCAAACGCGTCCAAAAGCATTTCAATAACTTCACCAATATGAACCTCTCCTTTAGTCTTATCAAGGAAAACACTTCCTTTGTAAACATCTCTGTATTCTTTTGCCTCTTCATTCGCAACTCCAAGTTTAACTAGAGTTTCAATTAAAGTTTTTTCATTTTTCTTGACTCTTCCTTCACGCAAAGAACCGTCTTCAAATGCTTTGTAAATATTATCTTCCAAAGGTTCAACAGTAAAATAAAACGCATTATGTTTGTTAGGAGATTTTCCCTCGGTCTCAGGAGATTTTTTCATTATGGTTTCATGATAAACAATTATCGGCTGTCCCGTTTTAACTTCCAAACCTTTCTCAGTTTTAATTCTGTTTTCAATAATTTCCAAATGCAATTCCCCCATTCCCGAAATCAAAGATTCCCCAGTCTCTTCGTTAATTTCAACTTTCAGCGACGGATCCTCTTTCTTTACCTTTCTCAAAATTTCAATCAGCTTCGGTAAATCTGCCGTCTTAACAACTTCAATAGATTTCGTGATAACTGGCTGGAATAAATGTTTAATTTCTTCGAACGGAGTTTGTTCTTTAACCGTAATTGTCTCGCCAACTTCCAACGGCATTCCGCTTATTGCAAGAACATTTCCCGCCGGAACGCTATCAAGCTGTTCTGGTTTAATTCCATTGTAAACTAAAACCTGTTGAATCCTTCCGGTCTTTTTCGCGTTATTCTGATAAATTTCCATTCCATTTCTAATTGTTCCAGAATATAATCTTCCCGCGCAAATTTCTTTTCCGCCCTTCGGCTCAATAATAATTCTCGTAACAACGAACGCAACCTCTCCGTCCTTGTTGCAAGATAATAAATCTTTTCCGAACTCACTATCTAAATCTCCATGCCAGATTTTTGGAATTCTATATTTTTGCGCTTCAATTGGATTCGGCAAATGTTTAACCGCCATATCTAAAATAACTTCATACAACGGCGCATGTTCCCAAACCCATTTATCTCTTTCCTCGCCCTCAAGTTCATAAATTTTGTAAATATCTTTGAAACTAACTCCTTTCTTTTTCATAAACGGAATTGACAACGCCCAGTTTTCTCTCGCCGAGCCAAACGCAACACTTCCATCGTTTACATTAACTTTAAACATATGAGCCATATCTTTTTCTGCGATTTGATCAATCAAACTATTAAATTCCTGAATAATTTTCATAAATCTTTCCTGCATCGCTTCCGGCGTCAACTTCAATTCTTTAATCAATCTGTCAACTTTGTTAATGAACAAAACTGGTTTAACTCTTTCTTTAAGTGCCTGTCTCAAAACAGTTTCTGTCTGCGGCATAATTCCTTCAACTGCACAAACCAAAACGAAAGTTCCGTCGATAGCTCTCATCGCTCGCGTAACATTTCCACCAAAATCAACATGTCCCGGAGTATCGATAAGATTAATCAAATATTCTTTTCCGTCATATGAGTGTGCCATAGAAACGTTTGCAGAGTCAACAGTCATCAATCTTTCCTGTTCATCCGAATGTTGCCACGTCGCCATACCATCTTCTAAATCCCCTGCATTTTTATTCGCCATCATTCCTGCCGCGGCCAAAAGATTATCCGTGAACGCAGTTTTTCCGTGATGAATGTGCGCGCTCGTCGCTACATTTCGAATTGTTTCCTGATTGCTCGTCAATCGCTGAATTTTTTGTAAGCTTGATTCTTTTTCTACCATGATAATTTATCTAATTAATTAGAATAAAACTCTATTGAGAAAATGCTTTTTAAATCTTACTAAGCGAAATCTCTCGCGACGATTCAATAAAAAATATTTTTTTCAATAAGCTGTTTTCAAATATTCAAAGCATTTGACAAGATGACTTTTAGCTAACTTTATTCCTTCTTCAGTTTTTATTTTATTCAACATACCTTCAGCTTTTTCCATAGCTTCTTTTCTCGCCTCTTCAAGAGATAATTTTTCTTTTCCTTTCCCAAAATAAAATTTATATGTATCTTCAATAAAGATAATTCCGTCCGCATCTTGTATAATCTGTTCTTCAATACTTTCTACTTTAGAACCTATGGAATGTCTTTCGATACATTTAATTATTTTTTCTTTTGTTTCATTCGGAATATCAAATTTTGATAGAAATCTCTCTACAATTCTCGCACTTTCTGCCGCATGTTCTCTTCCAGCATCAGCACCAACATCATGAAGTAGGGCGGCAACCTCAACAACAAACTTATCAGCATTATATCTTTCGGCTAACTGTAATGCATATTTTCTCACCCCGAGAACATGTCTTAAATAAGAATCATAAGAACCATTTTTCTCAACCCTTGACTTTGGAATATTTTCTCTAAAAAATTTCTCGCTTTCTTGAATTATCTCTCTGTTATTCATAAGTAATCAAATTACTTTCTATTTTAATATCTTATCCTAATCCCCTTCTCCATGATGTCTGTTAAAAAGAAAACTATCTATAACATCATTAAAATCTTCGTGGCATTTTATTTCAGGCAATTTTTCTTTCACCGCTCCCAAAAGTTCTCCATGCAATTTTTCCGCCTGATTTGAAAGAACATCTCTTCGATATGGAATCACTCCCCAGTTTTTTCCGTTTTTGTCATGCAACCACAAAATAATTTTATAAATTCCAAACTCTCTTCCGTGATCTTTTACACTTTCTAAATAATCAAGATTAAGTTGGCCAGAATCATAATTTATTCCATCAAAAACAAAAGAACCTTCCAAAGAACCAGCAACTGATATTTCTTCCATAATTCTTCAAAAAATATCTGTTTAAAAATTAATCTATGCTTGAGGATATAATTCCTTTTCAGAAACCCATGATTTTCTACAATATTCTCCAACGTTTCTAAGAAACTCAATTAAATCTTCTCCAACTATTTCATTAATAATTTTTCCAGAAGGAGTTATGTCTGTCATCCTATATCTTTTATTTTCATTACGCTCACTAATTGTATAAAATTTCTCTTCCTTTTTATTAAACTCCGATATGCCCAAAAATTCATCGTATCTTTCATTATCTAATGATTTATTTTTTTCCATAAAAATCAATTCAGTTCATCATTTAAAAATTAATCTATGCTTGAGGATATAATTCTTTTTCAGAAACTCCGCGACGTTGCATCAAATATAAATTCTCAAGATATTCTGATGCACTATCAAAATTTAACGTTAAAACTCTCCACACAAACATCTCTCTTTTTCTTCTCACCCAAGTATAGACCAAATTTCTCTTGTCAAGAACTACTTCCCTTTCGGCCTCATCTCTTCTTTCGACTAAATAAACTCCGCTATCTATTACTGGATTGCGTTCAAGAGAATGAACAACTGCAAACTCTCTGCCTCTAAAGTTTAATCCCTCGCCTTTATTGTCAAAAATAATTTCTTCAGGAAACTTAATCCAGCGAATTTCTTGTACAACTTGATTTGGTTCATTTCGATAACCTCTTTTTTCTGTGCGACACTTTTTAACACCCTTCAAAAGTTCTTCTCTTTTCTTTTGTTCCATAGAATTCTATCGAATTAATCATTTATAATAATTTATCTTCAAAAGAATACAAATAAAATTATCTCGCGCTATCCGCTGGATTGTAGATTTGTTTTGATTCCCTTGCAGTACTCTCATGTACATGAACCCATTGTAAAGTTCCACAAAGGTTACATCTAAAAGTCATAATATAAAATTCTCCTTCCATTCTTTGGTGAGAATACCTTATGCCAAGAATAGTTCTTCCCTGTTCTAAATATAAAGAGAAAGGATTATCACAACCCTCATTAGCACAGAAAATTTGATATCGACAGTGTTCTGCGTCGGTATTATCAATTCCCCATTCTAAATCTGTTTTGACCATTTTAATAATCTCGAGAATTAGGCATTCGAGGCGCCAACACCATTACAAAATCAATAAACTAGAAATTATAAATGTTTCGTCAATGGAAAGAATGCAAGTAAAATTATCTCGCTGAATCCGCTTGCTTTTCAACTTCGTTTTTCTTTTTCAAAGCCGCGCTTTCCATATTCAAATCGTATGCGAGTTTTACTTCTTCCGCCAAAGCCTGCGCAAGTTTTTTCTTTTT
>Ga0247842_10006083_pt1 | contig 13839 bp, 7 predicted proteins | sample LaCruzMarch2015__3_FD_192411 | JGI IMG/M metagenome (GOLD analysis project Ga0247842, IMG submission 192411) | Freshwater microbial communities from meromictic Lake La Cruz, Castile-La Mancha, Spain - LaCruzMarch2015_19m | ecosystem: Environmental > Aquatic > Freshwater > Lake | place: Spain...
GGTTCAACAACAAGATAAAGGTCCTTAAACGTAAAGCATATGGGTTTAGAGACATGGAATATTTTGCTTTGAAAATTTATGCCCTTCATGAAAACAGGTACGCATTATTGTGATGAACCATTTTTATAAAGATTCAGTGGATGTTGGTGGAATGCACAATTGGTTAAGCAAGAATTTTCCAGGCACTGATATAAATGCATTGAAAATCATTTTCTCACCATTAGTTAATGGTTGGCAAAATGCCAATACTATTACAAACAACGGTTTTACGGAAATATTTGCGCATGTTAACTTTCCATATTACAACTCAAATAAATATTCTCCTGAGTCAAATGTTCTGATACGAGGTACTGCTATTTTTACTGAATTTAACCATAATTATATCGGTTCAGTGGGTGAAAAGTTTAATTTTTACAATAAACTTGAATCAGCGCTGGGAAATTTATCGAAATGGATAGATATTAAAAAAGCAGAAAATTATAATAATCCGGGATCTTGTTTTGATGAGTATATGAGCTGGGGGTTGGTTAGTTTATGGTATCTCGACAAAGCAAACCAAAGTGAAGCGAATAGTCTGATTGCAGAAAATGAGAACTATATGACTAACGGAAGGGGCTTTTTGAAATTCAAAGAGTTCAACAGGTATTTAGTCAACCTTTATAAAAGCAAACAGCAAAATGAAACTATTACCGATTTGTATCCACAAATCATTAAATGGTTTGAGATGAATTAATCAAATGTTTATATGGATCTAAGAATACCAGTATTAACCTCTCCTCCAAGTGGGGGAGGTTGGAAGGTGTTTGAACCGGAAACTGATTATTGAGATCTGTGGTACGGGGAAAGGAGCAACACGGTTTAGAAATAGTTTTGTTACTCCTCTTGCCGGGTCAGTATCTCAAATGAATTCCCCGGCAGTGTCAAGGTGACTTTGTTCTTTTCCACGACCATCCCGCTGCCAAACCGGGGAGTTAATTTCACCTCTGAATATTGCTGAGGAAGGTCAAATTCGATCTTTTTTACCGACTTGTCTTTGTTGAATGCCACGATCACAATTTCATCGAAATAGGTACGCATATATACATAGATGCGGTCGGTAATTTTCAACGTGCTGAAGTCGCCATATAACAGCGCCATGCTGTTTTTCCTAAGGTGCGTCAGTTTGGAAGTCAGGGTTTTAAGGAACAGTTCATGACTGTTCAGACTGTCGAACCGCATCATGCGCCGGTTATCAGGATCTCCTGCGCCGGCCATGCCAATTTCATCGCCATAATAAATGACCGGTATTCCGGGGATGGTCATATTAAAGGCCATGAGAGAAGCAAGCTTCCGGTATCCCGTCGTATCCTTTACCCGGATGTCGCGTTCCCATCCCGCCTTTTTATCATCCTCTGCGAAACTGAGCGCTCCGGAGGCAAACGAGATAAACCTTGCCAGATCCTGGTTTCCGGTAATGTTCCCCATAAGGGAATGTTCCCCGAAATAACGGAAGGTCTGTCGAAGGGAATAATCCAGGTCCCTGAACGAGGAAACATCTCTTACAAATACGGTACGGGCATCGGAATAGAGGTTGAAGTCGAACTGGGCATCGAGCATTCCCGGGTTAATATAACTCCGGATAAGATCACGGCTGCCAAAGGTCTCTCCGATCTGATAGAGATTTCTGTTTTCAGGAGTAATGATTTGTTCTTTCAGTTTTTTCGTCAGAGTCCTCCAGTAAATTTCAGGAACATGCTTGGTTGCATCATGGCGGAAACCGTCAAACTGATATTCCTTTATCCAGAAAAGAGAAGAGTCGGAGATCATCCCGATCACTTCGGGGCGGGAGAGGTCGAGGGTTGGTAAAAACTCATCGAACCATGTTGTCAGCCGTTGATCATTCCATAAACGGATATTTTTTCGTTTATCGGGCAAAATCAATGGTGTGGTCCAATCCGGATGCATCTTTATCAGCCAGCTTTCCTGGTGTACATAGTTGGAAACAAAATCAAGGATCACATTCATCTTTTTATCGTGGGCATCCCCGATAAGCTTCTTTAACTCTCCGGAAGTCCCGAAACGGGGATCAACGGTGGACAGCGTCATGGGCCAGTAACCGTGGTAGCCTGAAGATTTCCGGTGGGGAGGGGGATAATCCGCCCAGGCATCAGCCGGATTTTGCGTCAGCGGCGATATCCATAGCGTATTTATTCCCAGATCATCGAAATATTTATCGTCGATCTTCTCTGTTATTCCGGTCAGATCGCCTCCCTGGAAGTTTGCTTTCCAGTCGACTTCTTTGTCTTTCACCGGGGAATTATTTTTTGTGTTCCCATCCTTAAAACGGTCGATCATCATATAATAAATGATCATAGCCTCTTTATCCCGGCGGGACAGATCTTCGGGATCTTTAATTACAAAGCCGTTATGCAATGGAACCAATATCTGGTTGGAAAGGCCATTATTATTGCAGGCCCAGACACGGACAAAAGAACGGTCGAACTGCCGGGTCCGGGGTGGTAGTGTTATATGGAGACCGGCACTGTCGGTTTTCCAGAATTTCTCAGGAAGCCTATGATTCTGCCAGAGGACAAAGAACTCTATAACTTTGTTTTTGACGCCAATGGTGATTTTATTGTCTTCCGCCCATTGGGTCGCCAACTGAGGCTTTCCGGGAACATCAACCGGTACTGCCCACACTACCGAATTGTACCCGCCAATGTTATTATCTGCTTTTTCATTATTGCCGGGATTGATCATCCTTTTTCCATCTGCCACAAGTTGATACTGGTATTTCCCGGGGAAAAGGAATAAATCTGTTTGCCACCGGTCATCCTTCAGTTTCATCCATGTTTTATTGGGGTTCCAGTCGTTCATTTCCCCGGCAATTTTTACAGTCTTGTATTTTTTTCCTTTTGGATCAAAGGAGAAATGAACCCAAATTTTTGGCGACTTCTCCAGAAGAATGGCATAAGGGAAGCCATCGATCCAGACCGTCATAGCAGACAGTTTGGGAAAACTTTTCTCCCTGGGAAGGATGGTCATTCGCAGTGAGTCGGAAGAGATCCGGTATTCCAGTTTTGTGTCGAGGATCACGGAATCAATTAACGCCGGATTGGAAAAATAATCCTGAAGTTCGATAACCGTCGAATCGGGTTGAAGGAGAACCGGAGCTGACACCCCAGTCATCTGGGAAACTTCCGGGAGTTCCATATCATCGGTTGGACCGCACCCTGTAAGGAAACCACCTGCCACCATGCAGGCGAGATAAAAGATTTTTTTCTGAATGTACATAGCGTTTTATTTTTTTGATTTTTTTATCCGTCCGTAGATCAGGGTTAAATGGGCGAGTTTTTCGGCGATTGCATCACTGAAATCATTGGATTTTGCCCGCCATATCCAGTTGTTTATTGTTGTTCCGGGAAGGTTCATTCTTCCCGATGAATCAAGACCAAGAAGATCCTGCATTGGAACGATAGCCGTATTGGCAACGGAAGCCCAGGCAAGACGTATGAATGCCCAGTTAATCTCCGTTCCGTCGGTATTCATGTAATCTATGACATATTTCCGGTCGTTCTCTGTCGAATTATTGAACCAGCTTACGATCGTATCATTATCATGGGTGCCGGTATAGACAACGCAGTTTTTCGGATAATTATGAGGCAGGTAATCATTGGCTTCTGAGGAGTCGAAGGCAAATTCAAGAATTTTCATACCCGGGAGGTCAAACATATCGCGCAGTTCCTCCACGTCGGGGGTGATGACCCCCAGGTCTTCTGCAATGACCGGCAGGTTGATAAATACCTTTTGAAGGGCATCAAAGAAATCTCTGCCCGGGCCCGGGATCCATTGCCCGTTAATTGCAGTTTTTTCGCCATAGGGTACTGCCCAATAGCCTGCAAAGCCCCGGAAATGGTCGATACGGATAATGTCGAAAAGGAGCAGGTTTGTTTTAATCCGTTCTATCCACCATTTATACCCCGTTTTTTTCAGTACATCCCAACGAAAAAGAGGATTTCCCCAAAGCTGTCCCGTTTCACTGAAGTAATCGGGAGGAACTCCTCCTAACCGGATCGGGATCCTCCTTTCATCGAATTCAAAGAGTTCGGGGTTCCCCCAGGCATCCGCGCTATCGAGGGCGATGTATAAAGGGATATCGCCGATGATCCTGATCTTCTTTTTATACGCGTATTCCTTAACATCGATCCATTGGATAAAAAAATGATACTGGAGGAATATGTGATATTCAATACGGTCTTGCAAGGCAGATTGAAAATGTTTAATGACCCCGGGTTCTTTTCTTTTTACCGGTTCTTCCCATTGATACCATGGTTTTTGCTGAAAGTGTTCCTTAATGGCCCGGAATAAGGCATAATCGGCAATCCAATGGGATTGCTCCTTAATAAAATTACGTAACCGAAGTTTTTCCGTCTGGTCGGCATGTTCCGTAAAAGCAGTAAAAGCCTTTTCCAGCAATGGAGAACGGACGGCCTGCAGCGATCCGAAATCAATTTTCCCTTCTCCGGTATCCGGAATGCCAATGAGATCTTCCTGTTTTAACAGATGTTTTTTTACCAGCAAATCCAGGTCGATCAGGTTCGGATTCCCGGCATGTGCAGAAAAGCACTGGTAAGGAGAATTTGCATATCCGGTAGGACCAAGCGGTAAAATCTGCCAATATTTTTGTTTGGCTTTTACGAGAAAATCGATGAACCGGAAGGCACTTTGTCCTAAAGTTCCGATTCCATATTTTCCCGGGAGGGAAGTCGGATGTAATAAAATTCCGCAGGCGCGTTCTTGAAGCAGCATTGTTTTTATTAAACCGATTCAAAAATAAGAACTTTCTCTTATTTTTGCCATATAAAAATTACTTCTTATGAATAGGAATTTATTACTTATCAGCAACTCGACAAACGCCGGCGAAAATTATCTTTCCTGGCCCCGGAAATTCATCAAAGAATTCCTGGACAAGTTTCAGGTAAAAAAAGTATTATTTATCCCATATGCAGGAGTCAATCTGACAACGTCGGGCATCACCGATTCTTTCGATTTATATGAGGAACGGGTAAAAACTGTCTTCAGGGAACTTGATTTCAAGCTTGAATCGGTTCACCGGAGAACGGATCCGATTCAATCCCTCATGCAGTCGGAGGCCATCATCGTCGGAGGCGGAAATACTTTCCACCTGGTAAAGATGTTGCATGAAACGGGCATGATGAAACCAATCCGTGAACGTGTTCTTGCCGGAATTCCTTTCATAGGTTGGAGCGCAGGAGCTAATGTTGCATGTCCGACAATGAAAACCACCAATGATATGCCGATCAGCGAACCTCCCTCTTTCGATTGCCTCGATCTCGTCCCTTTTCAGATTAATCCTCATTATCTGGATGCAAATCCGGAAGGACATGGCGGCGAGACCCGCGAACAGCGTATTATGGAATTTCTGACGGTAAACCGGAATATTTATGTTGCCGGTCTGAGGGAAGCCTCTCTTTTCCGGATTGAAAAAAGAAAGGTCAGGTTAATGGGATCACGGTCATTGCGTGTTTTCAGGTATGGTTCCGAACCCATGGAGATCGCTTCCGGAAAAGATTGTTCCTTCCTGCTTGATTAATTCCGGATAATCTTAACCATTCCAACTTCTCTGTCTCTGCTATGAACTTTCAGGATATAAAAGCCATGCGACAGAATGCTGAGGTCGAGTGAAAATATTTTCCGGCCGGTCAGGTTGATTTCCAGGATTTGTTGTCCGAAGTAATTAAAGATTTCAATCATCGAAATGTCTTTCAGAGTCTCGACGGTAACCATTCCGGAAACGGGATTTGGATATACGGAAGCGATAATGTTTTTTATTTCACCGATCCCTACACCGAGCACTTTTGATGATGAAACAACACGAACCGGATGACCGACGGCCGAATCTCCACCGAGGGCGCGGGGCGTTACTTCAAATACGAGATATCTTCCGATATCGAGCGTATCAATGGTATAAGTAATATATTTTGCCGTATCAATGGGCGTCAGATTAGTCATTTCCGGATCATCGCAACGGTACCATTGAAAGGTTGTGCCATCTTCGGGACGGCCACTGACATCTTCGTAGCTGTATATTCCGGAAAGGAATTCATGATTAATAAGGCTTCCCTGGATTAACACATTATATGCCCACGGACGTGTTGGAATGGAAGGATCTTTGTCGTCGTACCATGCATTGAAAATATTCGGATTCTGGTTTATGGTATCGTGAAAAGCATAAGTCCGGTTTGGTTTTCCAAAAAGTTCCGTAGTATTCGAATCCCCATTGATCCTGAATTTAAATTCCAGGGGGCCGGTGTGAACGTAGGAGGTGTCGATGAACTTAACCAGTGTATAAACCGAATCGGTGTCGGATTTGAACAGCACATCGTTCTGACCCCATTCATTGAAATTTCCTGCAACATCGAGATAATCATTCATCGGATCAAAATGGGCTGCACGGAGATAGTATTCCATATTGCAGTTAAAGATCATCGGATAGGTAGCGGGATTAATATTGTTGAAGTAATGAACAACCTCTATCATGGTATCGGGAATATACAGCATACGGTTGGCCTTATTTAATAATTCGAGCCCGGTCGAATCGGCATTGATCCTGAATTTATATTGCTGAACGGTACCGGGGTCAAGGGTATAGGTTGTGAAATAGGAATAGGTGGTATCGATTCTGGAAAGAGGCGGCGATCCTGCCCAGTCATTCATCGTCCCAAGAATCTGAACAAAATCGGAGGATGGATTAAAAATTCCCGATTGTACTGCATAAGTCATATCGACTACGAAAGCCGTATAATTCAATGCTTCCATATTCCACCATGTTTTAATGGTGGTGACACCCGGAAGGGCGGTGGCGGTGCGGTCCACGGTTTCGTACACCGAATCATTAATCCGGTATTTATAATGATAAGCGAATCCGGAATCCAGTCCATTGGTGACCAGGGCAGCGTATGTATAAGAAGGACCCGGTACGAGCGACATGGGAGTGACTCCCTGATCGAGAACCACATAAACATAATCGGAATCCGGGAGGAAGATTCCTTCCTGAATAGCTTTGGTCATATTTACCATAAAATTAAATCCATATACCGTATCTGCAGCAGCGGACCGGGTAGTAACTTGTGCGAAAGAGGAATTTCCGCAACATAACACGAGGCTGATGACAACCATGCAGAGCCGGGATGATAGGCGATATAATTTCATTTTGATTAACATTAACTGTGAACGGCAAAGATACTAAATAATGGGATTCACTATTGGCGTATGAAGACCAGAGAAGTCCGGTTTGTATTGTAGATGATCAACCGGTGGGTCTTGGTGGCATCGTCGAATTGGGTAGTATAGATCAGCTTCTCATCAATCCGACCGTGGCCGCCAAATTCAGCGTTGTCGGAGTTAAGAATGATCCTGTAATCTCCCGGTTCAGCGACATTGAAAGCATAATCGGGAATGGAACGAGAGACATGGAAATTAAAAACAAAAATCAATCCGCATCGTTCGAATACGATCGTTTTATTATCCTGATCCATATTTACCAGGTTCCCAAAGGGGACAAAGAACAGCTTCGAGTTCTTTACCAGCTGAAGCATCTTTTTGTCGAAAGAATGAAGAAAATGATAGCGAAGGTCAGGGTTTTGCTCCAGCGACCATTGGCGGCAGGCATACTGGAAACTCCAGCTATTTCCTTCTCTCGGAAAATCGATCCAGTCGGGATGACCGAATTCATTTCCCATAAAATTCAGATATGCCTGTCCTCCGAGGGAGATGGTAAGAAGCCGGATCATCTTATGCAGTGCAATGCCACGGTCGATGATATGACTCTCCTCCTGTTTATGCATCTTAAAATATATTTCACTCTGCATCAGCCGGAAGGCGATCGTCTGATCGCCGACAAGCGCCTGATCATGGGATTCGCAATAGGCAACCGTCTTTACATCGGGCAGATGATCGGACATCACCTGCCAGAATGCATTCATATCCCAATCTTCGTCTTTTTCATCTTTCAGGGTCTTGATCCAGAAATCCGGGATTGCCATTCCAAGCCGGTAATCGAAACCAATGCCCCCTTCCCGGATCGGCCGGCATAACCCGGGCATCCCGCTGACATCTTCGGCAATGGTCACGGCCTTCGAATGGATCCTGTGAACCAGTGTATTGGCTAATTGCAGATAGATCAGGGCATCCCATTCCACTCCCGAGGTAAAGTATCCATCGAGATCCCAGATCGATCTGAATCCATGGTCAAAATAGATCATAGAGGTGACGCCGTCGAAGCGGAATCCATCAAAATGAAATTCTTTCATCCAGTATTTGATATTGGACAGAAGAAATTGCAATACTTCTTTTTTTCCGTAGTTAAAGCATTTGGAGTCCCAATAAGGATGATTACCCCGTTCGCCCGGGTGAAAGTACTGATCTTCCGAGCCGTCGAAGAGGTTCAGTCCTTCCTTTGTGTTCTTGGCGGCGTGCGAATGAACTATATCCATGATCACCGCTATACCCTGCTCATGCGCTTTTTTAATCAGGTATTTGAGATCTTCCGGGGTTCCGAAACGTGAGGAGACGGCAAAATAGTTAGTTACATGATATCCGAATGAACCATAATAAGGATGTTCGGCTACGGCCATCAACTGGATCACATTATATCCGGAGTTTTTGATATAAGGCAACAGGGAATCCGCGAACTCAATAAATGTTCCAACTTCTTTGCGTTCCTGGGCCATTCCTACATGAGCTTCATAGATTAAAAGCTGATCAAGTTTTCCGATAGAAAACCGGTCTCCCTCCCAGTCAAATTTTTCCTTCGGATTCCAAAATTGTCCTGAAAAATCAAGCGTTTCCGGATCCTGTATAACCCGCCGGATATAGGCGGGAATACGTTCATGCCAACCCAAAACAGAATGAATCATAACCTTGACTTTGCTTTGATGTGCAAGACGGTCGTGGTAATGTTTGTCATCAAGAAAAATTTCCCATATTCCGCAATCGGTCCGGGTCATATGGTTGGCATATCGCTGCCATTCATTGAAATCGCCAAACAGATACAAATCTTCCGCCTTTGGCGCCCATTCCCGATAGTACCATCCTTTCTGTTTCCGGTCGTAGTGAAATCCGAGGTAATTGAAGGAATCAGCGAATTTCAGCAGACTGCCAGAATCTTTCTCAATTTCACCCAGCGTATCAAGATATCGTTGCGTCCGGTTCACTATTTCCGTTTCGGCCGGTTCCAGCCAGGGATCATTTTTTACAAGAATTGGCTTCCTTTTTTTCTGTTTATCCATTTTGATTCCAAATCCGTTATCCGATAACATACAAATTTAAACATTTAAATAAGCAGTCGAAATATGTTTGGTTATTAAGGAATCTTTCTGTAGATTTGAAAAGAATTAACATTTTTCTTTTTTACATGGAAACACAAAAAAATCTACTGAAGATTCCATGGCTTCTCCCTGTTCTATTTATTATTATTGCGTTTTCCATCTTACTTACAGGATATTCTTATTATAAAAACGAAAAGGAGCGGTTAAAAACGGAGCAAAAAAAGATGCTCTCAGAAATCACCTCCTTTAAAATAAAGGAGGTTGAAAAATGGTTCCGGGAGAGAAGGGCTGAAGGAGTCTTTATCTCAACAACTCCGGTAATTATCTCACTTTTTGAAAAGTTGGTCCGGAAATCCGGAGATTCTTTATCCGGCAGAGAATTAAGGAATTTGTTGTTGCCGATTAAAAATAATCACGAGTACACGGAGATTTCCATTTTTAACAGGACAGGAAGGAGAATATTTGATATCAATGACTCCGGTTGGTCCTATTCGCAGGAAGAAGGGAAAGAATATCTGAAATTTTCTTCTCAGGGCAACATAGTTTTTTCCGAATTAGAAAAAGATATTAATACCGGGAAGTCATTCATTAGTATGATCGTCCCGGTTCGTGCGAAGAATCTTCTGATAGGAATCGTTGTATTTAGGATTGATCCATCTGTTTATTTATATCCGATCATCAATTCCTGGCCTTTTGAACGGGTTACTACCTCAAGTTGCCTGGCTCGCCTGGAACATGACAGGTTAACGTATCTGTATCTTTCCGACGTATCGACCGGAGCCTTCGATAGTTTAGTCGCCGGTTCAAATAATGATGAGCTTTCCAAAGCAATACTCGCTGTCAATGATTTGAGATTACTTGAAACCAAAGATTACCATGGCGTTGATGTTTTTGCTGATTACCAGAATATTCCCGGTACCTCCTGGCTTCTAATCTCAAAAATTGATCAGAATGAGATCTATTCTCCACTCAAGGGTCAGGCGATCAGAGTTATTATATTCCTTTTTGTATTCATAATCGTTGTTTTCATTATCGGGGTTCTGATTTGGAAAAATCATCAATTGAAATATTTCCGGTCGCGGTTTGAATTGCAGTCTATAAAGGCCGGTGCAGAAGAAAAAGTCCGGTTTATGAGTGCACTTCTCCAGGAAGTAAACGATGCTGTCATAACTTTTGATAAAGATATGATGATATTGAGTTGGAACAAAGGAGCGGAACGAATTTACGGATGGAAAGCAGAAGAGATTGTCGGTAAATTTGGAGGCGGGGCCCTCCAGATTGCTTTTCATGGTACGTCGAAGGATCAGGTTTTTAATGAACTTGAACAAAATGGTTCCTGGAAAGGAGAGCTAATACATAAACGAAAGGATGGAAGTAACGCATATGTCTTGTCTTCGGTATCTCAACTTCTGGATGAGGATGGGAAAATTCTTGGGATCATAACCATCAATAAAGATATCTCCGAACAGGTTCATTCTGAAAAGATCAGGGACGCTATTTACAGGATATCCGAACTCGCTCATTCTTCCAAGGACCTTAACGAGATGTATGCTTCATTTCATGTAGTCATTGGCGAACTCCTGGATGCCCATAACTTATTTATTGCTTTGCTTGAAAACAATGGAGAAACTTTAACTTATCCCTATTTTGCAGATGAGAAGGAGAGCGCTCCGTTGCCCCATAAAAAAGGAAATGGCTTAATTGAATTTGTGTTACGAACCGGCAAGCCATTATTGGCCAAGCCGGAGGATATAAAGTATTTTGTAGATCGTGAGATCATTGATCCTCCCGGGGATAATTTAATCGACTGGATTGGAACGCCGCTCCGTATCGATGCCGAGACTATTGGCGTATTGGTTATTCGAAGTTATTCCCCGAAAATCCGTTATGGTAATTGGGAAAAGTCGGTACTGACCTTCGTCTCCGAACAAATTGCCCTTTCAATCCATCGAAAGAAAATGGAGCAGGACTTAATTGAAGCGATGCAAAAAGCTGAAGTTTCGAGTAATCTTACTTCATCGTTACTTGCAAATATGAATCACGAATTGCGTACCCCGATGAATGGCATTCTCGGTTTTGCCGAAATTCTCATGAACGAACTGGAGGATCCGGATAAAAAATCCAAGGCCGAAAATATTTTAGTTTCAGGACGGCGATTAATGGATACGCTGGATGCCATCATGGATCTTTCTTATCTCGAATCGGATAAAATTTCAAGAAAATTTAAACCCATATCGGTTGGTAAAATCGTCAGATCCGTTTTGAAGACCTATGAAACAATCATTAAAGGAAAAAACCTAAATCTGAATTCCAATGTTGCGATCGGACTGATGGTTATGGGGAATGAACATATTTTACAGCACCTGGTCAAAAATATTGTGGATAATGCCGTTAAATATACCGATAAAGGAAGTATCTCTGTTGAAGGGACTCTTTTTCATAAAGAGGAGAAACCTAAAGTTTCTCTTATTGTCCGGGATACAGGAATCGGAATCTCCAGGGAATATCATGAAATGATCTTTGAGACTTTTCGTCAGGTAAGCGAAGGGTATGGCAGGCAGTTTGAAGGAAGTGGACTGGGACTGTCCATTTGTAAAAAGATTGTGACTTTATTGAACGGGGAGATCACTGTAAAAAGTACGCCGGGAGAAGGTTCTGAATTCACGGTTATTTTACCCGCAGTAATTGAAACTCCGGAACTGGAATCGATGGATGCAGGGCAACTCCTGAAACCAAAGATTCTCAAAGGAGCCTCTAAAAAAGTTCCGGATATTTTACTCGTCGAGGATAACACAGTCAATCTTCAATTATTGATGGTCTATCTGAGAGATTATTGTAATATTTACTCAGCCCTTGATGGAAAATCGGCCATTGAGATGACCCGGCATCAAAAATTTGATGCCATCCTGATGGATATCAATCTGGGGCCGGGAATGGATGGAATCCAAGCTATGCTCGAGATTCGAAAACAACAGGATTACCGTTTTGTCCCTATTATTGCGGTAACGGGGTATGCTTCCATCGGCGATCGGGATCGTCTGATTGTCAACGGTTTTACCGATTATCTGGCAAAACCGTTCAAGAAGGATGTCGTTATTGAAATGTTTTCAACGCTATTATCCGGAACTCCCGGAAAGTAAATAAATTTCTCCGACCAAATCACGCTAACTGGTAGTTTCAGAAAAAGCAGAAGAATGATTGCTCGACTTGAGGTAGCGTGAAAATGAATTACATAAGACTTACAATTAATTTAATGGTGAATAATGTTAAAGGTGTATAATTTTAATTCGACTATGTTTGCCCTGATCATTAATAACAACGCTGTAAAGACCCGGGGGATACATTTCAGTATTTAACAGGAATTGGAAGGAGGTTTTGCCAGAGTGTTGGAAATATAATTTTCCGTTCATGCCGAAAATCCTGATCTCTAACTCCTGGGTTTTCTCATTACCGTTATCATAAAATATCGATGTTTGATCCGTAAACGGATTGGGGTAATTAAAAAACGTATTTTTCGTAGTTGCGTTTGTTTGAGATTGGACATTTGTTATTACCTGCTCAGTACTTTTAAATAGTAATCCACCAGCCCATAAAAGGAGATACCTGTCTTTATCAACCGTGATTCCATCAGACATAAAATGATCGGACAAACCTGAATTTTGATTGTACCAGGTTCCGGTGTTATCGTCATAAACGATGCATCCGCCAAGATTGGAAAATGTCGGCATATCGGAGGTGGCCAGATAGAATTTGTTATCCTGAGTAACTATAATGCCATTAACGGTTGTATTACCGAATAAATTTGTCCACTGCTGAGTAGCCATATTATACCTGAACAAACCCCGGCTCATTGCGCCGGCAAGCAGGTTGCCGTTGTTGTCCATAGCAACAGACATTACAGCATAATCGTCCAATCCGAAAGGCTCCCAGGTATTTCCAAGATCGGAAGAACGGTAAACTCCGCTCTCGCTTAAGTCCGAAATTCTTACTGAGGCATAGATCATTCCGTTACCGGCCAAGGCAAAATCTGTAACATAGGACCATAGTCCTTCAAGGAGAGTAAATACCTCTTTCCAGGTAGCTCCGTAATCTCCCGAACGGACGATGGCCGTATAATCATATCCGCCCTTAAGTACAATGCTGTCAAATCCGCACTCCAAAGTATGCCCAAATCCACCATATCCAAGATTTACCCAGGAATCTCCATTATTTTCCGACTTATAAATACTGTCAGGAACCGTGGCATATATATGACCAAACTGATCAATGGACAATGAATTCCCGTCTCTATAAGCGCAGGGACAAACAGGTGTCCATGTTGCTCCATGATCACCGGAGCGTTGAATCCCTCCATGATCAGGTACGGAAAAACTTTTCGACTCACCCAAAAAAATATCTCCCGATGAATTAATCATTACATCTGTAATACGACTGGAATCAGGGATATTCATGGGTTCCCAAAAATCCTGGGCCGGTAAATTTTGAAAGAAACCCAGACAACCCAGAAGAA
>Ga0247842_10006085_pt1 | contig 13835 bp, 9 predicted proteins | sample LaCruzMarch2015__3_FD_192411 | JGI IMG/M metagenome (GOLD analysis project Ga0247842, IMG submission 192411) | Freshwater microbial communities from meromictic Lake La Cruz, Castile-La Mancha, Spain - LaCruzMarch2015_19m | ecosystem: Environmental > Aquatic > Freshwater > Lake | place: Spain...
ACATCATCGGCATTCGATATCCCCATCATCGAAGACCTGATCGCCCGTGGCATGGTCAACAAGGAAAAATTTATTATATGCAATGGATTCAAGCGTCCCCAATACATCGAGAACATCATCAATTTGATCAACAATGGATTTTCCAATACAATTCCGGTTCTGGACAATCTTTTTGAATTGGACAAATATGAAAATGAGACAACCAGTAAAATAAAATTGGGCATCCGGATAGCCTCGGAAGAGGAGCCTAAGTTCGATTTTTATACCTCACGTTTGGGAATCCGGTACAATGATATCGTACCCTATTATCTGGAGAAGATCAAGGACAACCCGAAATTTGAATTGAAGATGCTTCACTTCTTTATCAATACCGGTATCAAGGACACTGCCTACTATTGGAATGAATTGAACAAGAGCGTCAATGTATATTGTGAATTAAAAAAAATATGCCCTGAGTTAACAGCATTGAATATCGGGGGTGGCTTCCCGATCAAGAACAACTTGGCTTTCAATTACGAATACGAATATATGGCGGAAGAGATTATTTCACAGATTAAAAGCATATGTGAGCGCAATGAAGTTACTGAACCGGATATATTTACGGAATTCGGATCGTTTACTGTAGGCGAAAGCGGAGCTGTTTTATTTTCCATTATTGACCAGAAACGGCAAAATGATCGTGAGATATGGAATATGATCGATAGTTCCTTCATGAATACCTTACCGGATACCTGGGCCATTCACCAGAAATTTATTCTATTGGCGGTCAATCGATGGGACGTTGAATATGAAAGGGTCTTTTTGGGTGGACTCACCTGCGACAGCGAAGACTTTTACAACGCCGAAGGGCACTCGAACGCGGTATTTTTACCAAAGTTCAGTGAAAAAGAGCCGCAGTACATTGGGATGTTCCATACCGGGGCCTATCAGGAAGCCATAGGCGGGTATGGCGGCATACAGCATTGTTTGATCCCGGCACCGAAACATGTCCTGATCGATATCGATGAAGAAACCGAAGAGCCAACTACGAAATTGTTTTCAAAAGAGCAAAGTTTCAAATCAATGCTGAAAATTTTAGGATATTAGTTACTTTTGTCTGAGCCAGGTATTCGACAATATTATTTGGTCTTTAAGGAAAGCCGAACCCAGTCTTTTGCAGTAATTCATAAATTAAACCATTAACCATGAAGAAGAAAGAAATACTGAACGACATCGTAAAACACATCGACATTAAATCATTCGATGCTACTCCGATCATTGATGCCATGCGCGATATGTCGTTCACTTCCCGCGACACTGCAGGTGCTGCGGATATCCTGAACAGGATGCTCAAAGATAAAGGGTGTACTGTTTTTCTGACATTGGCAGGAAGTACAAGTGCAGGTGGTTGCATGCAGGTATACGTGGATATGGTAAAGAACAATATGGTTGATGCCATCGTGGCTACCGGCGCCTCTGTCGTGGATATGGATTTCTTTGAAGCCCTTGGTTTCAAACATTTTAAGGGCACCTATAATGCCGATGACCGCATTCTCCGGAAAAATTATATCGACCGCATTTACGATACCTATATCGATGAGAAGGAGCTCCAGGTTTGTGATATGACCATCAATAAAATAGCCAACAATCTGGAGCCACGTGCTTATTCTTCCCGTGAGTTTATCCGGGAAATGGGCAAATGGCTCGTGAAGAATTCCAAAAAGAAGGATTCACTGGTACAGGTTTGTTACGAAAATAATGTTCCCATATTCTGCCCGGCTTTCAGCGATAGCAGCGCAGGTTTTGGCCTGGTGAAACACCAGTGGGACAATCCCAAAAAGCACGTGTCCATTGATTCGGTAAAGGATTTTCTGGAGCTGACATTGATAAAAATGGCGGCCAAAACATCCGGTCTCTTCATGATTGGTGGAGGAGTACCTAAAAATTTCGTTCAGGATACCGTGATATGTGCAGAGGTATTGGGGAAAGATGTCCCGATGCATAAATATGCCGTTCAGATAACAGTTGCCGATCCCCGTGATGGCGCCTGCTCCAGTTCAACATTAAAAGAGGCCTCCTCATGGGGCAAGGTGGATACCGTGTATGAAAAGATGGTGTACGCCGAAGCCACCAGTGTGCTTCCATTGATAATCAGCTACGTTTACCATCAGAAAGAGTGGAAGAAGCGGAAAAAGTACGAATGGACAAAAATGCTCGATAAAGTATAAAGAGTCTGTGATCCGAAGCAAGTATATCTGATGAATTGCCACCTTTCCATTGCGATATAACCTGAGGAAACCCGATGGCTCCATTGCACTTACCGGAAATTGCCCGGGAACATCGCTGAATCCTGGTTTTATCCGGTATTTCAGACAGGCAACAATTGGTCCATTTCCTTCTTTAAACGTTGATACCAGAGAAAAAAAACTGAATTCTGCGTTAATTCTTATACCGGATCCATTTCCACAGCTCCTTGTAATTCACCTTTTTCCCATACATCAGGATGCCAGTGCGGTAGATTTTTGATGCCAGCCATGTGGTTGCAAGGAATCCCAGAATCAGTAAAACCATCGAGAGAATTACCTGGTAATAGGGAACTCCAAAAGGGATGCGGATCATCATGATGACCGGAGAGGTAAGCGGAATGATCGAAAACCAGAATGCAACCGGTCCTTCAGGATCCTGGATGATGAATTGCGCCATGACAATGGCCAATATCAAAGGCATTGTAATCGGTAACATGAATTGCTGGGTATCGGCTTCACTGTCGACCGCACCACCGATACCTGCAAAAAGAGCCGCGTACATCAGGTATCCGAAAAGAAAGAAAAACAGGAAGGATCCGATCATTACCGGAAAATTGACCGAATTCAGTGCCTCCATCACCTCGCCTGCGCCATCTTTGGCCTCACTGGTCTTTTCCAAACCTTCCGGCATTATTGTATTGGGATTATAGGATTTGTTTTGTTTCATGATCTGTTCGGTGGCCGTTTTTTGAATCTCCTTTGGCGCCAATGTAGAGGTAACTACCGTTACAATCCCAAAGGTAAGCACTACCCAAAGCAGGAATTGCGTGAGTCCGACCATCCCAACGCCAATGATTTTGCCCATCATGAGCTGGAAGGGTTTAACAGAAGAGATAATCACTTCAACGATACGGCTTGTTTTTTCTTCGATCACACCCCGCATCACCTGCGACCCGAACATGAATATGAAAAAGTAGATCAGGATCCCGGCAAACATCCCAAGAATCATGCTGACCTCCGTGTAACTTTTTTCCTCTTTGCCATCGTCCCCGATTTTCAGGGTAAGGATATCCACGTTGGTTTTTACCGATCGCAATATGTCATCCACGGAAATGGGGGTTTTATTCCCGGTTTGCAAGGCTCTTAACTGAGCCTCCAGTTTCAGTTCTTCGATCTGTTTTGACATCACGTTCCGGATGTAAGACTTAACGTTGATGTTTACGCTGTTCTCTGAGTAGAGAATGGCATTTGCAGGCAGGGTCACATCGGTTTTTGGAATGTACAGGAGGGCATGGTCACCACTTTTTCTGAAATTGGATTTTGCTGTGCCGATATCGCTGACGAGGTAATGGAATTTTATGTTGTCGGAATCCTTGAATTTTTCAAAGAAGATGCCCGTTTCATCAATTACTGCAACGGTCTTGGTTTCGTTGGTACGTTTGGCAAGATAAACTGGTACCACCACAACGGCTGCCATGAGAATGGGGCCAAGGATGGTCATGACAATAAAGGAGCGTTTCCTGACGCGCGTGAGGTATTCACGCTGGATAATGAGAAAGATTTTTTTCATGTCAGTTCAGCGTTACAGGTTGTGGATTGGGTCCGGTGACAGCATTGATAAAAATATCATTCATGTTCGGGATCAGCTCATGGAGCGCATAGATGGTAACATGCGGGAGAAGGGATTTAAGCAAGTCATTGGGTGTTCCATCCATGGGGATACGAATGCGGGCATGGAGATGGTCGATATCACGGCTTTGGTCAAGTACCTCGAATGTTTCGGGAAGAAGATCCCGGAGGTTCCCTTCGTAAGTGTTATAACTGATTTCGTATGTATTGGTTTTATAGGCCCTTTTAATATCCCTGACATGGCCATCGAGGATCACCCTGGAACGGTTGATCAGGGCGATGTGATCGCACAATTCCTCCACCGAAGCCATGTTATGGGTAGAGAAAATGATGGTTGCGCCTTTATCTTTTTGCGCGAGGATCTCTTCTTTCAGCAAATTGGTGTTGATCGGATCAAAACCACTGAAAGGTTCATCGAAAATGAGCAGGGTTGGCTCATGGATGATGGTCACCAGGAACTGAACCTTTTGCTGCATGCCTTTGGAAAGTTCTTCTACTTTCCGGTTCCACCAGTTCTTGATTTCAAACTTTTCAAACCAGTAATTCAACCGTTGCTGAGCTTCATGACGGCTCAGTCCTTTCAGCTGGGCAAGGTACATGGATTGTTCGCCGACAGTCATTTTTTTATATAACCCGCGTTCTTCCGGAAGATAACCGATTTTTGCAACATCATTGGCTTCGAGCTTATGTCCCCTGAAAAACAGGTCACCCTCGTCGGGGGCGATTATTTGATTGATTATGCGGATAAGGGTCGTTTTCCCCGCCCCGTTAGGCCCCAGCAAACCGAAAATACTCCCTTCCGGAACGTTGATGCTGACTTTATCGAGCGCTTTGTGGTTGGCGTAATGCTTGGAAACGTCAATGGCTGAAAACAGGTCCATGGGATAGATTTTTACCGGGACAGCCGTACAGGTTGCCCCAAATGGGCTTAATGTTCAAAATAATCTTTCATCCGGGAAAAAAAACTCCTGTCGCGGCTTCCCGGAGATGGTTGGAAATTTGGCGCTTTTCCAAGTTTTTCAAGGATAGTCTTTTCTTCTTTGGTAAGTGTTTTAGGGGTCCAGACATTGATGGTGATCAGGAGATCCCCTTTGCCTTCGTATTCATTCACGTTCGGGATACCTTTCCCGCGGAGCCGGAGCACTTTACCACTCTGGGTTCCGGGTTCAATTTTTATCTTTACCTTCCCATCCATGGTAGGGATTTCAATATTGGTGCCAAGAGCGGCATCGGTGAAGGTGATAAAATGTTCATACATCAGGTTATTCCCCTCGCGTTCATACATTTCATGCTTCAACTCTTCGATCTGGATGATCAGATCGCCTGCAACTCCACCCCGGGCAGCAGAATTACCTTTTCCTCCCATGGAGAGTTGCATTCCTTCGGCCACCCCGGCCGGAATTTTTATGGAGATCACCTCTTCCCCCTTAACCACACCATTCCCGGCACAATCGGTGCATTTATCCGTGATTATCTGACCTTCACCACCGCAATTTGGACAGGTACTCGAAGTTTGCATCTGTCCAAGGAAAGTTGAAGTAACCCGGGTCACATGGCCAGTTCCCCGACATGTGGAACAGGTAGTAAAAGAACCTCCGTCTTTAGCGCCACTTCCTTTACAGGTCGAACAATTGATGTACTTGTTAACCTTGATTTTCTTTTCGACACCATGGGCAATTTCTTCCAGCGTGAGTTTCACTTTAACGCGGAGATTGGATCCCCGGTTTACTGTCCGGCCCCGACGCCCGCCACCTCCTCCGAAGAAGGAGCTGAACTGGTCATTCATGCCGCCTCCCCCAAAGATATCCCCGAAATGCTGGAATATATCCTCCATGCTCATTCCTCCGCCAAAGCCGGAGAATCCGCCTCCATTACCCAATCCTGCATGACCATACTGATCATAACGTCTCCGTTTTTCAGGATCATTCAAAACTTCATAAGCTTCAGCGGCCTCTTTGAAATTATCTTCCGAGTTCTTGTCTCCTGGATTTTTATCGGGATGGTATTTCAGTGCTTGCTTCCGATATGCTTTTTTTAATTCTTCTGGAGAAGAATTTTTACTGACCTCAAGTATTTCGTAATAATCTCGCTTCGTCATTCCTTTTTTGTTACTCGCTTAGTGCTGCCTGTATTTCACCATTTGATGATGGAAATCAACGGCCCTATCCATAAATCAACTTCCGACCACAACTTTCGCGTACCTGATCACTTTTCCGTTGATCAGATAGCCTTTTTCGACTTCATCGACAATTTTACCTTTCTGTTCGGGAGTTGGAGCGGGGATTTTGGTTATGGCTTCATGAAAATCGGTGTCGAAATCCTCTCCGATGGTTTTCATTTGTTCAAGACCCTGCTGGCTAAGGATAGAAAGAAATTTGTTGAATATCAATACCAATCCATCCTTCAATGCTTCAGAGGTCCCATCGGTTTGATCAAATGCTTTTATGGCCCGTTCAAAATCATCCAGAACAGGCAACAGCTGGGTGATCAGTTCAGCAGATGCGGTCTTGCTCAGTTCAATCCTTTCTTTCAGGGTCCGTTTCCTGTAATTGTCGAATTCGGAATACAACCGCAGGTGTTTATCATTCAGCTCCTGGATTTGTTTGATCAGATCCTCTTCCTTTGCAGCGGTAGCCTCTTCTTCATGGAGATCTTTTGCATTATCGTTTCCCATGTCCGGTCTGTTTTTTACTTCCGGTTCCTTATTTTCATGCTGGGTTTTCGCTGTGTCTTTTGTTTTGGTCATCGTTTCTTTTTCTTCCTTTTTACCTTTTCTATTCATTACTAAAATATTTTCGAGTGAGATTCGATGGGTTTTAAACAAAAAGCTTGCCAGTGGTTGAATTGCGCCAAATTGTCAGCCGGAAATCCGACGAATTTCAGCGCCCAGTTTACTCAGGCGGAGGTCAATTTCCTGGTAACCCCGGTCGATTTGTTCAATGTTATCAATGATGCTACGGCCTTCGGCCGACAAAGCAGCAATCAGCAGTGCAACTCCCGCGCGTATATCGGGCGACGACATACGGATTCCGCGCAACGGGTACTGGTGGTCAAGTCCAATGACGGTGGCACGGTGAGGATCGCATAAAATAATTTTCGCCCCCATGTCAATAAGCTTGTCAACGAAGAAAAGCCGGCTCTCGAACATTTTCTGGTGGATGAGAACACTTCCCCTGGCCTGTGTTGCAATAACGAGGATGATGCTGATAAGGTCGGGCGTGAAACCTGGCCAGGGAGCGTCGGAGATGGTCATGATAGAACCATCCATAAAAGATTCTACTCCATAATGATCATGGGAAGGGATGTATATGTCGTCTCCTTTATGCTCCACCCGGATACCCAGTCGTCTGAATACATCCGGGATAAGACCCAACTGAATGTAATTCACATTTTTTATGGTGATCGCGGAACCCGTCATTGCTGCCAACCCGATAAAACTGCCTACTTCGATCATATCGCTCAGCAGCGTATGTTCACATCCACCAAGTTGATCTACACCTTCAATGTTGAGGAGATTGGAACCTATACCCTCAATTCTGGCTCCCATACTGACCAACATGGAGCAAAGCTGAAAAATATAGGGCTCACAAGCCGCATTGAAAATGGTGGTTTTCCCCTTTGCCATCACGGCGGCCATGATGATGTTGGCAGTCCCGGTCACGGACGCTTCATCGAGAAGCATATAATCACCTTTAAGTGAAGGCGCTGTAACAGTAAACAACTGGTTCGTATGGTCGTACTCAAATTTTGCCCCAAGTTTCTGCAAACCCATGATATGGGTGTCGAGTCGCCGGCGTCCAATTTTGTCTCCTCCCGGAATGAATACAAATCCCTGGCCAAACCGGGCAAGAAGAGGACCCAGGATCATGATGGAGCCACGCAGGCTCACTGCTTTTTCTTTAAAATCATGGGTTTGAAGATAATCGAAGTTGATTTGTCTGGCCTCGAATGAAAAAGAAGCAACGCCCTCCTTGATCACCTCTACCCCTAATGCCTTAAGCAGTTCAATCAGTTTATTTACATCCCGGATATTCGGAACATTGTGAATCGTGATTTTCGATGAGGTCAGTAAAACTGCACAGATGACCTGCAGTGCCTCATTTTTTGCACCTTGTGGAACGATTTCTCCATGGAGTCGCTTCCCCCCGATAATCTCAAATGAACTCATTGAGGTTTATTTCTTCCGCGGGGATTGTTGTATTCAGGTTTACTAAAGGGAGGGGTATGGACATTTCCGTTTGTGTTTTGACGGAAGGGTTTTTTCTTCTTGTTGCGGGCCAGGATATCATTCGTATTGGTGAAGCGGAAATCCTGGTTGAGTTTTAATTTGTCTTTTGACAATACATTAAGATGCTTTTCAATCAGTTCGTCATTTACCGATTCTCGGTTCCAATTGAGGTAGGATTTCTTCATGTGATTGGCGATGGCATTTACCAAAGCATCTTTCTCGGGACCATCTTCATAATCGGTAGCTTTTTCGATCATGAGTGCAATGTTCTTTCCATAATGCTTGAATTCAATTTCTTTATCGTGATAGGAAAGATGCTCGGGTTTGGTACTCAACGACAATGGGGGAGGAGGAGGATAGGGGGCGTCAACATCAAGCTTGAAATCGGCAATGATAAAAAGATGATCCCAGAGTTTATGCTTATAATCGCCGCCCTCCTTCACCGAAGGATGCATCTGGGCCATGACATTGACAATGAATTTTGCGTATTTGGTACGTTTTTCGCGATCTTCGATGGTACAGATGTACTGAATCATCTTTTGAATATTTCTTCCATACTCAGGAATGAACATCTGTTCACGCGTGGTATTGTATTCCATTTCTTCGTTCACTTGTGATTTTTTGCAAAGATACAATAAATTTTTCGCCAAGCTCTTTTTTCAGGATAGGATGATTAATCTACAGATACGAGAAAAATGGAGACATCTGCTTATTGGTGGTTGATTGACCTCCTATTGGTTTGTATTTTTGTATCCATTTCGGTTCATTAGATTTATTGGATATGAGAAAGTTAAATATAATAATGGCATCAACCATAATCCTACTCCTGGTTATTTTTTATGGTTGTAAAAAAGAGTTTAAGCAGGATACCGTTACCTCTGCTCAAACCATGACCGGTCAGCTAAAGGTGAGTTCAACTTTTAACTGGTCATCCGTGAAAGAGGTCACCTTAACCATTTCGCGGAATTTGACCGGGATTGTGAAGATCACTTCGGAAGATGGGAAGATCATATACCACAAAGGATATAATCACGGGGTATCCGATTATAAAGTGAGCGTAAGCGTTCCTTCATTCATTCATAAGCTTGCCATCAATTCGGAAGTTGTTGATCTGAATAAAAATTCATACAAAAACGGCGGATTAAAATCCGCCTTGCTGGCCGAATATCACTTTAGTCCGGCCATCACTTTCAATAGCGGCACAACCCGCTGCCCTTCCATGATTGATCTTGACGGAACACGTTTTTTGTTGATTTATGCCACGGGAGATACTGGCCCGCTTTATGCCAAGGTTGGAATAAAAACAGGAATGACCATTACCTATAGTCCACCCTTTCAGTTTCCTGGTACCAACTGGGCCTATTATTCAACGGCATCAAATATGGTTAAAATCGATGACAACAATGTACTGGTGGCCATTAAGACCAGCAACGATCAGCCTGGGAAGGTGCTTGTTGTGACGGTCACCGGGAATACAGTGACTTTTGGTCCCTCTGCAAATGCGCGTTTTGCCCTGAATTACCCCTCTCTTGCCAGGGTAGATGCGACTCATTTTGTACTTGCCTATAACGATGAATGGAACTATCTCTTGTATGTCCAGGTAGTTGAAGTTTCCGGTGGAATATCCTTAGGAGCGGAAGAATATATTCGTGATGCTCGATACATCAAAGCAACCTCACTCAGTAACAACAGTGCATTGCTGACCTTTGTGAAACCGTCGAATGGAGATGCCGCGGCAGTTGTTGCAGTTGTTAACACAACCATAAATAGGATCACTTTTGGTCCCATCAAGTTTATTGACGCTGGTGTCTCTAATGCGATCACCGCTGCTCAGCTTGACCCGGTACACTTTATTTGCGCCTTTCAGGATGCCAGTAACGGCAACAAAGGAGCCGTAGCTGTATTAAAGATAAGCGGTACTTCGATATCTTTTTATAACAAGGCATATTTCGACACCAACCCGATAGATGAAATCTATGTGCAAAGATTGGATAGCCGGAATTATCTTATTTTATCCAACCCAACAGTGGGCTCCGTGCATAAAGCAGCCTATTATGCCGGCTCCTTCAACAATTCAAATTTGGTCCCCTATTTTTCTGCACCAACCTACCTTGGAGATCTTTATGGTATGCAATTCTCAATTGCGCCACTTGGAACAAATGATTTTGTAATTACCTTGAGAAATGGTGTCAGCGGGAGCCCGGGCTACCAGTACCTTACCATTCCACTGGTTCCTGATTCCGATGGGGATGGAATTGGTGATCCTTTTGATGATTACCCGATCGATCCTGAACGTGCTTTTGACAATTTCTTTCCAGCAGCCAGTTATGGAAGCCTGGGGTTCGAGGATTTGTGGCCAGGAAGGGGGGACTACGATTTCAATGATGTTGTGGTCAATTATCAATTCCAGACAGTTACCAATGCATCAAACAATGTGGTGGAGATTTTTGCCCGCTTTACCCTGATGGCCAATGGCGCCATGCTGAAGAATGGTTTTGGCTTTAACCTTCCTGATTCAGATCCGGAACTGACCGGGGATAAGCTTCTTGTAACAGGCTTTCACCTGAGCAGCAACTATATCACCCTCAATGCAAATGGAAATGAAGTTGGTCAGACAAAACCGACCATTATTGTTTGGGATAATACTTCAGATCTGTTGCCCGATTTCAGCAATACCGTTTTGGGCAACCCGTACCTTTCACCCGTAGAGTTTACGCTAAAACTTACTACTCCCGGATATAGCTTTCCGGCATCCGGTTTTGCGATCTCTGCATTCAACCCGTTCATCATATGTGGAATGGAACGTGGCAGAGAGGTTCATTTGGCCGATAGACCACCAACTAACCTGGCTGATCCTGACCTGTTTGGAATGTGGGAGGACAATAGCATCCCGGACCAAAACCGCTACTATAAATCAGCAGAAAATCTTCCATGGGCTATTGATGTCCCCGAACCCTTTGCATACCCGTTGGAAAAAGCAGATATTACTACGGCACACCTCAAATTTGCCGACTGGGCCCAATCTTCCGGAGCTCTTTATCCTGACTGGTATCTCGATCTTTCCGGATACCGGAATTCAGCTTTGATCTATTCGCACTGATTGTTAAAGTGTATTTCGGCAAGGTTCAGTGTCAAAGCATTTTTGCTATCGCAAACCAGATAAAGTTCAGTAAACTTTCCTGCAATTAATGGGTGCTGTCAGGAAATTTTCTAATTTTATGCCTTGGACAAATGCCTAAGAATTAATTCAGAAACCATGAAAAAGAACCTCTGTATCATTGCATTGTGCCTTCTGCTTGGGGCAATTACCTTTAATTCCTGTCAAACTCCTCACAAGGAGTTCACTGAAAATGAGAAAAAAACGATTGCTGATACGATTCAGATGTTGACTTCCCGAATTCTCAATTTTGCCAGTGAAGCGAATGTCGATTCAACATTTCAATACCTGAGTCAGGATAGCGCTGCTCTTTACTTTTCCGGCGGGATGCATTATTCCTATCCCGGGCTGATTTCCATGTTCAGCGACGCGTACAGCAAGCTAAAGGTGCAGGGATTTGCAATCATTCACTCGCAGGTCGATGTATTGTCACCGGAGGTTGCTGTCTGGATTGCATATTGTAAAGGAAAAACACTTTTCAAAGAGGGGGGGCGATCCGAACAATTCCTGTGCGAGACCTGGGTCTGGAATAAAACCCCGACAGGATGGAGGGTTGTTCATTACCATGAATCCTACCTGAATTATCCCGATCGTGAAGAATGTATGAAAACGGAGATTGCCCTGACAAAGTTTTCTGATGAAGTAAAGATGAAATCCGTGAAACCTGAGGACATGAAGGAAGAACTTACCGGGTTCCTCAGGAAGAATCCAGGCATTCTGGGATCGGCATTCGCTTTGATCCCGAAGGAAAATGCCCTGTTGTTTCAATATGTTTACCGGGAAGATTCAAAATTCTTTGATATGACCCTGAGGAAAGAGTTCGACTATACCCGTGAACTCTGGTACCGACAACCGCTTTTGTTGAATGGTCCTTACTGGTCAGACCCCTATTATGATTCAGGAGGCGCAAAGATGGTTATGGTAACCTTTTCACTTCCTTTCTACACGAGAAATAATGACTTGATTGGTGTGATCACTGCCGATCTGGCGGTTCATTAAACGATCACTTAATATTGTCAGCCTGTATTCTTGTATTTCAAGAAACAATGCGTAATTTCGCAAATCGTAACAGCAATTGTTTCTGACCGATACCAGTGAAAAAAACAGTTGCTTTTTTATTGGGTCCAACGCCTTCAAGACCGATGACCTTCCCTTTTCCGAACCGTTCATGTAAAACCTCCATCCCTGCATGGATATCTTCTACTTCCGACGGCGATTGTCCGGGATCAAATGCGTCGGGAGAGGGGGGCGGGTTGATGACTTTTTGAAAGTTTTTCGGAAGGGTAATTTTTTTGGCAGGCATGCTGATGCCGGGCAGGGAAGCAGACCAGTTGAGGTCGTTTAAAAAATTCTCTTTTTTTACAGGGTTTTTTCTGGGAAAATCAATGTACATTTCAGGAATCTCTTCAATGAACCGGCTGGGCTCACAAATGGTAAGATTCCCCCACCGGTAACGGTTTTCCGCGAAGCTTAGCGAGAGTTTGGTCTGCGCACGGGTTACGGCAACATAGAACAAACGCCGCTCTTCTTCAAGGTCGGTCCTCGAATTCAAAGACTGACTGGAAGGGAAAAGGTTTTCTTCCAATCCGACCAGAAAAACGTACGGAAACTCAAGCCCTTTGGCCGAATGGACCGTCATCAGGGTGACCCGGTCTTCCCCTTCGTCATCCCGTTTATCCACATCCGTGTACAGGGCAACATCCTGCATGAATTCATCCAGTGTACGGATTACATTTGCTTCGATCTCACCTGTTTCCATGTTTGTACGCGGTGATTCCGAAAATTCTTTGATGGCGTTCAGCAGTTCCTCAAGATTTTCGAATCTGCTGACCCCTTCCGGAGTTTTATCATCATACAACTCCTTCATCAACCCGGAAGATCCGGCGATGTGTTTGGCAAGTTCATAGGCATTTTTAACCTTGATGAGGGCGCCAAAACTTTTAATCATGGTGGCAAACGCGGTCAGTTTCGACATGGTCCCATCCGGAAAACGGATGCCGGACGAGGGGTTTTCAATGAGTTCGAAAATGCTTCTCTTCAGTTCATCAGCAGTCACGATAAGCTTTTCCACCGTGGTTTTTCCTATCCCACGGGCAGGAAAATTGATGATTCTCAACAAGGCATCTTCGTCCCTCGGATTGATGGTCATCCGGAAATAGGCCAGTAAATCTTTAATTTCTTTGCGCTGGTAAAAGGAAACACCGCCATGGATACGGCATGGAATATTTATTTTGCGCAAGGCCTCTTCATGTGCCCGCGATTGAGCATTGGTACGGTAGAGGATGGCAAAAGAGGAGTTCATCAACTGGTGGTTCATCTTATGTTCGAAGATCGCCTGGGCAACCAGGTTTGCCTCTTCATTATCGGTCGACGCCCCGATCAGGGCGATTTTTGAGCCCTCTTCATTTTCCGTCCAGATTTCTTTGAATATTTGATGTTTATTATTGACAATTACACTGTTGGCAGCTTTAACTATAGTTTTGGTTGAACGATAGTTTTGCTCCAGTTTGAATACTTGATGATCGGAATAATCACTTCTGAAATTGAGGATATTCTGAATGTTGGCGCCGCGGAAAGCATAGATACTCTGTGCGTC
>Ga0247842_10006088_pt1 | contig 13832 bp, 8 predicted proteins | sample LaCruzMarch2015__3_FD_192411 | JGI IMG/M metagenome (GOLD analysis project Ga0247842, IMG submission 192411) | Freshwater microbial communities from meromictic Lake La Cruz, Castile-La Mancha, Spain - LaCruzMarch2015_19m | ecosystem: Environmental > Aquatic > Freshwater > Lake | place: Spain...
GGGTTACTTCCCCCCCCCCCCCCCCCCCCCCCGATGTTACGGGGGGGCTGACAGTATGGACGCTCTCAGCCCGCGACAGGGCCGAGGGAGTGAGGACGACGTGAGGGGACAACGCATGCGGACCGCCGAGCGCACTCCGGCCGCGCTGCTCCATCCGCCGCTGAAGGCGCAGCCCGAGTGGCGGCGTCTCATGCCGCTCAGCGTCACCGACATGAGCGGAGGCGCCTGATGGCGGGGCCGCGAGTGCCGCGCCAGAAGAAGGCCGCGCCGGACGCGGCCGCCGAGCCGGACGCGGCCGCCGAGCCGCGTCAGCCGCTCTCGGCCGCCGAGCTGCGTCGCCAGGCCGAGGAGCGCCTCGACGGGCTTTCCGTCGCGGCCTCCGCCGCCGCCATGCCCGCGCCCGAGGAGCTCGCCGCCGCCGTCCACGAGCTGCGCGTCCACCAGATCCAGCTCGAGATGCAGAACGAGGAGCTGCGCCGCGCCCAGTTCGAGGCGGACGCACTACGCGCGAAGCACTCCGATCTCTTCCACCTGGCGCCTGTCGGCTACTTCACCCTGAGCGACAAGGGCATCGTCGGCGAGGCCAACCTCACGGCCGCGCAGCTGCTCGGCGTGGAGCGACGGCAGCTCGTCGGGCAGCCGTTCAGCGCCTTCGTCTTCGCGGCCGACCGCAAGGCGTACTACCGGCATCTCGAGCTGCTCAAGCAGGCCGAGGCGCCGCAGACCTGCGAGCTGCGCCTGCAGCCCGTCGGCGGCGAGCCCTTCTGGGCGCAACTCGAGGGTCGTCCGCGGCGCGCCGCCTCCGATCAGTCGCTGCGCTACCACGTGACCTTCACCGATGTCCACAAGAGAGTCGTGGCGGAGGAGGCGCTGCGCCGGCGCGAGGAACAACTTGCCCGCGCCGTCGAAGGCTCCGGCGTCGGGCTCTGGGACTGGCACGTCCAGAGCGGGGAGGCCGCGTTCAACGAGCGCTGGGCGGAGATCGTCGGCTACACGCTCGCCGAGCTCGCACCGCTCTCCATCGAGACCTGGACAAGCCTTGCCCATCCCGATGATCTGCGGCGCTCGGGCGAGCTCCTCGAGCAGCACTTCCGCGGGCAGTCGCCGCTGTATGAGTGTGAGGCGCGCATGCGCCACAAGGATGGCCACTGGATCTGGGTGCTCGCCAGGGGCAAGGTCTCGGAGTGGAACAGTGATGGTCGCCCGCTGCGGATGATCGGCACGCATCTCGACGTCACCGAGCGCAAGGGGGCGGCGCACGCCATGCGCGAAGCGTCGCTGTATGCACGTAGTCTCATCGAGACCAGCCTTGATCCATTGGTCACGATCAGCGCGGAAGGGATGATCACCGACGTCAACACGGCCACCGAGAGGATCACCGGCAGGAGCCGGGAACGGCTCATCGGCAGTGATTTCACGGACTACTTCACCGAGCCGGAGATGGCGCGCGCCGGGTACCTGCAGGCGTTTTCAGCGGGGCAGGTGATCGACTACCCGCTGGCCATTCGCCATAGCTCGGGCGCGGTCACCGAGGTGCTCTACAACGCCTCCGTCTACCGCGATGAACAAGGCGTAGTCCTCGGTGTGTTCGCGGCGGCTCGCGACATCACTGCCCAGAAACGGGCGGGGGAAGAGATCCAGCAGCGCAACCAGGAGCTCGCCCGTCTCAACGCCGAGCTGGTGGCCGAGGCCGCCGCCCTCGCCGAGGCTCACACCACCATCACCCGCATCGCCGCGACGGACGATCTCACCGGCCTCGCCAACCGGCGCCACTTCTACGAGGCCCTGGAGAACGCGGTCTCGCTGGCGCGGCGCCACGGGTACCCCCTGGCTCTCGTGAGCCTCGATCTCGACGGCCTCAAGCGAGTGAACGACACCCTGGGTCACGAGGCCGGCGACGAGGTGCTCGCGAGCTTCGCCACGCTGCTCGCCGCGCTGTGCCGCGCCGAGGACCTGCCGGCCAGGCTCGGCGGCGACGAGCTCAGCGTGCTGCTGCCGGGCATGGAGCTCGACGGGGCGCAGGGGCTCGCCGAGCGGCTGCTCACGGCGGTGCGCGCCTGCGAGGCGCTTGTGCGGCGCGGCGTCACGGTCAGCGCCGGGGTCGTGCAGTGGGCGCCGGGCGAGCTCCCCGACGACCTCCTGCGGCGCGCCGACGAGGCGCTCTACGCCGCCAAGCGCGTCGGCGGCGACGCCGCGGCGGTCGATGGTTGACGGCGACTCTTCGCGGTTCAACGCCGCGCGCCTCCTCAGCGGCGCCGCGCCCTGCCGGCGCCGGCGGATCGGCTGATCAGCGCCGCCGCAGCCAGATCCCGCCGGTGGGGTAGCGCCCCTTGAGGACCAGTGGCATGTGCGCGGCGAACCACTCGCGGTGAAAGCGCTCGAGGAAGGTGTTGAACAGCACGATCTCGTAGGCCGCGCTGGACTGCAGCAGGGCGCGCAGCGCGTAGGCCTCGTTGACGGCGCAACCGGTGGCCAGCCAGGCGGGCGGGTACTCGAACGGGTAGAAGACGTCGTGTACGTGTACGTACACGCCCGCCGCCAGGCGGGGGACGACCTCGTCGAAGAGGTGCTGCACGTCGGAGCCGGCCTTGACCACGTGGCTGCTGTCGATGAACAGGATGTCGCCGGAGCGCAGCTCCTCGAAGCACGTCAGCGGCACGTCCTGGACAGGGCGCGCCTCGAGGCGGCCGTCCAGCTCCGCCGCCGGGACCAGCTCCCGCAGCCTCTCCGCGTCCGGTTCGATGAACGTGAAGCGGGTCTGCCCGCCGAGGAAGAGCTCGTCGATGTCGAGGGCGAGGGCCGAGCTGTAGCCCGCGCCGACCTCGATCACGCGGCGCGGCTGCAGCCGGCGCAGCACCAGCGCGTACCCGATGGCGTCCGCGTAGGTGAAGTAGAGGTTGTCGTAGTGGTAGCGGTGGCCGCTGGGGGCGTCCTGGAAGGGGAGGTCGCCGTAGAGCGGGAGCAGGCGCTGCAGAAGGTCGAGCTGCTGGGCTTCACGCAGGTCGATGCCCGGCAGCGTGCGGCCGGCGGCCTCCGCGCGGCGCAGGGCGCGGGCCACGTCGTCGGCGGAGGGGATGGGGGAGTAGGGGTGACCCGGAGGCACGTGCAGCGTGCGCGGGTCGCGGACGATGCGTTCGGCGAGGGCGCGCCGGTAGCGCTCGTCCGCCATCGGGTTCTCGCTCACGACGGCCTCCGGCGCCGGCGAGTCACGAGAGCGCACGGATGGGCGCGGCCGGCGAGCACGCGCGGCGCCACGTGGCGCAGCGTCCCTGGGCCCGTGGGGACGCGCGCCGTGAGCCGCGGCGGCAGGGCGTACCAGACGAGCGCGAAGAGCTCGGAGGCGAAGCGCGCCCGGTACAGGGCCGCGTCACGGGTCTCGGGCGTGGACGGCGGCGCCGACACCGTGACGCGCAGTCCCTGGCGGCGCGCCTCCGCGCGGATGCGCAGCGCATGGTACGGCGACGACACCGCGACGTAGCGCCGGTCTCCCAGGCCACGGAGTGTGCGCAGCGACTGCCGCGTGGTGGCTCCCGGCCGCGCCGCGGCGATGGCATCGCCGGGGACTCCCTTGCCGACGAGGTAGGCGGTCATGGCCTCCACTTCGTCGCGGCCGGCGTCGATGCCGCCGCTCACCACGATGAGCGGCGCCACGCCCAGCCGCCACAGCGCCAGGGCATGGTCGAGCCGCGCGCGCAGCTCCGCGCTCGGCCCGTCGGCGTACACGGCGGCGCCGAAGACCACGAGGGCGTCGGCCGGCGGCCGTGCGGCCGGATCCCCTGGGAGGAGATCCGCGGCGGCGCGCAGCGGCGCCGACGCGGCGCGCTCGGCGCGGCGCACGAGGAGGGCGAGAACGCTCGCCCCTGCCGCCGCGCCCACGACGAGCACGACCGCGGCCGTGAGGACGCCCGCCGCCGCGCGCGCGGCCGTCGTTCGGGGCGCGGCGCGCCGCCGCGCCGCCGGCCGCCTCACGCCAGGCTCCAGGTGCGGCGCACGGCGAGGCCCCACGCCTGCAGCAGGCCGCGTGTGCAGACGCCCATCTCGTAGCCGCTGACGAGGGTGTCGTGCTGCTCGTCGGTCAGAAAGGCGAGCGCGAGCGTCCCGCCGTCGCACTCGAGTACCGCGGCGTCGTTGGCCACTCCGAACAGCGAGCCGGTCTTGTGCGCGACGCGCACGTCGAGGTCGTTCGCTCCCAGAGGGATCCGGGAGTTGTACACGGTATGACGCAGGGCGTGCGCCGTGAGCGGGTAGCGGGCGGCATCCTGTGAAGCGGCGATCAGGCGCAGCGCGTCACGGGCCGTCGTGAGGCCGACGAGCGGACCGCCCACCTGTTCGCGGTCCTCGTTCACCGTGGTCGCGCCGCAGTTCAGATCGGCGACGACGTCGCGCACCGCGGCGACGCCCACGGCGTCGAGCAGCCATGTCGCGCAGGCGCGGTCGCTGAGGGAGAGACAGAGGCCGAGCACCTCCGCGGCGGTCAGGAGCAGGCCCGGGCGCAGCACGCGCAGCGGTTCGGGGCCCCGGCCGCCCGCATCCAGCCGCTCCACCGCGACCGTCGCCTCCGCGTCGAGGTCGCCGGCCGCGAAGGCGCGCTCCGCGGCCATCGCCAGCGGCACTTTGAGCAGGCTCGCCGCGGGATGCGGCTCGTCGGCCGCGACGCCGCCCTCCCAGGCTGCATCCGGCGTCTCGACGCGGGCCAGCACCGAGCGCCCGGGTTCGCGCGCGAAGGCGCGCAGCAGCCGGGCCGATTCGTCGCGGGGGTCCGCGGCCACGTCAGACCTCCTGCCGCCGGGCCAGGCGGGCGAAGTGACCGCCGGCGGCGAGCAGCTCCTTCGGGGTCCCTTCTTCGGCGATACCTCCGTCGGCGACGACCACGATCCTGTCGGCGTCGCGCACGGTGCTCATGCGGTGCGCGATGACCACCCGGGTCCCCGGGTACGACATGACGGTACGCATGACCACGGCCTGCGTCAGGTTGTCGAGGGCGCTGGTGGCCTCGTCCAGCAGGAGGATGCGCGGCCGGGCGGCGAGCGCGCCGGCGATCATCAGGCGCTGGCGCTGGCCGCCGCTGAGCGCCAATCCGTGGTCGCCGACCGGGGCGTGGAGCCGCTCGGGCATGCCGCGCACGTCGTCGCCGAGCCCGGCCTCCTCCAGCAGCGCCCAGACGTGGTCGTCGTCCATGCGGCGCGGGCCGGTGACGCACTCACGTACCGTGGTCCCCAGGGGGCGCGACGACTGGAGCACGACGCCGAGCTGTCGCCGGACCGCCGCCGGGTCGAGGCCGGCGAGGTCGCGGCCGTCGTAGGTGACCGAGCCCTCCCAGGGGTCCTCGAAGCCGAGCAGGAGTCGCAGCACGGTGGACTTGCCGCCGCCCGACGGTCCGACCACGGCGACGAGCTCCCCGGGTTCGACGGACAGGCTCAGTCCGTCGAGCAGCGGCGGCTGGTCGGCCCGGTAGCCGAACACGACCTGCGACAGCGCCACGGCGCCGCTCAGACGTCCCGGCGGTACGGCCGCCGCCGCGCGCTCGCGCGGCTGGGCGGCCAGCGGCTGCAGACGGCTGAGCACCGGCCCGAGCTCGGAGAGCGAGACCAACTGGCTGCTCAGCGCCATCACCGCCAGCGCAAGCTGGGCCACGGCCGCGTACAAGGCGAGGAAGGCGCCCGGCGCGCTGGTCGAGCCGGGCTGCAGGCGTTCGCCGGGCAGCAGGATCACGGCGACGGTGAAGGCCACCACGACCATCGCCGGCGCCGCCACGTCCACCGGGCCGGTGAGGGATATGGCCCGCAGCCGGGAGCTCAGGGCGGTCGTGCTCTCCCCCTGGTCGGTCGCCCAGCGGGCCAGCGCGCGATCCTCAGCGCCGGTGACGCGCCACGACACGAGGGAGCCCAGCAGGCTGAGCAGGGTCGCGTCGCTGTGACTGCGCGCCTCGAGCAGCCGCGGCAGCAGGGCGCGCGCGCGTAGCTGGACGCCGACGGATGCGCCGAGGGCGACCGCGGTGGCCACGGCGCTGACGAGTCCGATACGGGCGTCCGCGGCGATGAGATAGACGAGATTGACGAGCCCGAACGCCGCCGTGACCAGCGCGGCGAGCACGGAATCGTCCACCTGCTGACGGGCCGCGTCCACAGAGAGCGCGCGGTTCATCACGTCGCCCGTCGAGCGCGCGCGGAAGAACGTCGCCGGCAGCCGCAGGAGGTGGGCGATCACGGCGGGCGCGAGGACCGCGTCGCCGCGGTCGCGGATGCGCACCACCAGCAGGCCTCGGGCGAGCAACAGCACGCCCACCCCCGCGCTGCCGATGGCGAAGGCGACGAGGATGGCGACGATGCGTTCGACGTCGCCGTTGGGCACCGCGGACTCGAAGATGGCCCCCGTGGCCAGGGGGAGCAGCAGCCCCGCGAACCCGCCCACCACGCCGAGGGTGAGGAGCAGCCACATGTCCGACCAGCGCCCGCCCAGCGACCAGGTGACCAGGCGCCACCAGCGAGTGTCCGCGGGGAGGTCCCGGGCGAGCGCGAGCGCCTGCGCGTCGAGGTCGCGTGCGGACCTGCGCCCGAGTCGCCGGACGCGCCGCGTGACGGCCTCGACGATCTCGTTGCCGCCCGGGCCCGGGACCACGGCCGCCGGGCCGCTCGAGGTAAGGACCAGCAGCGGCCCGGTCACCGCCTTCCACCAGCGGCCCGTGAGGGCGACACCCCAGGCCATCAGCCCGGAGGCGGCGATGACCGCGTCCTCCGCGCCCAGCCCGGCCTCGACCTCGGGGTCTGCCGCGCGGGCCACGCCGCCGGTCGCCGCGGCCGCGAGAGCCACGGCGTCGAGCACGGGATCGTTGCGGCGCGGTATGTCCACGGCGCCTCTGTCACGGTCTCGAGCGAGCCTGTCGACGGCTTCGTCGAGTGCGCGCCGTGACTCAGCCATGGATCAGCTCCGCGAAGCGGCCGTACGTCTTGATCTCGTCGTAGGCGCCCTGCTGGACGATCCTGCCGCCGTCGAGGACCAGGATCAGGTCGGCGTCCCGCACGGTGCTCAGCCGGTGCGCGACCACGATGCAGGTGCAGTCCCGCCGGCGCAGGTTCTGTTCCACCTCGGCCTCCACCACTGGGTCCAGGGCGCTCGTCGCCTCGTCGAGCACGAGCAGGCGCGGGCGGCGGCACAGGGCGCGGGCGATGGCGAGGCGCTGCAGCTCGCCGCCGCTGAAGCCGTCGCTGGAACCGGTCACCTCCTCGTTCAGGCCGAGCGGTCGCGCCACGACAGCGTCCTCGATGCAGGCGTCGCGCAGGGCGGCCAAGACCTCCTCCGCGGGCACGCCGTCGTCGAAGAGGGTGATGTTGTCGCGGATCGTACCGGGCACCAGCACGGGCGCCTGCGGGACGTACGCGAGAGCCCCCGTGCGGACCTCGCGCGGCAGTTCGAGACGCGGGACGCCGGCGAGCTTCACCTGCCCTGACCACGGCTGCAGCTCGCCGATCACCAGACGCACGAGCGTCGACTTGCCGCTGCCGCTGCCGCCCACGAGGGCGACCCGGCTGCCGGCCGGCACGTCGAGGTCGACGCCCCGCAGGAGCGGCGCCGCATCGGGGTCGTACCCGAACGTGACGGCGCGCAGGCTCACGGCGACGGGGCCGTCAGCGGACGCCGTTGCGGGCGCGGCGCCGGCGACCGGGAGCACTTCGACGTCGATGGGCAGGTCGCGCACCACGGCCACCTGGCGCTCCACGCTCGTGACCGCGCTCAGCAGCACGCCGATCCAGACAAGCTGCCCGGCCGGGATCAGCACCTGCAGCAGCAGCGCCTGGGATGCGACCAGGGTCCCCAGCGAGAGCTGACCGGCGAGGACGAGCCACACCCCGACGGCGAGGACGACGCCCAGGCCGAGGCTCGGCGTCAGCGGCCCGACCGTCCCCAGGCGCTGCCCGCTGACCCCGAGGTCGGAGACCGCCCCCGCGACCACGTCGCGCGACTGGCTCCAGCGAGCGAAGAGCCACTGCTCGGCCGCTCCCGCTTTCACGGTCTCGATACTGGCGACGATCTCGCTGGTGAGGGCCGACTGGCCGACACGCCTGCGGTCGGCCTCCTGCTGGCGCCGCGCGCGCGTGCGCAGGAGTCGCGCCGAGATGCCCATCGACGTCACGACCACCGCGAGGGCGGTCGCCCCCAGGCGCAGGTCGAGGGCGAGCAGGGCGACGCTGAACACCACCACGGTCAGGATGCTCACCATCGCGAGAGGGACGAGCATGCCCGCCTGGAACGTCGAACGCTGGATCGCCGCTCCTCGGGCCATGACGTCGCCGGCGCCGAGGTCGTCGAGGTCCGGGATGGGGATGCGCAGGGCGTGCCAGACGAAGGCCGTGGAGCGCGTGGCGCTCAGGCGCACGGCGAACCTCGTCAGGACGCGGTACTGCAGCCAGCTCAGGACGCCGGAGAGGAGCGCCGCGGCCGTCAGGCCGATGACGATCGGCAGCGCCCACCCGGTCGCGCCGGCGATGAGGTACTGGTCGAGGAAGGTCTTGATGAGCAGCGGGACGGCCAGGCCGGGGACGAGAGCGACGATCCCGGCGACGCCCACGAACACGAACGCGGATGGCCCCGAACGGACGAGCCCGTGCAGGATAGCGCCGTTGCCGGGCCCTGAGCTCACTTCAGGATGTACTGCAGCGGCGCCGACTCCGACACGATCACGGCGACCTCCGTCAGCGTGCCCAGCGAGACCGCCGTCGGGGGCCCGTCACCTGTGGTCCAGCGGTAGCCGGTGGGGGTCGTGGCATCGCGATCCAGCGTCACGGTGACCTCGAGGACGGGACCACCGGTAAGGAAGTAGTCGGCGAGGCTCAGGTTGCCCCCCACGATCAGCGTGACGCGTTCGGGCGGGACGGGGACGGGGGACACGGCCTGCACGCGCCCCATCAGCGTGCCGAACTGCGAACGCGGCGCCGACGCCAGGCTGATACGCGCCGGCATGCCGGGCGCGATGCGCTTGCCCGGGCCGGCCGGGACGAAGGCCGCGACGACCGGTCTGGAGCCGCTGGGCGCCACCGTCAGCAGCGCGGTGCCCCGGTCGGTCACCCCGCCGGCGCGCACGAGCACCGTCGCGATCGTGCCCGCGAGCGGGCTGGTGACCGTGACGGATTCCCCCGCGACGGTCCGGATGCGCGCGACGACGGCTCCGGCCTCCACGAGGTCCCCCGGCAGCACATCGACGCTTTCGACGGTGCCCTGCAGCTCGGCGCCGACCTCCACGAACCCTTCCGAGGGGACGACCATCCCTGGGCCGGTGACGGCGTCGGGCGTGCGGCCGTAGACCGCCCACGCGATCCCCGCGGCCACCAGAAGCACGAGCGCGAAGAGGATGAGCCACGAGGGCCGGTCGGTGATGGGGAGCCTGCCGGCCACCTCCGCGCTGGGGTCGCGCGGGTCGCGCGGCGCGCTCGGGTCGCGCGGCGCGCGCCCGCGGCGCTCGCCGCTCACGCTCGCGCCCACGGCTGCGTCGGCGCTGGCCACGGGCTCACGCGGCGCCGGCTTCCCGCGGGGCCGACTCGGCGACGCAGCGCGCCGGCATGGTCACTCCCCCAGCGTTCGACATCCTCCGAGCCTCCCATGGTCGCGCCCCGCCGGCCGTCGGCCGGCGGCCCGGTCGCCGGTAGTCTATGCGTGCGCGGGGCCGGGGTACAGGCGCGTACCGCGGTCCGCCCCGGCCGCTCACCCAGAACCACGTGACGGTGTCATCCTCGAGACTGCCGAGGGCGCGATAGCCTCGAGAGACATCCTCGCCGACCAGATGTCCCGCTCGCGGTTGACGCACGTGAAACGCAGCGAGGGATGGAAGGGCTAGAGCCGGTCGGAGTCGAGCGCCGCCGCCTGTCCGGCGGCCATCTCCTGTTTGGCCTTGCGCGCCGCCTCGACCAGGCCGGGCCGAGTGCTCTGGATGAGCTCGTCCCAACGCACTTCATCCTGGAGGTCCGGCAGGTACTCGCGCAGGCGCTCCACGACCTGCTCCTGCGCCGGATCGGGCAGCGACTCGATCATCTTGACCAGCGTGGCGTTGGTCGCGGAAGACATCGTTCTCCCCCCGAGCTCGGGAACCGCCTCGACCGGGATCCTGGAGACCGCCCCAGCTCCTTTTCCGGAGTACCACGTGATGCGGACTCCGGCGAGGCTGCGCGCCGCCGCCAGAGCGCAGCGGCAGGTCGATGCTTGCCACGCGGCTCGCGGGGCGTCTCGAGAAGGATGTATGATGGTACCGATTCATCCATCACCCCCCCCCCCCCCCCCCCCCCCCCCCCCTATTACGGGCGTTGACGGTATGGCCGCCGGCGATCCGCGACACGGCCGAGGGAGAGGGGGGACGACGCGAGGGGGCGACGCGTGCAGACCGCTGAGCGCACCGTGACCGACCGGCTGAGGGTGCGGGCCAGGACGAAGAAGCTCCGTGACCGCGAGCTCGTGCGGGCCGCCGGGAGACGGCTCCTCATGCCGCTCACGGTCACCGGCGTCGACCCCTTCGCCTGATGGCCGGCGAACGACGACCGGGCAAGAAGAAGGCCGCGCCGGACGAGGCCGCCGAGTTGCGCCGCCAGGCCGAGGAGCTCCTCGCCGGGCTCGCCGAAGCCGCCGCCGTCGAGCGCGCGCCCGAGGAGCTCTTCGCCGCCGTCCACGAGCTGCGCGTCCACCAGATCGAGCTCGAGATGCAGAACGAGGAGTTGCGCCGCGCCCAGCTCGAGCTGGACGCGCAGCGCGCGAAGTACTTCGAGCTCTTCGACCTGGCGCCGGTCGGCTACGTGACGCTCGACCACAAGGGCCACATCGTCGAGGCCAACCTCCCCGCGGCGAGGCTCCTCGGCGTCGAGCGTGCGCCGCTTCTCGGGCAGCATCTGGGCGGGTTCGTCCTCAAGGAGGATCAGGACCGGTACTACCTGCACCTGCGGAGCCTCACCAGCGACGCCGCGCGCGAGTCGTGCGAAGTGCGCCTGGCACGGCCGCCCGAGGAGCCGCCGTGGGTGCGCCTCGAGTCGATGACCTTCCCCATTGACGACGGCGAGGTGCTCCACCGGCGGACCATCATCAGCGACATCGGCGATCTCAAGCGCGCTGAGGAAGCGTTCCGTCAACGCGAGGCCATCTTCAGGAGCATCGTCGAGCAGGCCGTCGATGCCATCGGCTTGGTCGATGTCGCCACGGGCCGCTTTATCGAGCTCAACGACGCGGCCTGCCGCAACCTGGGCTACAGCCGTGACGAGCTCGCCGCGCTGAGTCTTGGGGATATCGACCTGCAGTGGCCGGGGGAGGGCATCGTTCAGGCGCTGGCCGATCTGCAGGCGACGGGCGTGAATGAGTTCGAGACGCGCCATCGGCGCAAGGACGGCGAGATCCGCAATGTGCGCGTCAGTGCGAGCACGGTGGTGGTCGCCGGGCGCACCTGTCTTTCCGCGATCTGGTCGGACATCACCGAGCGCAAGCAGGCGGAGGAGGAGCTGGTGCGCCACCGGCAGCGCCTGGAGCGACTGGTGGCCGAGCGCACGGATGAGCTCAGCGAGGCCAACAGCGTCCTCGCGGAACGCGCCGTCGAGGTGGCGCGCTCGCGGCAGAACTTCGACACCTTCTTCAACACGATCGACGATCTGCTCTTCGTGCTCGATGCTGACGGCAACATGGTCCACGTCAACGACACGGTCTGTCGCCGCCTGGGCTACAGCGAAGCCGAGCTCCTCGGCCGGCCGGTCCTCGACGTGCACCCACCTGAGCGGCGCGACGAAGCGGGGCGCATCGTCGCGGCCATGCTCGCCGGGGAGGCCGCCTTCTGCCCGGTCCCCGTGGTCACCAGAGGCGGCGCCGAGATCTCCGTCGAGACGCGCGTGGTGCCCGGGTTGTGGGATGGAGAGCCGGCGCTCTTCGGGGTGACCAAGGACGTGACGGCGCTGAAGATATCGGAAGAGAAGTTCCAGCGGCTGTTCCACGGCAACCCCGCCTTGATGGCGGTGAGCAGCCTGCCGGAACGCCGCTTCACCGACGTCAACGAGGCCTTCCTGAGCGCGCTCGGCTACTCCCGCGAGGAGGTCCTCGGCCATACCAGCGAGGAGCTGGACCTCTTCGTCGAGCCGGAACAGCAGCGCGCCGTGGCGGAGCAGCTCCAGGCGCGGGGCCGCGCCCGTGATCGCGAGCTCAAGGTCAGGCGCAAGGACGGCACGGTCCTCGACGGCCTCTTCTCCGGGGAGATCATCGAGAGCCAGGGGCAGCAGTACTTCCTCACCGTCATGATCGACCAGACCGAGCACAAGCAGGCGCAGGAGGCGCTGCGCGACAGCGAGGCGCTCTACCGCTCCATCCTGGACGCTTCCCCCGAAGGCATCACGATCACCGACCTGGAGGGCCGCGTGCGCATGGCTTCTCCGGCGGGCTTGAGGATGTTCGGCTTCGAACGGGAGGACGAGATCGCGGACCGCCCTCTCGCCGCGTCACTGGTCCCCGAGGATCGGGAGCGCGCCCAGGCCGACCTGGCGCTCGTGTTCCAAGGGGCCTACCGAGGACCGAGCGAGTACAGCGGGCTCCGCGCCGACGGCAGCACCTTCGCCGTCGAGGTGAACGCCGAGTTCATCCGGGACGCCGACGAGCAGCCCACCGGCATCGTCTTCATCACCCACGACATCAGCGCGCGCAAGCAGGCGGAGAACGCGCTGCGCGAGAGCGAAGAGAAATACCGCACGGTGGCCGACTTCACCTACGACTGGGAGTCGTGGCGGGCGCCCGACGGCTCGTACCGGTACGTCTCGCCTTCCTGTGAACGCATCAGCGGGCACGCGCCGGCCGAGTTCCTGGCGGACCCCAACCTCCTGATACGGATCACGCACCCGGACGATCGGTCAAAGGTCGTCGAGCACTATCAGGCGGCCGCTCACGAAGCCCAGGACCAGGCCCTGGAGCTCGATTATCGCATCCTCACGCCAGGCGGCGAGACCCGCTGGATCGGCCATTCGTGTACCGCCGTCTACGGTGAAGACGGGCAGTGGCTGGGGCGCCGCGAGAGCAACCGTGACATCACCGAGCGCAGACAAACGGAAGACGCGCTGCGCGAGAGCGAAGAGACTCATCGGGCCAATATCGAAAACTCATTCGATGTCATCTTCACGCTCGATGAGGAGGGCGTGTTCCTGTTCGTATCCTCGGCATGGGAACGGCATTTCGGCTATCCCGTCAGCGACGTGCTGCACAAGCCCTTCGCGCCGTTCGTGCACCCGGACGATGTCGCGCCTCTGGCCGACCACCTCAAGCGAGTCTTGAGCGCCGGCGAGAGCGAGACGAGCCCGGCCTATCGCGTCAAGCATGCCGATGGCGGCTGGCGATGGCTCGTCTCCAACGGCACGCCCTATGTCGACACGAAAGGCGCGCGCCAGTACATCGGTGTCGGCCGTGACATCACCGAGCGCAAAGAGGCCGAGCAGAATGCACGGCTGTTTGCTCAGGCACAGACTGAGCTGAACGAGCGCAAGCAGGAGGAAGAGGCGCAGGCGCGTAGCGCCGCGCAGCTGCGCGAGCAGCTGCACGACACGGTGCGGGCGATGGGCGCGATCGTCAGCCTGCGCGACCCCTACACGGCCGCTCACGAGCGGCGCGTGACCGAGCTGGCCGCGGCCATCGCCGTCGAGATGGGGCTCGATGAGGAGGCGCGCGAGGGTCTCACCTTCGCCGCGGAGGTCCACGACATCGGCAAGGTGGGCGTGCCCGCCGAGATCCTCAGCAAGCCCGGAGCGCTCAGCGCGGTGGAGTACGCCCTCATCAAGCAGCACCCGGAGGCGGGCCGCGAGCTGCTCGGCGCCATCCACTTCAGCCAGCCGGTCGCC
>Ga0247842_10006096_pt1 | contig 13820 bp, 17 predicted proteins | sample LaCruzMarch2015__3_FD_192411 | JGI IMG/M metagenome (GOLD analysis project Ga0247842, IMG submission 192411) | Freshwater microbial communities from meromictic Lake La Cruz, Castile-La Mancha, Spain - LaCruzMarch2015_19m | ecosystem: Environmental > Aquatic > Freshwater > Lake | place: Spain...
TCGGCGATGTACTCCCGCAGCGGAAGGTATCCGTCAGTAGTTGTATACTGGAGGGCGATCTGGGCATCATCCTCCATAACCTGACGTGTTGCCTGTGCAATCCCCTCGGTGTCTATAAGTGCAGAGGATGGAAGCCCACCGGCAAACGAGATGATGTATGGATTGTTCGATACCAAAAAAAGTTCAGAGAGAAATGAGACCGGTGCCCGTTTGATCCTGTCTGCAAAGTTAAATGACATAAATTACTCCCTCTGTATGTATCCAATACCTGATTGGCGATTCACAACAAAAAACCCGTGCCCCGTTCATTCAAATGGAGCTACTATCAGATATTGTAAATTTCCACGAACAATACGGGATGCCGGGCAGTGATTCCGGCGGGCAGGAAATGCATTCGGTTTTGATCCGTGTATCGATCTCACGGGCAAAGAGAGGGAAATCCACAAGCCCGATGGATTTGCAGGGAAATAGTGGCATCTTCTTCCGCTCGCGGGCTGCATGCACCCGGCAGGTTTTCATTGTGAGGATGAGGGTTTTTTTATCGGGGCGTATGATCTGCAGTTCGTTAATGAGGTGAAACAGCCGGTTTTTCAGTGCAGTTTCGAGAACATCCAGTCCACCCCCAGTGGGAAGATCCAGCCGGGTAAGGATCCTCCGCGCTTCGATCCCCGAAAATTGTTCCCAGACCCGGCGGTCCATCTCAAGCGCAGTCTCCATACCGTATTCCTGCTCGATTGCCTGGAACCAGAGCCCATCGATTGCCAGCCAGTTTTTTGCTGCATCCGCAAGTTCCCTTTTAAGAAGTTGCTCTTCTGCACGGGTCATAGTCTGAGATTGTTGATGGGTGGACAAATACATGTTCGGCACTGCGTGTGACATAAAAGCCAGTTTCCCTTTTTCTATATCGCCTGGACTTGCACAGATTTGCAACGGTCTCCCCAGCAGTATCCGTGATTGCTGCTTGGCGATCGGTTTTCAGGAACTTCTGTAAATCAGGGCATGTTCGGATCCTGCTCATCCTGAACTGGCCCCTGCTCTTCTTCTATCTGGATTCGTTCAGCTGCCCTTGCTTTTTCGTACTGCAGGATATGGTCTTTTAATCCTGCACGAGTCTCCGTAAGGTACTGTCTGAACTCCATGTCCACAAGAAACATCCGGGCGGCATCGCCAATTGCCTTGTGCGGTTTGATGACGTACTGGTACTGCGGAGGGATCGTAAAGGAGAGATGGGCTGACTTTATTGAATTACTGGTAATGCCAAACCCGATGATCAAAGACATGCGGTCAAGTGAGATCTGTTCTTTGAGCTGCATCTCATGTGCGATCTCTTGCTGGATATCGCGGGTGAGAAAACCGTCTGTCCGTACGCGTGCCTGCCGGAATGCTACCATCTCGCGCTGCCGGGCAAAAAAGACAAGTGTCCCTATGTTCCTGCTGTTTAAAGCCTGCATGAATAGTCGGAGATCGGCATTTACTGCCGCGATAGCCGTGCGGGCTTTTCTGGCGCCAGCCGGACTTAAGTGGAACCGGTGATCAAACTGCTGGGTGCGGACGGTGTCGGCAAGATTAAAAACTCTCCTGCGGGAATCTACCCGTTTTCCCACATCGTTTAGGATGTTCTTCCAGAGTTCCACTTCAACATCTGCCCGAAACGGTTTTCCGGCAAACGACAGGACATCGGTTTCAGGATTGTGCAGCACCACTCCGATCTCGATTGGGATCTGCATCCGCTGGTGCGTTCCGTAGATGCCGGCAAATTCCATGTCTATGTATGCGGTCAGATGGGTGGTCATTGCACAGTGAAATCTTTGGCGGGGCACATGGCAGGATACAAGTTATGGAACCTTAGACCCCTCTTTTTCTATCCTTGCTGCTGCAATTTCGCAGTATCGGGAATCGACCTCGATCCCGATGCCCTTCCGGTTGCAAAGGGACGTTGCCACGAGTGTTGACCCACTGCCCATGAACGGATCGAGCACCGTGTCCCCGACAAACGAGAAGAGTTTCATGCACCGGAGCGGCAGTTCTATTGGGAACGGGGCGGGGTGGCCGATCTTGGTCTTGCGTTCGCCGTTGAATGTCCAGAGCCCATTGGTCCAATCCATGAACTCCTCGCGACTGATGTCGGATTTCCGGGATCCGCTCGTCTTCTTCCACGATTTTTTGTAGAGTATCACAATCAGTTCAACTGGTGCGATCACGTAGGGGGCCGATGCACTCAGCCACGAACCCCATGCAGTCCTGCGCGAGATATTCCCTTCGTTCCAGATAATTGTCGAATGGTATGCAAACCCGCATTTCTTTGCGATCGTTGTCAGGTCCGCTCCAACGCTCTGCTGGCCTCCTTTATTCTTATCGAGCGGGATATTGAGGCAGAACCGGCCGTCGTCTTTCAGCCAGCCATAGCAGCGCTCCATCCAGCGCTGTGAAAATTCGAGATAATTCTCGTAGGTGATCTGGTCATCGTGGCTGTTGTACTGGATGTCCACATTGTATGGTGGAGATGTGATGACGAGATCGATACTTCCCGGTTCAATAAGGCAGGTAGTGAACAGATCCTCGTTGATGATGTTAGTCTGCCCATTCGTAAAAAAACACCCATTCTTCACTCCGTGCTCTCCTCTCTTACATTAGATCTTTGTTACCCTTTGGTATAGCATTTCGCCCACAGGTGTTGTAAGCGTGGGAAATATTGTGGGACGTTAACGTGTTTGATGAAGCCGGTTGGACGGATACGGTTTCTGAACAGGTAATAGATGCAGCGATTGACCGGGTTACCGTGATAAAAAATGTAAGTGATTTTCCTTTTTGTTCTTTGACACGTTCATTCACTCATTTTTTCCCGACTGCAAAGATAATAAGGATGACAATGAGCACTCCGCTGATGGTAAGGAACAGGAATGTAGGAAATTCTTCATGCTGTACTGCATTTTCCATCCCATGATTTTCAGGAGGGGAAGGGATTGGAGTGCCGGGGTTTACAACATCAAAGTTTGCCATTCCGGTACTGGTAGGGTTCGATTTCGTCCACCCGACAGTTATGTAATAATTACCTTGTGGCAGACCAGGAGCTTCGATCTGATATGACCAGCGGTTTATCTTGACGCCTCCTTCAATGGGAATCGTATTTGATATAACAAGTCCGTTGGTATCCCGGTTGTAGATGTGAGTACGGAGGGAATTTTCCGGTCCCATGTTGGTTGTACCGGAAATGACGAGTTTTTCACCGGTGATCTGGTTGAAAAGCTGGGATTTGAAGACAGAGTCCATCTGGTCAAAATGCACGGATGGTTCTTCTACAAAGAAATATTCGGGCAGGAACGAGTCATCAACCCCCTGAAGGTTTACAGCGTCCAGAAGGTATGCAACTTCCGGCTGGACATTTCCTTTGAGATCCTTGCGGTCACCGATCTTTTCAATTATTTTTCCGCGGTTCATTATGGTAAGATTCCCACTACTATCCGTTCCGGGTTCGATCTCCATCCTGCCATTCGGGCCGGGATCCTGAATAACAACGGCATACTGACCGCTGGAAAATTTTTCTGTTGTTGTGGGTTTCAACGTAACTGAAAAATTTCCTTCCCTGTCCGGGGTGACTGACAGCGTATCAAAATAATTTCTCCCTATGATCCAGATTGCAACAGGGCCGTTCTTTGCACTGGTGCTGCTTACGGTGAAGGTGTCGCCTTTGGTGATGATCTGGGGGGCGCTCGATGTGTAATATACGGATGCGGTGACAGGTAATGCCATACAGGCAAGCAGGAGTATCATTATTGCGACACGCATGGCACTGTTGTTCACGTTCATTTACCCCGATTTACTAGTTACTGATCTTTGCCGTTGTCTGATAAACGTTTTCTGTGTTTGGTGAATAGGTCATACTTTCAGTGACGGCCATCCCCTTTTGTTGCCAGAAAACATCGTTGGAGAAGGAAGAATTAATCTGTGTTGGGACAGATTTTCTGATATGAAAAAAGGTTTCACAGTTCTCATTTCCTTCATCCTCATGCTCTGTATTCTTATCGGGGGATGCATCCAGTCTTCATCCCCATCTCCAGCGGCTCCTGAATCCACACAGACATCCACAATTGTCACGCCCCAGAAAACACCCGAACTGTCGCAGAGCTGCTCACTCGTACCTGGCCCGACACAGATCGTGCCAGAGTATGAATCTGTAAGTGTGACAGTTAACCGTAATACGATAACAGAAAACCCCACTATTGCAATTGCGTTCAATGGTGGGTTGGGGCTGGGGATGGTCACACAGATGAATGTGACAGTTATCCGGTCGGATTGTGTAAGGGAACAGCAAACCCGTAAGAATCCTGTTATGGGGGATACCGTGACACTTATGGGGACAACCCGGACCGATCGCGTTATAGTAGTCATGACGATGACATCAGGTGGTCAGTACACAATCATCGATAAGGATTATCCATTCCCTCCACAGGTGCAATAACCCCCCACTATTTTTTCATTTCTGATACGCACTCGATCCATATCCATATCCCTAGGCAGATCCCTGTCCATATCCGCAATCCACCCTCCTCATCTCACAATGACGATGTAAGAGACTGGACGAGAAAAAAACTAAAGTTCGTAATGATGCTGACCATATCAACGAATCCTTTTTCAAATGGTTGTGCACATACGGCATCTCTGAATTCGGGCAAAGAGATATGTGAAAAAAGCAGAAGTGAAAAAACTCGAAAATTAAAAACTTTTTTTTTGGTATTTTAAGGAATACCGGTTACCAAATCATTCAAATGATTGTGAAAATGGTATGGTTATCTATTCACCGGCATTTCTGTTCTCGCCGTTCATCTCATCGACCAGTTCGGCAATGGTGGCCCTTCTTTCTGCATAGGCGTCGTGCTGGTGAATGCTCTCTTCATTGGTCTGCTTGATAATAACAACAGAATCTCCGGAAAGATACTCAAACTCGGCAAGGACTTTTTTGGCCATCTCCCGGACGCAGTCTTCAACAAACCGTGGATTTTTGTGCGCGGCAAGAACGACATGGCCTTCATCGCCACGTTTCAGCAGTTCGTATATGCCGGCGCTCATTGAGTCTTTGAGGATGCTGATGATCTTCTCAAGATCAACATGCTGGTCATCGTCCGTCTCTATGCAGAGAAAACCCTTACCTCGCTGGTTATGGGTTGCCATGGGAACTTCAGAGAAGAACGCATCGATGCTGTGCTTGTCCACGTTAAGGCCCTGCAAAACCCGCATAGCCCGCTCTTTCATGATATTCTGCGCGCAGGGACAAGCGGTCATACCGGTCACTTCAGCACCGATGCTCTTTCTCACGATTGGTTCCCTGAATGTACGGCGTGCAATTGCCCGTGCATGAACTTTTACTACTTCATGGCAGACCGTATGACTGACCGGAGTCTCACGCTTGACCATGAACTCGCTGCGCATGAACACTTCTGTCCTGTCTGCATATTCGTGACGGTCGAGCAGTTTTCTCGCAACAACGCTGCAGAGTTTTTCTATCTTGTTCACATCGCCATCGATTGCCTGTTGGAGCACTTCATCGATCACTTCAAAATTCCGTGAAAGGTTTGCCCCTTTTAAACTTCCGGGCAGGTCAACGTAGACATCGAAATTGGATATAAAAATTACCGGTCGTTTTTCATGCCTGTGCACTTCGACAAGTTTTTTTACGTTCTTAACTCCGACCCGGGTAAGGTTGATCCGGACATCCGGAAAAGATGCCTGCACGTCCGGCAGTTCCCTGTTGAACGTCCTGTCCGAATCTTGGTCTGTGGGTGTTGGGATGGTCATGGCAGCCTATCGCTATTTTTTTTAAGTGTGCTTCTTTAGTTTTTTCATATAATATTTATGTGCTTTGTTACAGATATCAAAGGGAACTATCATGATGGAAAAATACTATGAAGCGGATGCAGATATCGGTGTGCTGAAAGGCAAGCGTATCGCTGTTATCGGCTATGGTTCCCAGGGACGCGGACAGTCCCTGAACTTAAAAGACAGCGGGCTTGATGTAGTAATTGGCCTGCGCAAAGGCAAGAGCTGGGACGCAGCAAGCAAGGATGGTATGAAAGTGATGACGGTTGCAGAGGCTGTCAAGCGAGCTGATATCATCCAGATTCTCCTGCCTGATGAGAGCCAGGGTGCAGTCTTCCGTGCAGAGATCCTGCCGTATTTAACTGCAAACAAGTGCCTGATGTTCTCGCATGGGTTCAATATCCATTTCGGCCAGATCACACCCCCATCAACAGTGGATGTAATCATGGTCGCGCCAAAGGGTCCCGGCTTCATGGTGCGCCGCCAGTTTGAGGAAGGCAAAGGGGTACCTGCACTTATTGCAATCCACCAGGATTATTCGGGTAACGCACATAAGATCGCGCTCGCTTATGCAAAGGGTATCGGAGCAACCCGTGCAGTTGTGTTAGAGACAACATTCCGCGAAGAGACCGAGACTGATCTTTTTGGTGAGCAGGCCGTTCTTTGCGGAGGTATAACCTCTCTTATCAAAGCAGGATTTGAAACTCTCGTTGATGCGGGGTATGCACCTGAGATGGCATATCTCGAAGTGCTTCACGAGACAAAACTTATTGTTGACCTGATCTATGAAGGCGGGCTGACAAATATGCGCAAGTACGTCAGCAACACCGCGCAGTATGGGGATCTTACAAGGGGCCCCCGCGTCATCGGAGAGGAGAGTTATATCGCAATGCAGGATATCCTCGAAGAGATTCAGAATGGCACGTTTGCGCGGGAGTGGATGCTTGAGAATCTGGTAAACCGCCCGGTATTTAACGCACTCACCGCAGCAGATGAGGATCATCTCATCGAAGAAGTCGGAAAGGAAGTCCGTAGCTTGATGCCCCAGTTCCAGAAGAACGAGGGAAAGAAACCCATAAAACCGGTTGCAAAACCAGCCGCGAAAAAAGCAGCCAAAGTACCGGCCAAGAAGAAATAATCCCCAAATTTTCTGATATCTTTTTTTCATCCGGCTACGTAATCATGTGTGGATGAAGATCTGCATCATTTATCATAGCGAGAGCGGTAACACCCGGCATGTTGCGCAGCACCTTTCGTCAGCATTCGACTCAAAACTCGTGGAAATTAATGACGTTGCCCCCTATTCGAAACTCATAAAGTTCCTTGTACAGTGCAAGATGGCACGCGGTGAAGAGCTGACAAAGATTGAGCCTGAATCCGTTGATGTATCAGGGTACGATCTGATCGTATTCGGATCTCCAGTCTGGGCGTTCAAACCAACCCCCGCAATCCATACGGCAATTGTCGGGTTGAAAGGATGTATGGGAAAGCCAGCCGTTGCATTCTCCACACATGGTGGCAGACCCGGTCAGACTGATGAGACGTTTAAAAAATGGATTGAAGCCCGTGGTATGGTATTGGCTGCTGTGACCAACATCAACCAGAAAGACATAGAGTCTGAAAAAATGAACAAAGAACTGTCAGCTCTCGTGTCTTCAGCAATAAAAGTATAATTTCTAACCCAAATAATCAGGAAACGACCTTTTTTTAAATAATCTGTACTGTGCCAACTCACTCAGGTTCATCCTTACTCGCCACGTCTAATTAGTTTATAGCAGTGGCTCAAATTAAGGAATCACTAAAATATTACGATGAACCTGCGCCTCTTCATTAACTGATAAAACCCGGGTATTGTTTAGGGAAGCGTATCTTTTTTTTTTAGAAAGTCTTTTGGATTCAGGGCGCGTTTATATTATACAATTATGACGGACTCTTATGAAAATCTCCTCAAACAGGCTTATTCCAATATCACGGAAAAATCCGAATCTTCGGAACGTTTTGTAGTTCCAGAGGCAAAAGCGTACGTTGAGGGCAAGACAACAGTTCTTGAAAATTTCACCGATATTGTCAGTAAAGTCCGCCGAGAACCGGATCATCTGATGAAGTTTCTCTTAGGAGAATTGGGAACTTCGGGGAAGATTGACGGTAACCGTGCGATCTTTAACGGTAAGTTTGAGATCACACTCATCAGGATGATCATTAAGAGTTACGTAGAAGATTACGTGATCTGCTCCGAGTGCGGCAAACCTGACACTCGTCTTGTCAAGGATGATCGTGTCATGTTGCTCCGTTGCGATGCCTGTGGGAGTCACCGCCCGGTAAGAAAGAGAAAGGCCCGCACGGAACCCGTATCAGAGAATCTTGAGGAGGGTCAGATCATGGATGTTGAGATCCAGTCGATCTCCAAGCGGGGCGACGGGGTTGTAAAGATGGGCCGCTACATCATGTATGTAGCAAATTCCAAGCCAGGGATGAAAGTGAAGATAAGAATCTCCCGCATCTCCGGATCGATCGTATTTACCGAGCGGGCTGAAGAATAATTTTTGCTCCCGTTTTATTGGAGCGCGCTGATATTCGTCAATTCTTTTTTCTGCCATATGTGCAGTGCCGTAAGAATCACTTTTAACCACAATTGATGAAAACAGCCGCGAGGTTTACCACAAGGTTGTTTGCATAGACATCCCCGCAGGGATTGTCAGTCTGAAATGCGCTGGTGCATTTCATGCAAAAAAATATTGAAATTTTTAAATCACTGCTTCTTTAAGCCCTTGATAAGATCATTGCAGTTACCGGAGATTCGCTTGCAGGCCTTTTTGATGATGGGGAGTGGATTTTTCTTTCCTTTGGTAGTTACAAAGAGTTCCGGGTCAGAGAACTGGAACTCAATCACGTAGCGGGCGACATCAATATCGGAATCAGTTAATAATTCCTCGACAAGGGCGTTCATGAACGTGTGCCCCTGCCCCTGGATGACGAGCCGCACCTTGTCCTTCTCGAGATCGAGCATTTTTACAATCATGCACCTATGGTTGGGCACCTGAAAATCATTAAGGTATGGGTGCTAAAGCATGCCGGCATTACTGCAGGGAAGACACATTGTTAAAGAATCGTGGACGCGAAGGCAGAAAATAATCAGGGGAATTCGAATATTTCCCCGTCTCTTCCCGTGTGGGGAAGATCCCATGGGAGCATGTGGCTCATATGCACACAACGGAAATCTTTGGGTTCGAGGCGCTCTGCGAGTGAACATGCTTCGAGATAGTTCATGTGCTTGCCAATCGAGATATCCGAGGGCATAAGTGTATCTAAAAGCAGAAGATCGAGATCCTGTAAGAGATCAAGGCTCTGTTTTGGAATATTGATATTCGTATCTGAAGTGAATGCCACGCGCGACTGGTCTGTTTCAAAGAGTATGCCGCAAGTGTATGTTGTGGGATGTTTGACCAGGAACAGTGTAGCTGTAATCCCAAAGATGTCAAACGGTTCGTACGGCTGGATTGCAACTTTGTCAAACGTGAGAAACCGGAATACTTCTGCGCAGTAGTTCAGAACAGGTGGTGCAGCAAAGACCGGGGGGATGTTCTGGATGCGATAGAACTCGCCAAACCCGATGAAGTGATCATAGTGGCCGTGTGTCCAGATCACTGCATCGATATGGGGAGATCCGTTTAAGAGGAGCTGCTGGCGGAGATCCGGAGACGAATCAATCAGGAGATGCCGGTCATTATTTTCAACCAGCAGTGAAGTGCGGAGCCGCATCCTGCCAGTTGCTTTGGCATGGGCGCACCGGGGGCAGTCGCAACCAACCTTTGGTGTACCAATCGCGTCTCCTGTTCCCAGCAGGGTGATCTTCATGTTACAACCAGTTCAGGTGCCGGATAGCGTCCCGGTTCTTCACCATATGAATACCTTTCCGGATATCTTCTCTGGAAAGGGAACGGCGGTTGTCCATGAGCGCGGAAAGGACTGCCTCTTTGATCATCATACGGAGATCAGAACCGGAAAAACCCTCTGTTTTGGATGCGAGCAGCTGGTAGTCTATAGCGCAGCCGAGAGAGGCAGTCACCTTTTGCAGAATTTTTTTCCGCATATCCTCATCAGGTAATGAGAACTCCACCACTTCATCAAACCGTCGCCATGCCGCCTCATCAAGCATCTGGGGATGGTTCGTGGCACCGATCAGGATCACATCATCTTTAATCAGGTTTATCCGGTCGATATTTTTTAACAGGGAGTTGACAGCGCGCTTCATTGCCCCGTGATCGTCGGCCTCCCGGCTCTTTGCCACGAAATCGAATTCATCGATGAAAAGGATCGAAGGGGAGAGTTTTTTGGCCAGTTCGAAGATACGGTCGATATTCTTCGAGGTCTCTCCAAGGTATTGAGAGGTGATCATCGAGAGACGGACTTCCAGCACCGGCATATGCATGGTGTTGGACATGGCAAGTGCAATTGAGGTTTTTCCAGTACCGGGCGGACCGACAAAGAGGAGTTTTCCCACTTCGTGGATGCGGTGTTCTTTTAGAAACCTGCGATGTTCGCGTGCGTTCTGTATCTTTGAAATGACCGCAATTTGCGTGGGTGTGCAGACAAGATCATCCATCCTTTGTACAACTTCTTCTGGAGCGTTGATCATAACCAGCTCAACTGCCACGCGGAGTTTCTCATCCTCCCCAATCATCTTCGATAGACGTGCATCGAGATGTGCTCTGGTATCTTCGACTGGTGTGTTATTAGCGCGAACGGTTTTGTACGAGATATCTTTGGAACCCAATTTCTCGAAATAGAATGCAAGAACTGGATTTTTTTGAATCAGTGGTAAACCGCCATCTGAAAGGAATCGTTGTGCCGCCGGTTCAAGAACCGGAATCGTAAGTAGCTGGCCAAATTTTTCATTGGCAATATAGGGATTCGTTGAAACCTTTTTATGAGCATCTGCGATTCCTAAATATTTTACAATCCTGCCATCGCTTACAGATACCTGTCTTTTAATTTCTAATGTCTTGTCATTGCTTTGGAAGACCTCACGGCAGGATGGCGTGAGATCATTAATATCAAGTTCTGGGTTCTGATTGAATATTTCAGCGGTCAGAACGACTTCCATTATGCGCAGGGCTTCAGAATCTCCAGACATGGTTGTAACCCTAATTATTCTTTTCTTAAATGAATAAGTCTATCTCATCGTGTTGTGACGACGCAGCCATCAGCAGTCACTATGACTGTATGCTCGTGTTGGGATACGAGTGAGCCCGGTATATCAGATAGGACCGGATATACATGGAGTGTTTGTGATCTGACCAGTGCATGAAGTACTATGTCTTGTTTCCGTTCCTTAAGCCAGCGGCGGGAAAACGGGAGCCCGTGACGATCTTTCACCGTTTCAATGATGGCACGTGCTGCAGGAATCCGCACGGGTTTTTGTGAGATCCGTGAATAGATCTCCATACGGGATTTCTCCCCAACATGGCCGCTTCCCGTTGTTGCGAACGGCTCGATCGCAAAGACCATCCCTTCTTCGAGTACTATCCCTCCGTTGATACCTACATTGGGGATGGTGGGTGCGCGGTGAAGAACATACCGGTCAAGTCCGTGACCCGTCAGGTTCGAGATTGGGCGGTAGCCCCGGCTCTCGATCTCATGCTGGACTGCTGCACCGAGTTCGCCAACAGTTGCACCGGGCCGGACCTTTCGTATTGCCGCTTCGAGCGCCTGCTCAGATGCTGCAAGTAGCAGGGAGTTGCTGCCCAGATCAATGGTGGTTGCCGTGTCTGCGATATACCCGTCAATATGGACCCCGAGATCAAGTTTTGCCACATCCCCTTTCTCAAATATTCGTGTATCTGCAGGAGAAGCAGTGTCATGGGCAGCATCCTCGTTTAAGGAGAGGTTGAGAGGAAACGCAAGTGAAGCTCCTTCTTCTAATACCTGCGATTCGATGCTTTCCACGAGATCTAAATAGGATTTCCCTATCCTGATGCCCAGTGCGCCCTTGCGGAGAATCCTTGACGCAATGGCACCGGCTTCTACGTATTTTTCAAAGACCTCGTCATTCATACAATAAGATCCTCCGGAAATTTTGTGAAATTGTTGAACCCTTTTTTGGTGACCTCTCCAATATCTTCGAGGCGCACTCCCCCGATACCCGGATAGTAGAGCCCCGGCTCGACTGTGATCACACTGCCCGCTTTGAGTTCTTTTCCTGCCGGGCCAACTGTGGGCAGTTCATGCACCTGAAGGCCTACCCCATGCCCGAGATTATGGATAAATCCCCGTGTGTCACTTTCATATCCGCGATCTTTGAAAAAGTCCACAACCGACTGGTAAACTGCTGCCCCGGATACCCCGGCTTTTACCTGCGAGATACCCAGTTGTTTTGCTTCACGCAGAGCAGTGTACATATCGCGGATTTCAGTGGATGGTTCACCTTTTACTAAAGTGCGCGTCATATCTGCGTAATAACCAGTTTTCTCTTCGCAGGGAAACAGGTCAATTACGATCGGTTCGTCTGCTTTTAAGGGGCCTGTGCCTGTCATGTGCGGCACTGCGGTATCTTCTCCGCATGAGACAATTGAGTCCACTGCTGTACAACCGTATTCGAGGAGTAGGGAGTGCATGGAGAATTTGATCATCTCAGATGTCAGCGGTTTTCCATCAGAATGCAGTATGCCTTTTTTTATCGTGGAGCGCCGTATCAGTGAGACAGCCACACCCATTGCCGTTTCTGTGATCTTCTGGACGTGCTTCATTGCTTTTATCTCGTCCCTGCTCTTGGTCTCCCGTATAGTGGCAACAGTACCGTAGTCTACTGTAACTGTGCAGAATTCACCCAGCGCGTTAGCCAGAGCTACCGGAAAATTGGGAGGGACCAGCACTTTTTTTCCTACCTGTCCGGCGATCATCTTGGCAGTTGCTTTCCAGGGATCTTTTTCGGTTTTTAAGATATCCGGAAGTCCTGCCTGCGTTCTGGTTATAACTGATGCAGTGGACTCACGGGACGCGCGCCCGGTCTCCATCTGGGAGACAATGATCACACCTTCTCGGTTCACCTTTTTAAAAAAGACAAACGGGTCACTGGTCACAAATTGTGTCAGGTAGCGCATATCAGCATCGCGTGAGGATGCGTACATCACGAATGCATCGGCACCGCTTTTTCTGACTGTACGGGATAAGAGATCCATCTGGGTTGATATATGCGCTGAAACGTCAAGTACTTTTATTCCGGAGTTGACATTCCAGTGATGGAAGAAGATGCTAAAAACCGTTTCAGATGGAAATTTTATGGGCTGACTGTTGAGCTCAATATCATTGTGCTGCTCGTAGCCATGTCAATTATTAGCTTTTTCATAATCCACTCCCCGTATACCCTTCCAGCGATCATCGTAATGCTTATACTTGCACTGGTTCTTTTGCTGGACTTTGTAAAAAGATACCGTGAAACGAAAGCCTGGCTCTATGCGCAGCCTGAGAAGAGTAAAGAATGGGATGACTCCAAACAGAAAGAGAACACAGAATAGTCTGGTATTGTAGAATATTTTTGGAAAATTATGCTCAGGAAAATGAAGGACGAGATAGAACTGCTGAGCCGCCATATTGAGGTGGCAAAAGCTGTCGCAGATCACGAGCCTATCGGTATCATGAAACTTGCCGAAATGCTCGCTCTACCTTCACACAGGATTCGGTACTCCCTCCATGTCCTGGAACAATTCGGGTATATCCGCGCATCGCCGGAAGGTGCAGTTGCCACATCGCGGACTGCTGAATTGTTCGAGCATCTCAATGGGGATCTGGATGAGCTGATCCGATTGCTTGCAGAGATGAAGCGTCCATAATTTTGTCTGTACTTTGATATTTCTCATTTTCAACTTCGATCCACCTCATAGTTACCTTTAAAAGTCCTTGAAAAGAATCTAATAAGGCGCACGAGTGTGCCTCCCTAACTCAGTTGGTAGAGTGTCGGACTGTTAATCCGAATGTCACAGGTTCGAGCCCTGTGGGGGGCGTTTTTG
>Ga0247842_10006106_pt1 | contig 13798 bp, 14 predicted proteins | sample LaCruzMarch2015__3_FD_192411 | JGI IMG/M metagenome (GOLD analysis project Ga0247842, IMG submission 192411) | Freshwater microbial communities from meromictic Lake La Cruz, Castile-La Mancha, Spain - LaCruzMarch2015_19m | ecosystem: Environmental > Aquatic > Freshwater > Lake | place: Spain...
TGACTTTCAGGACGAGCAGGGACTTACCTGTTCCTGCAAGACCAACAAAGAAAGGACACACCTGCCAGGAGTCAATCTCGTTGGTCTTGTAAAGAACACGACCAATCAGACACAGCAACCACCGCTGGACATCAGCATCCCACTGTTGGTGGTTCATAACCGAGTCCAGGTGAGGAGTTGGGATATCAAACCAGTCGTCATATTCCGTGTTGTCAAAGTGCTGTTCAAAGAACTTGCACGCAACGATGTTGTCAGACAGGGGTTGAGATTCAGTGTCAAAGCAGTGGAAACGGTCCTCTGAGGCGATGTACACGCCATTCATGAAAGCGTATGTCCCACGTTGCTTGTGCAGATTGGGGAGCTGCGAGTCATGACAGTTGGCCAGATACTCTACAGCCGATGAGACATTCTTCATGTTCTGGGTGGCATTCACCCAGTGAGTCCATGACACTTCCTTTCGCAGGCGAGAATACACAAAGTCCTTTATCTCGTACACTTGGCGATAACTGTGCATGTTCCGCCCATCGATGATGATGGGTTCATAGAGGAAGCCATCTTGCTTGCGATATCCCTTCTCCATCGCAGAGTCCAGCAGATACAACAACAGTTCCTGAAAGGAAGATATGCCATCGTCGATGAAGCGGAAACGCAGGGACCAAGAGCCAATGACTGCATCTAGATCATTGTCAAGTTCGACCAACCCATCCTCTGCCTCTAGTTGATGAACTGAAAGCTTTGCCTGGTATGTGCTCAGGATGATTTTCTTGGCATAAAAAATCATCTCCAGAACTTTGATCATTTTTTGGAAGTTCTTTTTCTTTTGCTCGTTCTCGTCCTTCCCCGAGGGGAACAGATTGAGCTCCCGCAGTCGGTGATATATAGCCATCGCCTCAAACTCGGCTGTGATGATATTATCATTCACCACCTTGAGACCGAACGACCCCCTGTCAGTCTCAATTGCCTTGACCAGATCCTCATCAAAGTTCACATCAAGGGCGCTGAACATACCAATGAGTTGGCTCTCAAAGGTTGCGGTGGTGTCATAGAGGCGCCACTTGTTGCACAACTCCTCAAGCTTCTTCAGACTCTGATCAACATCATATTTCTTGATTGCACTTGAGATTGCAAGCGCCTGAGTCTCCTCCTCTTCCTTTGCAGTTGTTTTCTTGGATGCCTTAGAGGGCTGAACCATTAGAAATCAAGTATATAATTTCCCGGAGTCTTTGACACACCTTATAACGTGTGCTGTCGATATACCGTTGCCTCAAGGATGAGTGTTCGGAGGTCAATTATCGAGAGAGTTTGTTACAATTTCTTGCAACTTCCTCCCTTTACCACCTGGATGTAACCAGGGACAAATGACATATGTTGTATACTATGTAGATACATGAGAATCTCTAGGCATGCATACCGTACACACTTAAGCTCAAGGACAAAGAAAATAACTTAATAAAAAATGTGATATGTACTTTATGGAGAGTGTAGACGAACCCAAATACGATGACAATTGGCCAGAAGGACCCCCAAGCACCAAGTCAGGGGTGATGTTCACAAGCAAAGATATTGCGCATTTGACAGGCATACCGGTTATAGATTTTGGCCTGTATGTTACTGCCTTTTCTTATAATCCCATCCTAGAGGGCGGTGAGACTTTCGAGCGTTTAGAGTTTTTGGGTGACAGCGTTTTGGGCTTCCTCATTGCCAAGTATCTGTATGACACCTTCCCCGGAAAGAACGAAGGCATCCTCACGAGGATCCGAGTAAAATTTGTTTCCGGGAAATTTCTCAGTAAACTTGCGTTGAACCTGGGACTCCACAACTATGTCATAATGTCCCAGAAGGGTCTCTACAGGGGGTGGAATACTAACCCAAAGATTCTTGAAGATGCCTTCGAAGCACTTGTCGGGGCAATTTACCTTGACGGGGGTATCAATGCAGCAAAGCATTTTTTTATGACCACGCTCGCCCGACATGCCAACATTCAGGAGCTCCTCATTGACTCTAACCATAAGGACCGGCTTGCAAAGCACTGTAGACGCCTCTCGATGGGGAGGCCAGAGTTTGTGATACAATTCGAAAGGGGAGGGGCCAATTCTTTGTTCATTGTTTCAGTCCACGTGGACGGAAACAAGTTTGCAGAGGGTTCGGGAACCACTCGCAAAGATGCAGAGCAGTCAGCAAGTAATGCAGCATTATTACGCATGGGAATTGGGAACGAGTACATCAGTTGAGTTATAGAGCTAGTGCCATGTATTTTTTTTTCCACATCGCTGGGTCATTTCTTTCTGGCTTACCTGTCTTGCGGTTTACTAGACTATGACACTTTACCGTCCAAGCAAAAAGAGTATCCCGGGTCTTCAGATCCTTGGCTCCAAACTTGGTCATCTCGAGAATAGCCTTGAACCCCTTGCAGCACCCGGCGCAGGGAAGGGTGTACTGAATGGTCCTGATGAAGTCACCAAAGTGCTTTTTGTCCTCGGCGGTTGGGTTCACTGGGAAACGCAATGCAGCCAGATGAATTACGATCCAAAAAGAACTGCCCCATAAGTTAGGGTCGAAGTTTGGAGGAGTATTTGTAGTCATTTATATATACATAACGCTGACATTTTTATTACATAAAATACATTGCTTCCATTTGTCTGCGTCTGCGTTTGTATTCTGTGATAGATATACCAAGTTCTTCTAGTATACTTTTCCTGATACCATTGTATTTATTGTAAACTCTTATAAATTCTCCCATCTTTACCCCTCTTTCTATTTTGAAATTAGTAATAATTCTATCACGGCTATGTATAATACTATTTGTTATCATTTGTCTTTTTTCAGGGTCTGACCATTGTCTCTTGGCACCGTCACTCTGCCCTTTGCGAAAATCATCAGTTGCTCTTGTTGCCATCTGTTTATCCCTAAAGTCATTGTTTTGCCATAGTTGTATCATACGGTTTCTCAATGCTTCAATATAATCATAGCTGCTAAATACTATTTTAATCTTATCACGATGCTGGGGGTCTTTCCACATATCAGTGGACAACTTACTACGATGTTCTCTCATTTCTGGAGACCTAAACACCTCAAGTTTTTCCGGACTCCAGATTTGAGAGTCTCCACCAATAGTAAGATTATAACCTTTGGGAGCAAGTGTTCCCAGTATCTCAATGTAAAAAGCCTCCATCATATCGGCATCATCTTGTGTTAAATCACGTTCTAAAATCCTAATAGTGGCATCCTTTATGCCATATTTTCGTAGAGCATTGCGGATATAAACACAACCAGATTTCTCAGACCTGTGAGCAGTAAATCTCTTCTGTGTGTTATTAGTTTGACCAACATAACCTTTGCCTTCAACTTCAATCAAATAAATAGCCTTTAGTTCATCATCAATATGGTGGTCGATGAACTCTGAGAATTTAATGCTATCATAATCGTCTTGTGCTAACGGATTATCAGTTTCCATTACTACAAGATACAAACAAATAATTATAAACATTTTTTGTCGATATACAAGAAAACCAGAATCCGGGCCCCCAGAGCGACGGGTCAAAGTTTGGCGCATTCGTAGTCATTTATATATACATAACGCTGACATTTTATTATACATTTCCGCGCAGTTTCCCCTTGCTCTCATGTTTGTCCTTAACAAACTTGGTGATGGCAAGAGATGCCATTGCATTCCTGCGCTTGGACATCAAAAACTTATCCTGGAGTTTCTCATCGTGAATGAGATTTACAACAAAATTGACAAAACCTTCGAGCCTTGGAAGAATTTCTACCTCGAAGTATGCCCTGTCCCTGTTGACCGTGATGCAGTTCACATCGTCGGCCACAACATTGCCTTCCTTAGACCGCAGACACTCAACGAGGAAAGCCTTGTCCAGATCCAAGAGGTGAAGATATGTCTGAACCTGAATCATCTCATAACTCGGCAGCTTTCCAAACAACCGGTTTACACGGTTCTTAATTTCTACAAGAACCTTCCTGTCTTTTGTGATGCCATCTATCTTACCTCCGATGGAATACTCAAAGGAACCATACTTGGTATGAACAGTCCCGAGAACATCTTTGTAAAATGAAGGATCGTCTACAATGTCAATCTTGAGCACGTCGCGGATATAATTGAACACACTGTGCTCGGCAACGTTGCCATATGTGGTGTATGCAGTCTTGCGAATTGCATCATCGACCACTGAAGCAATGTCACGGGAGATGTAATTATCCCCGGCATACTTCTCAAATTCTTTGGAGAGCTTAGAGTATTTCTGGGCAACATCGGTGGAACTCTCTTCTTCCTTGGAAGCAACTTGCAACAACTTGGCAATCTTGGGATGGGTTTTCCCTACCTTCTCTACAATCTCATCGTCAGTGAGGATGTTGTTCCTTGCCATCGCATTGTTGTAGCTCTCCGCATCTGCCCTATGCCAAAAGGTCTCAACGGCATCCGCTATCTTCTTGTATTTGTTCTCATTTATACAGGCTGCCGCCTGGCTTGCATATATACATAGGTACGGGGTAATCATTCTTACAATGAGAGGACAAATTTTTTTAAGTTATTTACCGCGATGATATATCGACAAAAAACAATACTTATTATCTCTCCAAGTAGTAGTTGTAAATGCCCGAGGCTTATATCATATCGTGGTGCAAAAAGAGAGGTTACTATGGTCGTACAGGAGATCTCTCACACGTTCTCCTAGACAAAGGAGTCCTATGTGTGCCAGACAGTTCTCATGAAGAATTCCTATCAGAGTATGCCCGCGGAGTTGTAAAGGGTGGAAAGTTCTCATGTGTTGTGGAATACAAACCCAAGGTATTCAGGATGTTTTATGATCTGGACATAGTTGCGACAAAGACACTTGCCGAGGAAATGACATCTGGATCCTTTTCAGAGGGAATCAATGAGATCCTCAAGGAGATATGTGGCACCACCGCAGACTTGTTCGACATTAGTAAAACAGAAGTGACATTGTGTGTTTCAAATGTCAGCAAGAAGGTCGCAGATGGAGTAAAGGTAGGAATTCACCTAACATTCAGCAACATCTTTGTCACCTCGACAGTGGCATTGCACGTACGAAGCAAGGTCCTCGAGAAGCTCGAAGAAAGAAATAATCCATTTGTCAACAAGTGGGAGGACATTGTTGACGCCGCGGTTCACAAGGGAAGTGGCATGCGCCTTCCTTGGGCATCAAAACCAACGGAACCCAACAGGGTATACGTACCAAAGATTTCATATACGTTGGAGCGCGGGGCAGACGTAAAGGAAGAGCAGCTCGCAGAAATTCAAAATTCTTTTGCAGCAACACGGTCACTGTTATTGAACGTGTCCTTGAGGACAAGAGGAGTTCTTACCAAACTTGTTGATAGCATAGCAGATGATAGTTTTGAATCTCCATCAGCGACAGGGTCCATCCAACACTCGTCCCTTGCGGAGTATTCGGAAATTGTCAAGGAAGTGGAGAAGGTAATCCCCAAGGAATACGAGGGCCATGTCACAGGGGTGTTGAAAACGGAGTTTGTATACATGTTTCGCCATTCCTCAAAGTATTGCGCAAATGTCGAAAGGCAACACCATTCGTCAAACACATACTTCTTGGTTTCGAGGTCTGGGCTGAGGCAGTGTTGCTATTCTAGAAAAGTAGACTTTGAGGAAAAGAGCTGCCCTTGTGCCAAGTTTAGGGGGGAACTCTTGGAACTTCCAAGGAAAGTGATGGCGGAACTGTTTCCCGAAACTCCGCCACAAACACCAAAAATTGTAGCAAAACCAATGCCAGCAGATCAAACATTCTCGATGGACAAAATAGAGGACTATGTGACAAAGGTTCTAAAACCCGTGGCAAAAAAGTCAAAACCAAAACCAAAGACAGCAAAGAAAAATTCTGTATATTCTATGTTTATGCCTTGAAATGCGTAAAAATTTAACCAATAAAATCTCGCCATATGTAAAATGAGCACTCAAACCAACGTTCCCGAGCTGCCTATGGGGTTGACTTTGGAATCAGATTACATCACAGTCCCAGGTCAGAACTTTGCCCTAGTCAGCTTTGTGGGCCCAGAGCACTGTCGCCAGAAGAGTACCAAGTTTGCAATGAAGATCCGCGGTGTCTTTGCCACAGAGGATGAAGCAAAAGCATATGTCAAGCGTCTCCAGCGGGCCGGTGACAACATTGTGGACATTTTCCTGATGTCCATGTACAACTGGGCCCCGTGCCCTCCCGACCCTATGGGCGTGGAGACCCAGGAGTATCAGGAAACCTTCCTGAACGACCTGATGCAAGGCTATGCAGAGTCTCAGCGCTCTGCCAAGGAGGTGTTTGCTGACCGCAAGGAAAAAGTGATGAAGGATGGTCTGGATGCCCATCTCCTTCCCGAGGAGCGTCTGCCCGCCCCAAAGACATCTCTCCCCGCCCCTGAACCTCTTCCTGCCCTTGAGAAAACCATTGAGGAAGTTCCTGCTGAAACCGCAGAGCCTTTGGACTCCAAGGTGTCTGAGACAGTGGACCGGGTTTTCAATTCAACAGATGTATGGAGCGCACGCCATCAGTAAATAACTTAACAAAAAAAATATTTGGATATAGGAGACAACATGGTTTCTAACGCTGACCACTTTCTACTAACATCGCTACACACTTTCTTTGAAGACAATAAGAACCTAACAACAATGATGGAAGTGGTAAAGAACCAGACTCTCTCAATGAGAGTACTCGACTGGTTTGTATCTAATTATTCCAAGAAAAAGAACATGTTCATCATTACAAAAGAAGGCAAGCATTTCAACATATACCTGGAATACAAAGCATCGCTCAAGAGTTACTCAAAACGGTATTTCGACCCATTCTGCCGCGGGCCCCGTGTCATGTTTACAGATGACAAAGGGAATAAGTTCTCCACAACGGTGGGACAGCTAAACTTCTTCCGCTGGGCAATCAAGAATGACCTTGTAGAAAAGTGCAAGAACATTGTGGATGACGTGGAAGATGATATGATTTCCGCAGTCAAGCAGCGGAAGAGCATCGACAAAGGAGAATCAAGGCGGGAGCTCAACAAGGCCAAGATTAAGCAATGCTTAACTACAAATGTTGCTGTGACCATTTCTTTCGACTAATCAAAAATCAAATAAAAAGAAAGACATCCCAGAAGCATCTTTCTTGCAACTGGAATGGCTATATCGACACTCTCTTGTATATATTTTTCTCTTTTCTAAGATACAACAGAACAAAACAACAATGGCAATCATCAACCAGGAACCTCTGTTGGCTGATATCGGCAACCGCAAGTACTCTGCTTTCCCAATCAAGTACCCTGACGTATTTGCAATGTACAAGAAGGCGGTTACCACATTCTGGACGGTTGAGGAGGTTCCTCTGAACCAGGATATAACCGACTGGCGTGACAAGCTCAATGACGATGAGCGTCACTTCATCAAGACCATTCTCGGCTTCTTTGCAGGCAGCGATGGCATGGTGATGGAGAACATTGCAAACAACTTCTCCACGGAAGTCACCGACCCTTCCGCGCGTCTATTCTATGCTTACCAGATGTTCAACGAATCCATCCATTCGGAGATGTACTCTCTCCTGCTTGATGCGCTCGTTGAGGACGATGCAGAGCGGAACTCTCTCTTTGATGCAATCGAAACAATCCCCGCGGTTGGAAAGAAGGCAGCGTGGGCACAGAAGTTCCTGTCGCAGGACAAGTCGTTTGCTGAGCGCCTTGTTGCATGGGTGTGTGTCGAGGGTCTGCTGTTCTCTGGATCCTTTTGCGCAATCTTCTGGCTCAGGAACCGTGGAGTGATGCCTGGCCTGGGCCTGTCCAACGAATTCATCAGTCGCGACGAGGGTCTGCACCAACAGTTTGGCGAGCTCCTGTACTCAAAGCTGGAGAACAAGCTGTCTCTGGCACAGGTGAAAGCAATTGTGGAGGAGGCAGTTGCCAATGAAAAGGAATTCATCTGTGAGGCAATTCCTTGTCGTATGATTGGCATGAACTCTGAACTGATGGGACAGTATCTGGAGTTTGTGGCAGACCGCATCTTCGTAGCACTTGGCCACCAAAAGCAGTACAATGCCACAAACCCATTCGACTTCATGGAGCTCATCTCTCTGGAGGGCAAGTCTAATTTCTTCGAACGCCGTGTATCTGAATATCAACGTCCGGGTGTGATGAATGCTGAGGATAATGTGTTTGACATGGACGGCGACTTTTAAACAGTAGACTTTATCTCTATATCTACATTCTTGGCAACATCTGTGTAAAACTTCTTACTACCATGAGGCAACTTATACATCCGGTGATCGCCGGCAGCACACATCTTGACAACTTCAGCGCCAGAGATAGGTTCATCTTTCTTTTTACCAGTTTCAAAAGCAGGCTTTGTGAGATCCTTCAAAGGGACCTGGGCTCTGGGGGGCAAGTAGGGAAGGTGGTAAGTGTCGTCAAAAACCTCCGAACTATCTACGAGATACTCGTTCCTGTATTTCTTGAGGTCCTGAGCAACTTCACGCTTGGTCACGGGGTCTATGTGCTTCACCACATTCTTGTCAGGATCGTATGTTATGTATTGGCGCTCTGCCATCTTGCCCCGCGTATACTTGAACAAAATTGCGGGTATCTCACTGGGGTCGGCGCCGCGCAGCTCATTCACACAATCAGTGTTCTTCACCGCATCATATACCGATGATACAACAGACTTGTCGGGAACATGAAGGTGTATCTGGATGTTCTGAACGGTGAGATTACCATTGTTGGTATGGAGAGCAGTTCCTTGACCAGTCTGAACAATAGACACAGCTGCTAACTTGTCATATTCTTCCCTCAAAACAAACTCCTTAGAATGTGTTGACATTATCTTATCTTTGCATGCCAATGTCTTTGAATGTTTCATTGCGTTGGTCTTTACAGTGGTATAATAGCCACACTGACATTCAAACACTGGCAACTCATATATCTTAGCCATTACAACTATATAACGATAAATATTTAAGTTATTTACATAGGTATAATACTTATGTATAATACTTCTCACACGGCACAGTAGTTTTTGAGGTATAATAGTTTCTTTATTTTTTTTTTTTTTTGAAATTAAGGACGTCATGCTCGAGTGCGTCAAGCGCGACGCCGACGCGAGGGAGCGACTCATCGTCATCATAGAGAACGAGTACGAGGTACTTCATCATCATCATACCATCGTGAGATCGGTGACCTTGTAAAAAGAATCGTGTCCGTCGTGTCCGACTTTCATCTTTCTACTTATACCGGTTACCTTGAACTGACAAGGTGGCAATAGTATTTCATACTCGCCGTACGAGCCAAACATATTCAGGGGGGCAAGAAACAACACGTGTTTCCCAGGGGGGATTCGTATCCGTTGCAGATATCTTCCATTGTGAGCATAATCAGCAGCATAGTGTGGGTTGTACGCCGTCGACGAAAAATATGGATAGTGTACGTCAGAATTGTTTTCGTCGGCAAACACGTTTTCAGTAACCCCGCGATATACGACCATGTTGCGTCTCACGGGAGGAGAGGCAACTAGTATTCTCTTCAGATCTTTTATATACATCTTCACTGCGAGTTCTAGCGCTTTTTGGCTAAACATGTTCTTGTTTGCCATCACCACGTATACCATGTACTTTTCTGTGAGATCTTTAGTAGTCTTGAATTCGACAAGCAAGGGATCTTCTTTGGTATTCTTGGTAGTTTTCATGGGATCGTACCCGGAATCAATGAGTGCAGTAATTTGTGGAAATAGAGGAAATGGCATTTCCTGCTCAAATCTTGGTAAATATTTCAGATTCCCCGTCCTCTGATATTTTCCAAGCCACTCATGACTGCGATGAGTGTATGCGGCCACTGTCCATATGTCATAATCCGACAACGTTTTCAGGTACTTTATCTGTGCTTGAAACCACGTCGGGTCTATGTTGTTTTTTCTCATGTTGACAATATCTCTGGAATCCACGGCTCCGCCCTTTCTGAATGTAAGAGGAATTTTAATGATTTTTTCTGATCTTTTTAACAACCTCGTATCTTTGTTCAGTAATCTGATGATGGGCATTTCTACTTGTACCGAGTCCGTGACAATTCCTTTATTGGATGGGTTGAGTCTTGCGTCAACTTTTGATTTCCATAATTGTGCATATTTTTTTGACACTGTATCTGTACTACCCATCTTTCCATTGCGTCTCTTGCCGACGTTGCTGGTTGTCATGGACTTTGGCGTGAACACCCTACGTTCTTTGGTGTTGCCGACCTTGACCGTGTTCGTCACGGGACTGCTTCTGCTGATTCTACTGCCACCACCACCGCCGCCAACGCCAATGGTATTGACGAGGGGTGACGACTTTGGCGTGAACAGCTTTTTGACGTACACCTTTTTGACCTTTTTGCCGCCATCTCCTTTCACGTATGTACGGCCCTTTGTGTCCGTGAACACCCGCCGACCTTTCGCGTCCACCTTGCCCGTGTTCGACACGGGTCTGCTAGTGGTGGACGACGACATTGGCGGGAACAGCCTTTTGACGAAGCCAAATATGTCCGCGAACACCCGCCGATCCTTTGCTTTCACCTTGCCTGTATACGTATCCATATTAGTACAAACAAAATATTTTTTTTAGTTTTTTGAAATTAGTTTTCAACTGAAAAGTTCACATGGTATTGACATTCAATGACAGATGTCATTTTTATCATTTGACCCCGGGTCTGTACAGTCTATATATTCACCCAAAAACATTTGGCAAGTATCAAACAATCAAAGCAAACAACAAAACCACCAAAGCGAATACCATGGCTTCCATCTCTGATTTCTTCTATCGCGTCTCCCGCGATTCTAAGGAACTTGTCGGGTTGGATGAGCATACGGTCAGGTACATCCTGAAGTTCCAGGAGTATGGTGTGGACTCTGGTTCTACAAAGGCTTGTATTGATGCAGCAGACAAGTATCAGAACATTCTTGATTGGGCTAGCATGAGTACATCGGAGTACAACCCCGATGAGGATGAATTCTATGAGCGTAGGATACATGCTGTGGAATGTACGTTTGATTACTTTAATAAGATAGAGAAAGCTATTCAAGAAGCGAGGGATAATGAAGAAATGTGCGAGGAGGATTATTTTAGCGATGATGGGGCTATTAGTGAGGATGATGATACTGAAGATGATGGTGAAGATGATGGTGAACTTTCTTTTGATTTTAATGAGCTGGACATTGAGGACCAATGGGAAGAATAAAGAAATATACCAATGTATTTTTCTTTGCCAAATGTAAAAATGTGAATGAAAGTTAAGAAAGAGATCACTTGGTTTTGACAACAGAAAGGATACCATATGGAGCCTTGTTTTGAACTGTAATAGTAACCATATCTCCCTTCTTCATTCCATGCTTTGTCTTCTTTACAGTTGGCATCCTGATCTTTGCGGATGGATCGGTGTACCTTAATCTTAGCGCGTCGGTACCCAGCACTTCGCTTACTTTGCCATTGAGCTTCACGGTAGAAGGCGCTGGCGTTGGCGCGGGTTTGGGGGATGGTGCTGGTTTTGGGGTTGGTGCTGGGGTTGGTGTATTTGAACCGTTTACCTTGGCAACTGATACAAGCCCATACGGGGCCTTGTTTTGAACTGTAATAGTAACAGTTTCTCCTTTCCTTGCATTCAGAGCAACAACTGGCAATCTGCGCTTTCCGGACGGATCCGCATAGTTTACTCTTGCCTTGCCACCAGCTAACACTTCGCTTACTTTGCCAGGGACTTTCACAGTCGTCACCATACTAGACACAACTGTTTGCAGCATGCAGGGAATGACCTTTTCATAGATTGGCAGAGAAGGATGGAGACCGTCGGACATTTTAGTGAGGTCTGCATCATTGCCACATGTGATGAACTGAATTCCACGTGCGTCTGCAGCCTTTTTAATTGCGGCATTCATGGGACCTACATCGCGACCTACGCGTGGCAGGATATTCCATGAGAATATCTTGGCATTGGGATAAATCTTCTTGGCCGTGTCAAACATGGTTGCGATTTCAGCTTCTGGAGGAGGCAAGTCAGTGTTGTTAGTACCTATCCACAGTACGAGAGCTTTTGGTGACTTTGGAGGTGCTTCCTGCATGCGTTTGATTATATGCGCGAACCTGTTACCGCCCACTCCAGACGTTTCAATTGCTTTCCATTGTGGGAAGTTCAGTTTGCTTGTCAAGTACCCACCCATGATCTTTGTGATGGAGTCGCCATAAACGAGAATGGAACCCGGTGGGAATTGTTCGATACCCGGGATTGTTTTGGGAGTTGCTGGTTTGTACCCAGGGGGTACTGGGGGCGTCACGTTTGAAATAAGCAATGGCAACATACAGGGTATTAATTTTTCGTACATATCTACTTCTGGGTTGACTCCATCTGGGAATAGTGATGGCGAGATTGTCTCATTGCAATACGTGTACCTGAATGGCTTGGAAGTCATGAGCGACTTCAGCAGAGTATTCACCTTTTTGTTGTCTACGTTTTTCTCAGAAAGAACACTTGTCACTATGAGTGGGACATTAGAAAATTTCTTCTTTGTTGTGTCTACGAGAGTGGTGATTTCCTCGGTGGAGGCTGCTGCCGCTGAAGCCCCGTTCATCCATATCATGGTAGCATATGGTGCCGTTGGTAGGGTTTTTACATCTATTGATGCTATCCGTTTGGTGAGAGCGGCAATTGACTCTCCTGGAACTCCCATGGGGTAAAAGGCCTTCCATCCTTCTCCAAGCTGGGGGTATTTATTCATGTAATCATCAAGAGTTTTTACAATGGACCCGCCAAATAATAGTATGGACTTGGGAGTGAAAATTTCAACACCAGGTATGAACGCAGGCTTAGTGGGTTGATAATCAGGGTTCAAGAAAGTCTCTGTGGGAGCCAAGCGCTTTATAAATGTGGAATTCTGAAATGTCTCCTTGGGTTTCTCATCATGTTCAAACAACAAAAACTGGCCCCACGAATTTTTTCTTATATCAAACATTGTATATATGCTAAACACTTTTTTTTATTTTACAAAAAAAGATAACCATAAAGTAAAATGTGGCTTTTCTTCTTGGCGATTGCTCTTCTTATCATGTATTATTACAGGTCGTCATTGAGGGTGATAGCAAAGAACATGAAAGTGAACGGAGTTGAAATTGAAGGTCTCGGAGAATTTGAGAAGCAGTATCCTCGTATTTGCGCAGATGTAAAGACCAACCTGGTCAGGTTCAATAAGCTGTATCAGAAGACATTCGATTTTGATAATGTAGGTGTTGACATTATCAATGATCTTTTCTCGATTCGAGACGATGTATTGTATCCACTGACCGAGATAAAACTAAGGCTTCCGAATGATCTGATGATGGAAAAGGCGATAACACGGGTTCACGAGCAGGCAGACAGGAGGATGCTCGAATACATTACCGATGTAAAATCGAGGTTTAATTATGCAATTTTCCCTGGCCAGACAAGTTCTGCTTTCGATGCAAGACATTACCGAGCGGCCAACGATGTGGTATTATGAACTCTTGAAAAAACCTGCAAATGTGTTGAGGCCCAGTGTCCTCTCGATGTTTGCATGGCCTGGCGCAAGAGGCTTGGTTCTCTTGAGGCGCATGTTCTCATTCTGAACCCCTGTTGTGTTGATGACAAGTGGTTTTTCTGCGACTGTGGACGACACGTTGTTTTCGGCAGTCTTGTACTCGTGTTTATCGTATGGCACAAGCTTAGTCTTCAGGCCATAATTAATAACATAGTCCTCGCTTCGTGTATGTGCCCTGTATTCTTCTATTGTCATATGACCTCCAAATGC
>Ga0247842_10006108_pt1 | contig 13793 bp, 8 predicted proteins | sample LaCruzMarch2015__3_FD_192411 | JGI IMG/M metagenome (GOLD analysis project Ga0247842, IMG submission 192411) | Freshwater microbial communities from meromictic Lake La Cruz, Castile-La Mancha, Spain - LaCruzMarch2015_19m | ecosystem: Environmental > Aquatic > Freshwater > Lake | place: Spain...
CCCATCTTGTTTTGGGAATATTTTTTGAAAGAAATTCCGTTCTCCAGATCCCCATATCGGCTGGAGTAAGCATCCCATCACAATTGTAATCTCCACCTCTCTTGTCCTCTCCGACATAACCCGGTCTGATATCGGCACAGACGGAACATTTCCTGACTTCGCACGAACCCTGACAATTGGCATAATCGCTATACTCCCCATCGCTTCTCGCATAGCAAGAATATTTGCCATAAGAACAGATCAAATTATTATTGGCATCTTTCGCCCGACTATAATTAACCGGCTTGGGCGTTGGTGTCATTGTTATTACCGGCGTAACCGTCGTCCAAGTACAACTATTGTAATCACCCTGACAATTGGCCAAATTCCCCGCATCGGTATTTAGCCAATTAAAAATACCATTGATATCCTCAACACATTTATATTTTGTATTTTCGCAAATAAAATTATTGCCATTCATTGCTCTTGAATAATGTTTGGGATCGGCACAACTTGCTTCGCAAGCCACTAAATTCATATCGCTTGAAAAATTTTCAACACATTGATATTTTCCATTTTTACAAATCCACGTATTATTACCCTCGACACCAACTGATCTCTCGTATCTTTTTTCCTTATTACAGCCCCCATCCGGCCCCTGACAGGCACTTCTATTTTCATCGGTAGTTCCCCCTTTATAAGCACTAACTCCGGGAGAATCGGCCAAACATCTGAAATGCGTATCTTCACACACATAATCTCCATTATAAGTTACTCGAGCAAAAGATAATCCCGTTCTGTTATAAGTACAAGTCCCCCGACACGCTATTAAATTATCCTCATCAGTTTTCCCACCTTTATAAATACCATTCGGATCGGGAGTACAACTATAAAAATTATTTTCTATACAACTTCCTCTCGTAAACGCCGCCACTTTTGGTGTTGGCGTATTGGTTGTTACCGGCGGTGTCGGCGTATTCGTCGCTGTTCTATTAAGACAATAAGTATCACACTTTCCCTTATCTTCCACCAAATAACAATTACCATACATTTCGTTACATTCTGCTAGAGTTTTCCAATATCTTTCCCCTACCCCAAAATCAAATTTAGAACACACATCCCCCGTCGATTGACATGAATACAAATACTGGTATCTGTTTCCCGATTCCGGTATCGGTGTCTCCGTCACCGCCGCCTCATCACATTTAGAAGTTGTCTCATTGCAAATCAATTTATTATTACAGTATTCAACCGTCGCCCCAGACCATCCACAACACCAATCCCCCACCTGATCACAGTTACAATGTGACTGACACATTTCTTTTGGAAATACACACCAACTATTCCCCGCCACACATTCCTTTATATTACCAAAATAACCATCACTACTAGTAAATTGTATATTACAATTCAATTGACTATTTTGCTGACTCGCATCACACGAAAAAACAAAATATTTACAAGTGTTTGTAGAAATATCACATCCCATTTCATTATGGCAACCGGTATCATTTTCATTTTGATATGAATGACAACATGCCCCATCCAAAGTATTGCCACAAGTGCACTCTCCTCCACAGTTAGAACTGTCGGTACAGGTAATATAATGATGATAATAATTCGCTTCTTTCTGACACGACTCCACCGAAAAATGTTTTTCATCGGTCTTATTGCATTTATTATCCTTACAAAAATACATTTGTTTTAATTCGGTATATGGTGACTGACAAGATCTCGGATCCGTATAGCATTTCCCGTTGCTGGTACCGATTACATAAGCCGTCGTCCCGATTCCCCGACGCAAAGCTGCCTCACACGCCGCCACATCGCCGTCAAAAGGCACCGATTTAACTTCATTCAGTGCCGTCGGCTCCTTCTTTTCACAATAATAACTCGTCGTCCCCGCCGCCCTATTTCTCGTATCCTGACTTCTCTGTACCAACACCATCAACACCGTCAATCCAACTGCCAAAACCAATAATCCAATTAATACTTTCCGCTTCACTATTTAATTGTACATTACTATTTACTATTTACTAATTACTAAATTTGTTTCAAAAACTCCTCTCTCCATCTTGCATAATCTGCCACTGTCGATCTGCCATCACAGGTACCGTCCGATTCTACTCGTGTCCCGACAAATTCTTTATCAATCGCTTCGTCTCTCCAAACACTAAAATCACCTCCGGTGAGGGCTCCGTCACAGTTGTAATCTCCTCCCCATTTGTTCGGTCCAATATAATTCGTTTTTATCTGTTCGCATCTGAATTTACATTCGGAATGATCAATAACCAAACAAACATCTTCATCCTGAAATTGATCTTTATCTTGTCTCAAAGTTTTTATTAAATAAGCCCCTTCACCCACAAACCATTTCCACTTCCTCCCCGTATCTAAATATTGCGTTTTCGCACTAGCAATCATTTTCTCACTACTGGTTGTATCTCCAACCAACAGCGAAAAATATGCCAACTGCATCCAGGAGAATTCTGTTGTATTTTTTAAACTTGTCCACTCCGAAAAATTTTTATCCAATCCACTTTTTACCGCCTTGGCTCTATTTATATCCGTATTTACGGCATAAATATACGGGTAAATTTGTGCCATCATCGGTGGATAAAAATTAGTCAAATCAGAAGTACCCTTTAATTCCCAATTATAATTTTTATTTGTCGAATTCCACAAATTACTTTCAAACGACTTTTTTAATTTACACGCACTGCTTTTTAATAAATCACTCTGAGTTGTATCACCAAAAACATTTTTCTCAATCAACGCCGCATCTTTTAATCCGTCAAAAACCTCGGCGTTATCCATCGCAAATTTTCGCGTATCATTTTTCATCACCACACTCAAACTATCGCTACTATCCTGCAATTCCAACATTACACCAATTACATTTCTAATTTTATCCTTATTATCCGTAAAAAAAGTTTTGTCACCAGAACTTTCATAATATTCTCTTAACATACTTATAAATGTCGCCGCATAAGAATCCTCCGAATCTTTTCCCCCACTATCATATTCCTTATTATCAGCCGAATCTGCATAATAAATATTTATTGTTCCCCTCTCGGTAATTTTTGATAAATACCACGTCGCATATTTTTTGGCTGTTTCGCCCAATACTTCTTCCGCCGCAATTGACGCAAAATACGGTTCAATTTTATAACATGATTTATCCATCCATAAATCCTTGCTCTCTCGGTTTTTCATCAAAATCGCCCCACTTTTTTGTTGTAAAGATTTTATCCAATCAATTTCGGCATTAATCAAATTATCATTTTCACTGCTCGCCGCCTGTCGTCTCGTCTCCTGTGATTTTTGACTTAAATTAACCGTTATCGCCAATGATACAGCCAAAACCAATAATCCAATTAATACTTTCCGCTTCACTATTTAATTGTACATTACTATTTACTAATTACTAAATTTGTTTCAAAAGCTCCTCTCTCCATCTTGCATAATCTGCCACTGTTGATCTGCCGTCACAGGTACCATCCGATTCTACTCGTGTCCCGACAAATTCTTTATCAATCGCTTCGTTTCTCCAAACACTGAAATCTCCTCCACTAAGGATTCCGTCACAATTGTAATCTCCTCCCCATTTGTTCGGTCCAGTATAATTCGTTTTTATCTGCTCACATCTGAATGTACATTCGGGGTGAATGATTGGTGGCGTCGGCGTGACTGTCGGCGTATTGGTTGGCGTTTGAGTTGGAGTTGGTGTTGGTGTGTTCACAACATTCACCACATTCAGACTCTTGCATGTTTTCTGCCAATTCTTCGGCACTTCCGTCGGGGTAGGAGTTGAGGTATTTGTTGGTCTCGGTGTCAAAGTCGGAGTTTGTGTTGGTGTATTTGTTGGTCTCGGTGTCGAAGTCGGAGTTTGTGTTGGTGTATTTGTTGGCGTTGGCGTTGAAGTCGGTGTTGGCGTATTTGTCGGTACCACCATACATTCACAATTGCCACATTTTGCCAACATAATATTTCCAACCGTATTATTATTCAACTGACCTTTAAAATAGGACATGACCGGCAAACCGTCACCTCCCATTCTTAAATTCGGATACTTCCCGGTATCCGGATCGAATTGTCGCCCACCATCAACTTTAATGGTCACCACCGACGAACATTCCAAATCTTTACAATATGCATATTTCAAAGCCGACAAACTATTATCATAGTAAGCGATCATCGGTTTTCTGTTACACCCCGAGGCGATGGAACTAAACTTGCCTACATTATTCTCCTTCGTTCCCCCGTCGATTGTATTTGTCGTCCAAACATTTCCGGCACAGGATGTATATTTACATCGAGTAAACATCAAACGTCCGAAATATTCATCATAATAAGAAATCACCGGTACATTGTCCGACGAATCAAGATACATCGAAACATATTGACCGGTAATGTGCGGCGTTTGAGTCCCGCCTCCGTCCAATCTTATCGCCTTATCCCCCTTCCCCTCTCTGTCGCTACAATCTACATTTGAACATTTAATGAACCATAATTCTGAATTACCATCTTTATCTTCGGCACTATAAGCAATTAAGGGATGATTTTGACCATCAATCACCATCGCATGATGCTTCCCGTATTTTAACCCGGCCGTGCCCTCAAAAGTTCCCGGGCCAATTATTGGAACCACATATCTGTCCGACGCCAGTTCGCAATATTCCGTCTCACATTTAATTAATTTCAATGTTCCATCGGCATCATCATAAAAAGTAATCAAAGGCAATTTATTTGTATCCATCGCCATCCATAAAGAACTTAAATTACTCAATTTAATTTCGGAAAAAGGATATTCTCGATAAAACTTATCTATTTCCGTCTTTGAAGTACCGATATCCGTATTTGGAGTAAAAGCAGGCACTGTTTTTTGAGAACTAAATTGTTTATACGATATAACCGAAATCGGATCTCTCGAAAAAGGTCTAACCGGTGCCAATGTCGGTGTTATTGTCGGCGTTGGTGTGATTGTAAAAGTCGGTCTCGGCGTCATCGTCGGCAAGGGGATATAATTAAAAGCAATCATCGGAAATCCATTATTTCCCTTCATTACCGTAGTTCGATACCAAGTCAACCCCTGCGCCATATTCTCTGTTTTTTCATACGCCGGCGTCACCCCTACCCAAGTCGATTTTGAACAAGTATCAGCCTCGTTTAAGCTACTATTAATTCCTGTTGTCGCACAACAAATACAATTATCGATCTCCTCCCCCCAGCTACATATACTAAATGCCTCTGGATTACTACAATATGCGCCAAATGTTATATTTTGATTTAATTCAGGACAGTACCCCATATGATTTCTGAGATCTCTTACTCCACCCGCTTGACACCTTGCACTATTCTTACATTTTGCACAAGCAACACATGGAGTACCACTTTTCATAGGCTGGGTATTATTATAATAACAATAAAAATCATTTGCCTTTCCTTTCGAATTTTCATAATTACATTGACACTGTGCCCCTGATGCCGGTACCGTATAAGTATTTGGTTCAATATGCGACAAATTATCAATCACTCTTTTGGAACAATCAAAATTCTGACATTTAATCACTTTATAATAATCCTGTTCTTTTGATTGAAACGGAATAATCGGAAATTTACTGTCTCCTACTCCCATAATATCAATCATCATTCCGGAATTATTTATCTCGCTCACCGTCTCTTCTAATTTTGTAATCGTCACTACCGGAATCGGTGGCAAGGCTAAAGGATTTAATGAACATCTACCACAATTCACATTTATATCCTTGTATTGACTTGGCATTTCCGCCGCAATCGGCTGACAACTACAATCCAATTCCTTATTTTCATTTAAACAGCCCAAAGTCGGACTACATTGCCCGCCGCCTGCTGCCCTTCGCCTCGTCTCCGTCGACCTTCCTATTAATTCTACCGTCATCGGTAAAACCACCAAAGCAAACGCAATTACGATTATGACAAACGCGTTGCCCTTTTTCATATTATTTATTAATAGTATTGAACCAAAATATCAACCGGAATATCTTTCTCGAAATATATCTGCACCGGGAATTTGACCGTCAGATTTCCGCTCGCGGTCGGATCACCGTAAAAACTCAATCCCGACCCTTCAACCGATCCGGTCCAGACAATCCCACTCAATTTCGCCCAAGCTACCGCCTTGCTGCCAAATTTCAATCCGACATTTTTGATATTGCTCTTATTACTGATCGTCACCTGAAAAACAACCTTATTATCCGTCGTAAACTTACTGTCAACTTTTAGTTGTCCGTTTTCTACCGAAAATACTCCTTCGGTCCCGTCCGGATTAAACGCCTTGACGACAACATCCTTGTCATCCGGCGTACAATTAAAAACTATCGTCGGTGTCGGCGTTGGTGTATTTGTTATCACTATCGTCGGACATAAATTACAAAAAGAATTATCAACATTAGGTCCCTCCAGTCTTCCACAGTCAATACAATTAGTATCATTCATTCCAGGATTAGAACAATTATTTTTTACACAACCTTTCACTGAACTACATCTCTGATTTGGATTACAAGTTGGTGTCGCCGTCGCTTCCCCTGCTGCCGGTTCCGCCGCCCGATTTCTCACATCCTGCGACTTTTGTGCCAACTTCGCCACTATCGGCAAAGCAATCGCCACCAACAGTAAACCCATTAAAAGAGGAATCTGTACTAAACCATGATATTTATTTTTCATAATTAATTGTACATTAAAAATTAAGAATTAGTAATTAAAAATTGTTTTAGAAGCTCCTCTCTCCATCTTGCGTAATCTGCCACTGTTGATCTGCCGTCACAGGTACCGTCCGATTCTACTCGTGTCCCGACAAATTCTTTGTCAATCGCTTCGTCTCTCCAAACACTAAAATCACCTCCGGTGAGGGCTCCGTCACAATTGTAGTCTCCTCCCCATTTGTCTGGTCCGACATAATTCGTTCTTATTTGCTCACACCTGAATGTACATTCGGGGTGAATGATTGGTGGGGTCGGCGTGACTGTTGGCGTATTGGTTGGCGTTTGAGTTGGAGTTGGAGTTAGAGTCGGAGTATTGGTTGGCGTTGGCGTATTAACAACATTGATCACATTCAGACTCTTACACATTCCCGCCCAGGGCATAATTGTCGGTGTCGCCGTCGGTGTACTCGTTGGTGTGTTGGTCGGTGTGTTAGTCGGAGTATTGGTTGGCGTTGGCGTATTGGTTGGCGTTGGCGTATTGGTAGGAGTATTAGTCGGCGTCGGAGTATTGGTTGGCGTTGGCGTCGGCGTGTTGGAAGGTGTATTTGTCGGCGTTGGCGTACTCGTTAACGTTGGTGTCGCCGTCGGTGTATTCGTCGGCGCCACATAACAATTCAACCAAGTCGACACCGTAAAATCTCCGTTAATTACAGAAACATCATTTTTACCATCTCCATTCAAATCCCCACATTGCAATCCATTTGGATTTGTTCCAATCGAGTATTTGGCAATCTTCGTCATCCCGACTCCACTTATATATTTATACACTTCGATACTACCGTCACTATATGCCTCCACCGCTTCATCTTTTCCGTCAACATCAAAATCCATCATACAACTATCCATCATATATTGACTAGGACTACCACCATAATTACGATTGTAACTACTCGTTCCAATCTGATAATAAACATAATAAGAACTATAAAAATCATCATAAACATAATTTTCATTTTTTCCGCTTCCATCCAAATCACCAATCGAGCCAGAAAAACGAGGATAAGCACTGGCACTATTTTTATCCTCAAAAGAACCAGACTTTATATCATATATAAACAATTTCCCCTTATAACCCGGACTTTTATAACCCATGACAGACACAATTACTTTGTCTTTTTTATTATTTACATCAATTGAAAGTGAATAATCAAGTCCAACTTTATTGGCATAATCAATTTTGCTTAAAGCATAATTTCCATTTTCGTCTCCATAATAAGTATAAAGATATAAGCCATTACCATAAACAAAATCTAAATACGAATCTTCATTAATATCTTTTGTGAAAAACCCTTTGTTTGGCGATACATTAAAGGTAGACCAAAAGTAATACGGATTATACGAACAACCACTACAATAATTTGAATCATATATTTTTTTTCTCGCCAACGCTGTCGCATCACTATTCAAGGTAAATACTTCAAATCTGGGATAAGCACCAATACTATCGGCGGTATAAGTTCCTTTCCAACAATTACACGCAATTCCGATTGTATTTTTATTCAATACCCCCAAAGCAAAATTATCACAACCTTTACCACACCCTATTCCCCCAGAATTACCTATTTCAAGAACATTACTCGCCGTACTAAATTTTCCATCCTTTTTGTTGGTTAATATTTTTATATATGCCCTTTTAGCCCCGGAACTTCCAACTTCTTCATTTACCAAAGTAATTACATCATTATATCCATCACCATTAATATCACCCGAAGCCATCGTCCTTACTAATCCTGTTGTATTACTATCACCCCCACTATTAGTCGAAAAACTACCACACTGATCCCCAATCCCTGTCGGCTCAATCTCCGCCGCCTTTCGCCTCGTTTCCTGAGATCTCTGTGCCAGGTTAACCGTTACTCCCATCGCCACCGCCACTATGAACATTCCGATTAATAATTTATTCCGTTTCACTATCTAATTGTATATTAAAAATTAAAAATTAGTAATTAAAAATTGTTTTAGAAGCTCCTCTCTCCATCTTGAATAATCTGCCACTGTCGATCTGCCATCACAAGTACCATCCGCATCAACTCTGCCTTCGACGTACTCTCCATCAATCGCTTCGTTTCTCCAGACACTGAAATCTCCTCCACTAAGGATTCCGTCACAATTGTAGTCTCCTCCCCATTTGTCTGGTCCGACATAATTCGTCTTTATCTGTTCACACCTGAATTTACATTCGGGGTGAATGATCTCCCCCACATTCACACTCTTACATGTTTTCTGCCAGTTCTTCGGCACTTCTGTTGGAGTGGGAGTAAGAGTTGGAGTGGGAGTTTGTGTAATCGTTGGCGTCGGTGTTAATGTCGCTGTCGGTATTCCACAACTACCAACAGTACACTTATCTGTCCTACCATACGTGGGGCTCCATCCATCAATATTACAACATTGGCAAACTTCTAAACCCAAATTAGTACAAACACTATAAACATCCGGCTTTTCGCAAAACTCCCCCCAAGTTATTCTTTTATTATTCAATGGCACACATGTAAAAACCGTATCAATATTTACCCTTGCCAATCCTTCTCCCCTTACCTTATCCTTACATTGAACACATCCAATACAAGGATCAAAGTATCTTGCATTTGGGTCAATACGCATCCCACCTTCATAACCATAACACCCCGTCGCTTTTTGACATCCACAAACTTCATTCCCCGCCGCTTCTTTTCTTGTTTCTGCCGATCTTCCAGTCAAATTCACCGTCACCCCCAACCCCACCGCCATAATAAATAGTCCGATTAAGGCTTTTTGTTTCATTGCAAATACTCCTGTCTCCATCTTGAATAATCATATACCGATGACCTACCGTCACAAGTCCCGTCCGATTCTATCCGCGCCCCAATCGTTTTATCGATCGCCTCAGCTCTCCACACGGAATAATCTCCCACAGTCACTACTCCGTCACAATTATAATCCCCTCCCCATTTATTCACTCCAGCATAATCCGGCCTTATTTGTTCACATCGAATCACGCATTCCGGATGATTATTTATACAACTGGACCCATTGCAGATCATCTTTTTAAGTCCGCAATCGTCTATTTCAATAATATTATGATTGTCGCCACATTTAGCTAATTTTGAAATATCCAGACAAAAAACATCACCCGGTAAGAAGATTCTTCCCTGATATAAACATTCTTTCGGCAAGGTTGTCACCACCGGTGTCGGCATCACTGTCGGGGTATTGGTTGGTCTCGGCGTATTTGTTGGCGTATTGGTCGGCCTCGGTGTATTGGTCGGTGTATTTGTCGGGGTATTGGTTGGCGTTGGTGTATTAACGATATCAACGATATTCACACTTCGACACATATTCGCCCAAGGCATAATCGTCGGCGTTACCGTTGGCGTGCTCGTTGGGGTATTAGTTGGTGTATTGGTTGGTGTTAATGTCGGCGTGTTGGTGGGTACCAACGTCGGTGTACTCGTCGGCGTATTTGTTGGTGTTGGTGTCGGTGTATTGGTCGGCGTCGGTGTTGGCGTGTTGGTGGGGTCATTAACAACCTCAAAAGATATCCCTTTAAACGAAGCAGTCGTCCCAGCCTGGTCTGAACTCTCATAAGCATAATATGTGTCATTTTCACTAAACGTTAAATCGCTTTTTCCATAATCTACCGCTGTAAATTTAATTTTTGCCACCGCTATTTGCCCCTTATTTTTTGTCGTAGCTGCAGATCCACTATCCACCGCAAAATTCAAACAACCGTTAGCCACATACTGCTTTAATGAGTTGAAACCATTACTGCTATTTGTTAAAACATCGGTATCGGTATTACCAATTTTTATCTTATTGCCATAACAAAGTTTTGTTTCAAAAAAAGTCACTTTATCATCTGTCGTATCTACATATAGTGTCACCTCTTTAGTCTCATTTTTTTTAAAAGACACACTCTCTGTATCAAAATATATATCCGCACTTCCCACTTCCATCGTTTCCGCTGCCTTCCGCCTTGTTTCCTGGCTTTGTCTGACCGCCACCATCGTCACCGCCAAGCCCGCAAACAAAATCAAACTCACGACTATACTATATATGTTCTTCTTCCCCATACGCATGCTTAATTATGGTTTATTAACATCATAGTTTCAAGTAGCTGCTCTGCCATTTCCAATAATCGGACCGAAAAACTCCCCCATTGCAACTACTATCCGCCCTCCAATAATTATTAAATTTTCTACGATTCTCAAGAAACTCTTCTCGCCAAACATTGTAATCCAGGCCATTAATTTTCCCATCGCAATTATAATCTCCATTTTCCCTATCACCACCACTATAACTTGAAGTGCCCTTTTCGTCTTTACAAGTCTGACATTTTGGCGTCGGCGTCGGTGTTGGTGTTCTGGTCGGCGTCGGTGTCCGGGTCGGTGTTGGTGTTGGTGTTCTGGTCGGCGTCGGTGTCCGGGTCGGTTCATTACAATCCCCACAATAATAAATTTTTCTATCAAAAGAATCTCTTCTCTCCACCACTTTACAACAAGACAAACAAGCTGCCTTACTATTACCATTCATAGACAAACACTCAGCCAAATCATCATAGTCCTTTGTTTCACATGTTGGCGGATCATTATACCAATTACAATATGAAAAAGTTTCTGGCGTATATCTTGCCTCCACCCTCCCCACCCCCACTCCCAAAAACAACAATAATAATCCGATCAACACCTTATGTTTCATTATTTTAAGTAGTTATCGTGCCATTGGGTATAACCCTGAAGTGAAACAGTCGAACTGGTATCTTTGTTACACGTATGATCGGCGCGATAATAATATTCCTTTTTTGTACTATTAATATACTCCTCTCTCCAGATATTATAATCAAGCCCATCGACTTTTCCATCACAATTATAGTCTCCGTCTTTCCTGTCGGCCGCATTATAACCCGATACTATATCTTTGCAATTTAAACACGCCGGCGTCGGTGTCGCTGTTGGTGTTGGTGTCGGTGTATTTGTTGGTGTTGGTGTCGGTGTATTTGTTGGTGTTGGTGTCGACGTCGGTGTGTTTGTCGGTATCAAAGTTGGTGTTGGTGTGTTTGTCGCTGTCGGTGTTGGTGTGTTTGTCGCTGTCGGTGTTGGTGTCGGTTCGACAACAATAAATTTGGCACCACTAAAAGTCATAATATCTCCTCTGTCCTCGGAACCATCATAAGTATAGTATGTTTTTGCTTCAGTAAACTTCAAATCGGTTTCCCCATAATTTTTTGCCTTAAATTTAATTTTCGCCACCACTATTTTATCTGCTACATTAACACCACCATCGCTTCCGCAATTTACTGCCAAATTTAAACATCCATTAGTTACATATCTTTTCAAAAAATCAAACTCACTATTACTATCCACCAAAACATCCGTGTCAGTACTCCCAATCTCTATTTGATTACCATAACATATCTGCGTTTCCAAAAAAGTTACTTTGCGATTGTCATTTTTTGTATCAATATAAAGTATCACTTCTTTGCTCTCGTCTTTTTTTAAAGAAACCTCACTTTGATCAAAAGAAATCACCGTACTAGTTACGCCAGTAATTTCCACTGCCTTCCTCCTCGTTTCCTGGCTTTGCCTGACTGCTATCATTGTCCCTGCCAATCCCGCAAACAAAACCAAACTTACGATTATATTTTTTTTATTTATATTCATAATCCTAAATAACTATCGTGCCATTTTGTATAACCCTGAAGTGAAACAGTCGAACTAGTATTTTCACCACATAAATGATCGGCGCGATAATAATATTCCTTTTTTGTATGATTAATATATTCTTCTCTCCAAATATTGTAATCAAGTCCGTCCACCACCTTGTCACAGTTATAATCCCCTCCTTTTCTGTCAACCGCAGTATAACCCGACACAGTCTCCTTGCAAATTAAACACACCGGCGTCGGCGTCGGTGTTGGTGTCATCTGTTTACAGGTTTCATAAATCATTAACTGGTTTGATTTTCTCGTCACATAAAGTAAATCTTTTTGTTTATCACCGTTAATATCTTCCGCAATTAAACTCCCCGGTGCCGCACCGGCATCAGAAACCATTGTATCTCCAATACCAAAAACACCATTCTTGTTAAACCAAAAAATAATTTTATTACTATTCGTTAACGCTGTTACCAAATCAAGCTTCATGTCATTATCCAGATTTAATGCCACAATCTCCCATAAACCCGTCGAATTCACTTTATATTTATATTCCAAACTACCATCTCCTGTTCCTTTATTTTGATAAAAAATTATACCATCGCTAACTATTATCGCCATATCGTCAAACTTATCATTATTAAAATCAGCTGCCGTCACAAAAGCTGGACTATAGTTATAAAACTCCTGACTGGTAATAACCGTCGCATAAGGAACAAGGGTAAATGATCCACTTCCGTCATTTATCAAAACAATCACATTATTGTCACCTGTCGCTGTCACAATCAAATCATCTTTCTTACCATCACCTTTAAAATCTGCCAAAGACATCGCATTATATCCATTTCCTGAATATACATCTGTTCTGAGAAAAGTACCATCGTTCTTCCCGTAAAATATCGATATTTTACTCGACATCCTTACTGATAAGACAATATCGTCTATTCCGTCATTATTTAAGTCCGCTGTTATCATTTGTGCCGTAAAATCCTCAAAACTATTCATACGATACAAAGTATTTGTGTTATAAGGAGAGTTGCCTCCAACCTTCATCTTACTTTCCGGAGGATATCGTCCGCTTGGCGGAATATAGGGAAATTGAACCATTGTCCCGTTTTTTAGAATCCCTAAAATTGTATTATTGAACCGACTATTAGGGCTGGTCGCATTTACTGGAGGCGTTATAGTTTCAGGAGTACCCCAATAATAAATATCATCTTTACTTTTCAGACATCTCTTTATGTTCCCGCCAGTATACCAATCGTTCGCATATGCACTCTCATTCGCATATCCAATACAAATATCCTTTTTACCATCATTATTTACATCACCGACCGTCACATTGTACGGATGAGACTCAGTTATTCTATCTATCTGTTTTATTTTCACCTCAACCGGCACAAATTTATTACATGCCGACGGGTCGACTTCGACTTTTGGCA
>Ga0247842_10006118_pt1 | contig 13777 bp, 12 predicted proteins | sample LaCruzMarch2015__3_FD_192411 | JGI IMG/M metagenome (GOLD analysis project Ga0247842, IMG submission 192411) | Freshwater microbial communities from meromictic Lake La Cruz, Castile-La Mancha, Spain - LaCruzMarch2015_19m | ecosystem: Environmental > Aquatic > Freshwater > Lake | place: Spain...
AAGGATTCTTTTCCTTTTGTAAGTTTTGCTTTGTACTCTATTTTACCGTTTGGGTAGCGGACTTCGGACATTTTAAAAACCATTTCAAGCGAGGGCGCGTCACTGACGTTTGTAACCTCTGTGACGCAAATATAGTAATCAATTGGGGTGTTTGTGTCTACAAGTTTTTTAATTTTGTATTCTTCAAGGTTTGAGAAAGCTACGATTTTTACCGTATTAAATTTGTGTTTGTCAAGTTCTTTTCGCATGTACTTGGCAGTTTTTAGAACGTCTCCGCTGTCTATGGGCACATATATCTTTTCAAGTTCTTTTTGCGGCAGTCCTTTCATTTCCTGCATTAGCGTTTTGAGTCCTTCTTTCATATTGTAAGTATCAACCATTATTTGTAGCATTGTGAATCTTGGCAGAATTTCTTTTAGCGCGAGTTTAATTGCTTCCCTCTCGTTATCAAAAGATTTTATTGTGGCGTGATTAATATTTGGCTGGAAGTTGAATTTTGCGTTTTCAAATTCTTTGCTTTTGTAAAAGTTTGGTTGTATTGGGTTTATTGGGCCTGTCAAGTAGGCGGCTTTTTGTCCGATTATGACTTGTTCAAAGCCTTGTGCGCGTACCACTGCGGCCGCAGGTGAGAACAATTTATCTTTTGAAGCAACTTTTACTCGTGCGGCTTTTGTAAGTACTCTTATTGGGTAGGAGAAAGCGTTTAGTGCGAGGGCTGTCATTAAGTTTACTTCAGCCATTGGTCCAGTTATTCTTAGTATTGGTTCTCCTGCAAAGAATGGGACTCCTTCCTCAATGCTCCACACACTTCCGTGAAATTTAAAATTTCTGTAGTACTCTGTCTGCTCTTCAGTTATTAGGTTCATTTTTTTTAGAAGTTCAACATCTTCTTTGCTGAACCCAAAGTTTTGCACATAAGTCAAAAATCTGTCGAGTCCGTACATTATCAAATATCCCCAGTTCTTTGGAATATCTCTCACAGTAATTTCAAAAGTCGCTTCCTCAAAACCTTTTCCTGCTTTCATCCAGATACTATTCCCAAGGAATATATTTGCGTACTCCATCATTGGGATGTCGTCTTCTGAGAATGAGAATTGGTGTTTTTCCATTTTTAATTCAGCCTCAGGTTTTTATTGCAAAGCCCTGTCTAGTTGTTCCTCGTTTTCAACAATAATTAAATTGTCTTTTAGTGAGTTCCATTTGCTTGCGTAATCGCTTTTGATTTGTTCAAACACTGGCTTCCATTCTTTTCCAATTAGTATTATAGGTCTGCTCCATTGTTTTGAAGTAATTCCTTCAAGGGTGTGCGCATTTACTATTGCTTGGAGTTCTAGCATAGTTCCAGAGAACGTTTTTGCTCCTGGGTAGAGGAATAAGTATCCTTTAATTTTGTGGGTTTGAAGAATTCCTAACCTTTCTTGTAGTGGTCTTGTTCCCATTCGGTCATTCCCTCTTGCGGTAATGTTTCTCGCTTTTCCGGGGATGTTTGGGTTGAATCCTTTCGCCCATGGTTCAACAATTACTGAAATGTTTTTTGCCCCGTGCCCTATGGCTTCTTTAACTATTTCATCAACTGGTCCCATTCTTCCGCCAGTTATTATTCTTAGTTTGTGTTTTCCAAGAACTTTTCCGACCCAAGGCGCTGGATTTGCTCCGGAGAAGGGCCCAAAAAGGGATATTCTTCTTTTTCTCGCTCTCTCTTTCGCAGCAGCTAATTGTTCCGCGCTTGCTTTAGTAATCGCGCTTTTGCGCACATCAAGCGCGGGTACGCTACTGAATCTGAATGCTTTTCCTGTAGGCATATTATCACTAATAAAGAAAGGTGCTTTTGTGATTAAAAAGTTAATTGTAGGTCACTTTTTTTGATTGTGGTGATTTGTATAAGGGGCGCTTTTTATGCATTAGTACGCAATTAGCACAATTTGGGAAGTGGGTGCTTTTTTTAGTTGTTTTTCGGCGTTAGGAGTCATATGCGTTGCACTGCCGGGGAAAGTGAATTCTGGCTCTATTTGGTCTATTGCTGCGATAAGCACTTTACCTGTTTTTGTTTTTCCTAAAACAAAGAGATTGTCTGAATGTAAATCTGTTACAACTCTGGCGGCATTAGAAATTGCTCGTTGGGTATAGAGCCAGGTGCTTGCGCATTCAACAACGGATAAATTATGCTTTGCTTCTTCGTAGGCTAGTTTTAATTCGTTAAGAATTAATTGGTTTGTGACAATAAATCTTTTTAGTGTAGGGTGCCTTTGTTCCAACTGTGCTCTTTCTTGTGCATTGGCTTCTAAATAGTTGATACAAGCTCCTAAAGTGGATTCGCCAAGGTCTCTCATTACTCCTGCGCCTATTTTTGAACATACCTCATCCATCGCGTAAATGTAAGGCGAAGGCGCGAGCACATAATGTTTGTTTTTTATTTTCCCATATTTTATGAGTGCTGAGTGAATCCTGTGCATATTGTTAATATTGGCCTGTTGGCTACCCTCAGCTCGGTTGAACTTAACAAAATAATCTTTTCCGCGAATATTTATTTTGTAAAAACTTGAATTAAGCCTACTGGTTCTTTTTTTATTCGAAAATAATTTGTTTAGCGCGTTTTTATTTGCAAATACTCTTGCAACTTGAGCCAATTTCCTTTTTGGTAAACTCATAACATTGACCCGCGCATTTTTTTCACTTTATTTTTTGTATTTCTTTTTTTAGTATTTCGCTAAGCACTTTCCCGTCAACTTTTCTGAGGAGTTCTTCTTTCATCAAATCCCCCATTAGTGGCCCGATTGCGCTCATTCCTTTTGATTTTACGAGCGTTGCGTTCTTTGTAACAATTTCAGAGATTTTTTTTTCAATAAGTGCGGTGTCAACTTCGTTTTCTTTTTTCGCAAAGAGTATTTCTTCAATGGTTTTTCCTTCAGAGAGGGATTTTAGCGCTTCTTTGATTGAGTTTTTGTTAATTTTTCCTTTCGCTTCAGCCAGCGCGAGTTCTTTTATTGCGCTTAATTTAATTTTTTCAGTGTTTGTCCCTTCTCTTCTTAGTTCGGTAAGGGTTTGAAGCACCATGCTTGCGAGCACTTTAGGGTTTGCCCCAGCTTTGACTGTGCCCTCAAAGAATCTTGCGTGATTTGAGAGTTTCATTTCCTCTATGTGGTTAGTGCTTAGTCCCATTTTTTCGTAGTGTTTTTCTCTTTCAAGAACGCTTTTTGGCAATTCTTTCTTTAGCTCTGTTAAGTATTTTTCAGTGATTTCCCTAAAAGGAATATCAGTTTCGGGGTACATTCTGGCTTCTCCTGAGAGGGGGCGTTGGTACTCGCTTGAGCCGTCCTCTAGCGCTCCGCGGGTTTCGCAAGGAACTTTTTCAAATGCAACAAAGAACCTTGCCTTGATTGCTTCGAATGCTTTCTCTGCTTTTTCTTTATCAGAAACTATTAAAATAAAATTGTCTTCATTTGTGCATCCTAAATATTTGCAAACGTCATCAACCTCTTTTTGAGTGATTCCATAATTTGGCAATTCGTCTCGGTGGAGGAGTCCGCTTACTCCTGTTGCTTTCGCGTAAGCGCTTAGTTCTGAGCCGAACCTTTTCGCTCCAACTTTTTCTCCAAGCATTCCTTTCATGCCTAAAAGTTTCATTGCGAAAGAGTTTTTTCCTTTTACAAATTTGCACTCGCTGTTTGTGAATAAATTAGTGACTTCTTTTGATTCAGAAAATAATTCATTTTTGTTCTTCATTTTTCCAAACTTTTCGTTAAGTTTTTTCTTTACTTCAAGTAAATCAACTTGTCTTTCAGCTTCTTTCTCAACAACCGTTCCGATGAGTTCGAGTTCTTGGCAGCCTTTTATTTCGCATCGTGCCCCTTCTGCGATAGAAACATTAACATCTTGTCTTATTGTCCCTTTTCCTCTTTTGGTGCTCGCGGTGAGTCTCATTATTTCCCCTATTTTTTTTGCAGTAGCAATTGCTTCTTGGGGCGTTCTAATATCAGGGTCCGTTGCGAGTTCAATTAATGGTATCCCTAATCTGTCAAGATTGTAGTAAATTTTTCCCTGCTCTTTTTTTATTGGGCGCGCGGCGTCCTCTTCAAGTATTATTGTTTGCACTCCTATTCTTTTCTTTTGTTTTTCGCTGGTCTCAATTTCCATTTCTCCGCCAATGGATACGAGGGTGGTTCGTTGGAATGCGCTTGTGTTGCTTCCGTCAATAACTGTTTTTCTCATTGTTACTAAATTGCTCACGGGTTTTGAGTTGCAAAGGAGCGCTACTTCAAGCACTGTTTTTAGCGCGCCTTCATCCATTGGTTGTGGGGGTTCTTCATCAAGTTCTATTAGTGAAATATTTTCCCGTTTTCCAGAGTAGTAGAAGGTTTCGTTTCGCTTGAAAGCATCAAGAGCGGTTTTATCATATTCTCCCAGTTCGCTTGCCACTGGTCTTAATTTTCTTTCAATAGTAAAATCAAATTCGTCTGTGAGAGTACTTGGGGTTCTCATGAACAATTTTCCTGTATCGAGTTGTTGGTGTACTTCAAGTCCAGCTTTGAGCCCAAGTTTTTTATAATCCATTTCAATCAGTCCGTTGTGAGTGTAGCGAACCCCGCCCGCGAGCCGGCGGAACGGCTCTGCTGGTGTACTTCAAGTCCAGCTTTGAGTCCTAGTTTGGAATAGTCCAATTTTTGCATAACAAAGAATTGGTGGGAAAGATTAAAAAAAGCCTTTTTTGGTTTTTGGGGGCGTATGATTGATATTTATTCTTTTTCTAATTTGAATGTGGGTATGGTTAAGGTGCTTAATGTTGCTCTTGTGGGATTAGGGACTATAGGTTCAGGGGTTGTTGAAATCCTTTTGAATAACTCAAAGTTGATTGAGAAGCGTACAGGGGTTAAAATTATTCTAAAGTACGTTTGTGATATTAACGATAAAAGGGCGAAAGAGCTTGGTGTGGAAAAGATTTTGGTTACGGATTATAAAAAAATTCTTGCTGATAAGGAAATTAATGCGGTTATTGAACTTATTGGGGGGTATGAGCCTGCGCGTACAATTATTTCTGATTCGATTAGTGCGGGAAAGCATGTTGTGACCGCGAACAAGGCTGTGATTGCAAAGCACGGGTATGAGTTGTTCGCTCTTGCTCAAGAAAACAAAGTGAATATTTTGTTTGAGGCTTCCGTGTGCGGGTGCATTCCAATAATTAGAACTATTGAGGAGAGTTATTCTTCTGATAATATTCAGAGTATTTATGGGATTGTTAATGGGACCACGAATTTTATTCTAACAAAAATGAGTGAGGGGATGAGTTACGCTGAGGCTCTTGCGAAAGCCCAAGCGCTTGGTTTCGCGGAGAGGGATCCTAGTTTTGATGTGGAGGGTAAGGATGCTGCGCAGAAATTATTTATTTTAGCTTCTCTTGCGTTTGACGCTAACTTTTCAAGCGAGCCTTTCACTTGCGGGATTACTAAATTAACAAAAAATGATTTGGATTACGCGAAGGATTTTGGTTATGCGGTTAAGCTTCTTGCGATTGCAAAAAAATCTGAGAAGGGGGTTGAGTTTAGAGTTCACCCTGCGATGGTTTCAAAGAGTCACGTGTTTGCTAATGTTTCAAATGAGGTTAATGCGGTTCTTCTTTCTGGAAAAAATGTGGGGGAAATATTTCTTTCGGGTAAAGGGGCGGGAAAGCTTCCGACAGCCACTGTAGTGGTTACTGATATTATTGAGTTGGGTTCTAGGGTGAGGATTGCCCAGAGAAGTTTTGAACAGGTTGAAGTAATTCCTTTTTCCCAAACCCTCTCAAGATATTTTTTAAGATTTAATGTTCTTGATGAGCCTGGGGTGCTCGCAGCGATTTCAAGCGTGCTTGGTGAGGAGGGGGTTTCCCTTTCGGCGGTTGAGCAAAAAGAGTGCGTTAACGGAAACAAAAGTATTGTTCCTATAGTAATGCTTACTCACAAAACAAAAGAAGAGAATATTGCGCGCGCAATTACTAAGTGTAATTCTTTAGCACAGGTTAAAGAAGAAGTGGTAATGATTAGGGTTGAAGACTTTTCTTAATCTTATTTTTTTCAACAAATCAATTAGTTTTTGTTTAGCAGTATCCATAGTATCCGCACATGCTTCCTCTTCCTATTGAGATTCCCCATCCGTTTGACCCTGAGTAGATGCTCATGTTGCTATAGTATGAACCGTAGCTTGGTGCGTAGTATGAGTTGTAGTATGTTGGGTAGGTGTAGGTTGGGTAGTAGTAGGTAGGGTAGGCGTATGTTGGATAGTAGCTTGTTGCGTAATATGTTGGGTAAGTGTAACCGTAAGAGTAGGCTTGTGAGGTTTGGTAAACTGTTGGGTAATAATTGTTAGTGTAATAAACTCTGTTGAATCCTGAGTATGCCATTGCTCCGCTAATTAGTAATATTAATGCACTTAATCCAATTAACAAATATGTTGCCTTCATTCGCTCACCTATACATATTGCTGTAATCCAAGTATATAAACCTTTCCACTGAGTAACGGGAATTAGTTAATAAGTTACGTTTTTGGGGGGTTTTGAAAGAAGTTAAGATGAATTTTGATAAATTTTTATCTAATACTCGTAAGTGTCAGTTCTTGTAAAAGGGGATATTTCTCCGCGAAGGTTTTTTGCCAGCATTTCCTTCGCTTCTTTTTTTGAGTAATTCCCAAGGAGCCATGAGAGCTTCATTAGTGCGGTTTCAGGCAAGCAGTCCTCGCAGTAAATTGCCCCTGTTGCAGCAACTTTTCGCAAATTTGTGTAAACGTTTGGGTGAACCCTCCCGTTTAAGCACTGTGAAGTTACTCCCACAACGCATCCAGACTCAACAAGTTCCTTAATTGTTTTAACAAAAGAATCCTTTTCCCTTATTGGAGTGTGACCAAGGCCCGTAGCTTCAATTATTACCCCCTTGTATTTTTCTTTCCTGTAAAAATCAATTTCTTTTTCAGTAATAAATGGGTGCATTTTTATTAACCCCACTTTTTCTTCAAATTTGTTAAGTAACGCAAATTTCCCGCTTGTCTTTTCACACTCATTTTTGTCTTTGATCCATTTTATTTCTTTCGTTTTGTAATCAACTAGCGCTATTGGAGTATCATTTATTGGTTTGAATGCGTCCCTTCTTGAGGTGTGCATTTTGCGCACTTTTGTCGCGTTAATTATTGCGCAAAAATCATCATTGGTTGAGTGGTGCATGCATGTTGCCACTCCTTTAAAATTTGTTTTTGTAATGAAAGTTGCGGCGCTTATTAGGTTCATTGCAGCATCTGAGCTTCCCCTATCCGAGCTTCGCTGTGCGCCCACTATTAGTACTGGGATTGGGCAATTCTCAAGTTCGAATGCGAGGGCTGCGGCGCTGTAAGCTAGCATATCCGTTCCGTGGCCTATAATTACTCCCTTAACTCCTTTTTTTATTTGCTCCGTAATCGCGCTTGAAATTTTTTGAAAGTGTTCTTTTTGCAAGTCTTCCGACATCATGTTTGCGATTAGCACTGATTCAAGGTTTGCGATTTGTGGAAGTTCAGGGAACATTGTCACAAGGTCCTCAATATTGAATGATGCGATTACCCCTCCAACAGAGTAATTTACTCTTGAAGCTATTGTCCCTCCTGTGTGCAGGATTGCGATTGTTGGAAGGTTAGGGTTTTTTTTAATTTCAATTATTTTTGCTTTTCCCACTCCCTTGCTTTCTCCAACCACTTTTAAGTTCTTAATTTTGTCAGGATCAAATCCAGCGTTATACCCGCTGGCGAGTTTTAGCATTAAATTATTTGTGTTGCTTGGGAGCACACTTCCGCTTAAGTGGTTTCCCTCAAAATCAAATTCAATAATAGAGCCTTGCTTTATTGCGTGCTTTTTGTAAAGTTGCTCAAGTTTCATGATAACACTAATGCCTGTTTTGTTTAAATTGCTTTCTTAGAGGCTAGAATCGGGATTTCTTTATATATGCATTTTCTAGCAACTTCCGTTTGCTTCTTGTTTTACGCAGTAGGTAGCATCTTTTGTTTTAACAATAAAGTTTTTTGTCGGGTACTCTGCTGTCCAAGCATTGCTGCACTCAAAAGAGTAGGAGCATCCTGTGCAGTAATAGTTCTCAAGATAATTTCCGGTTGCTGAATCGAATGTTGTTTCCACTGCTCGTGAATCAATTTTGCAGGAGAGGGTTTTGTCTATAACAAATTCAATCCCGTTTTCGTCAAAGCCCCCGTTTTTTGCTTCGAACTTAAAATCTGCCCTGTAATTCCCTGAGTTTTTTGGATTAATGCTCCAAAGAAAAGAGTAGCTTTCTCCTGAAGCAATTGTTTCAACCTCTTTAATCTCTTCTGGGTAATTTGTTTCTTGCCATCCGTCAGTTACTTTTTTGAATAAAGTTAGCGTATTTTTCCCAAAGGTTAGGGTTTGTCCGCCGGAGTTTTCAACAGTTACTTTTATTTCTCCCGTTCCAAGAGTTTTTGTAAGCAGCTCAATTTTTTTTACTTTCGCTTGAGGGGGTGTTCCTGATATGTAAACCTTGCATACTGGTACTCCGCTTATTCTTTCGCATCTTGTGTTTAGAGTTATTCGTTTGTTTTCATTAAACTGAACAAAATCATAATCCCACCTTATTGCTTTATCACATTTTGTTGTTTTGTCCCTGTCAGTTTCTCTTGTGCAACAGTTTTGCGGGTTTATGCACTCAAAAGAAACCAGTGTGTTTTCTTTCTCAATGTCACTTTTTTCCATTGAGTTATCTTTCTCAAAATTGAGTTGTCCCCCATTAATTGTCTTTCCGAGATTTATTTGGGCTTGTGCTTTTATCAGTTCTCTTTGAATTATTTTTGTGTTTGTTTCTTGTTCGGTAAAGTAATATATTATTCCAAGAAAGACAAGGATTAGGGCGAATGCTGCAATTGAGTATATTAGTATTTCAAAGAGGTTCATAAAATCACTTGAATATTTTAAACTCTATTACATAAAGTTTTTTTATTATAAGTCCTATTGCAATTACCATTATTGTGAGAAATAAATACATTAGCCAGTTGTCTTGGTAAAAGAAGAGGTCCTTCCACCCTGCGGCCCATATTTCAAAGTTGAAGAGTACAAACAGTACTACAAGAACAGATGCGAGTAATAGTGCCCAGTTTATTAGTTTCATTTTAATCAGAAATAATTGGTTTTCTTAATACTTAAATCTTACTAACCTGTGCTTCTCCCTTGTAAAAGTTGGTTGAATTTTGGGACGGCCAGGGTTTGTTTAGCTCTCTTTCCCGTAAATTTCTTCAAGGGAGACTCTTTTTTGGATGGAGAACATTTTTTTCACTTCATCAGTTGTTGTTGATTGTTCCGCCTTCTTATCAGTTCTAAGTTTTATCATTCTTGGGAATCTTAGCGCGTACCCTTTTCCTTTTTCTTTTCCGCATGCGTGCATTGGGCTTTGTGTAATCTCATCCGCGCGGGTTTCAACAACAATGGTTGGGATTACCCAGTGGTCTGGTTCTAGTTCGCAAATTACTCGCACTGGTTTTTTCTTAGAAATTGTTTTTGAGAGAATTCCTTCTAGCTCTCCAAGCATTTCTTCGCTCATTCCCGTTCCTATTTTTGCCACACTTTCAAAAACATCTTTCTCGCTGTTGTACGCGGCGACAAGCAGCGCCCCCAGCCCGAATTGTGTTCGTTTTCCTTTTCCTTCGTAGTACCCAATAATTGCAAGATCAAGCGTATCATCAAGCGTTCCCTTGTAGGAGCGTTTTAGTTTTATCCATGCAAATTTTCTTGCGCCCGCAATGTAGGGGGCAAAGAGGTCTTTTGCCATTATTCCTTCAAGTCCTCGGGAGATTACATCCTCAAAGAATTCTTCAAGTACTTTTGGGTCATCAGTTATTTTCTGTTCGCTTAATTTTATTATGTCTCCTTCTTTCACAATGCTCTCAAGTTTTTTCCTTCTCTCAATTAGGGGTTTCTCGAGGTAACTTTCCCCTTCGCAGTACATTAAATCAAACAAAAATAATTTGAGCGGGTATTCTTTCGCTTTTTTTTCTATTTCATATTTTCTTTTCCTTTGAATTGTAACTTGGAACGGGTAGTACTCTTGCGTTTCATCGTTGAACGCAAGCGCCTCTCCTTCTACAATGCACCTTTTTGGTTTGAGATCTTTTTTTACAGCCTCAATAATTTCAGGGAACATATTTGTGATTTCTTCGCTTTGTCTTGAGAATATTTTTACCACCTCATTGTCTTTTGAAATTTGAACGCGAAACCCATCGTACTTTGCTTCCACCGCGCATTTTCCGAGTTTTTCAATTATTTCTTTTGCGCTTGGCAATCTTTCTGCAGCGGTTGGTCGAATGGGGGTCCCTGGTTTGATTTTTATTTTGCTCAAGCCCGCCAGTCCTTCGCGTTTAATAATTTCAGCAATCTCTCCAAGATCTGAGTCAACATTGTAAGCGGCTTCAATTTTTTCCCTTATTTGGAATTTTATTTGCCTTCCCCTCTCCTCAATGTTTTTTTTGTCCTTGTTCTTTTCCGCTTTCTCTTTTTCTTTTTTCAATTCGTCCTGCTCGTTTTTAGAAAGCATCATTGCAAAAGCGTCCATTATTGTGGGGTCCCCTATTCCAAGTCTTATGTTTCCAAGAGGAATTCTTGCAATGTATCTTGCCTCTAGTGGGCTTGAGGAGTTGAATAGTTCCGCAAGAAGTTTCTTCTTTAGTTCCTGGCTTCCTGTTCCTTCAGATTGCGACATTTTTTTTAAGTTTTGAAAAACTTTTTCCACTGTGAGTGGGTTTGAGAAGAGCGCGGATTGTGTTCTTGTCGAGAGCATATGTTCTGCAGCGTCGCCCAAATCTCCAGATTTGTTAAACAGCGCGTCAACCTCTTCCCTGCTGAATCCGGTGGCTTTTGCTATTCCTTCCGCGATTAGTTTTTCCCCAAAACCAATTTCTTTGTCCTCAAACTGGGGAGCGATTCTTCCTTGGAGTAAGTAAACAACTTTTTTTGCATCTTCCGCATGGATTTCCATAAAGAGTTCTGCTAAGTGGTCCGTCATTACAAGCCTTGAGGAGGCTTTCTCGATTTTGTCAAAGTACTCCGTGATTTTGCTAAATTTCATAAAATTCACATCTTGCACTTATTTTTCAATTAATTTCTTTGCCGAGTTATTGTTCTATTAAGTCAACTATTTTTTCTAGTTTATATACTTCTTTTGTTTCATTAGTTTTTTATATTCCTCGAGCAGTTAGTTTTGTATGGTTTGGGGCTTTGAGTACTTAATCGGTTTTAATGCGGCTCCTTTTAGCGCGCTTGCCATTATTAATTCTTGCATTTTTTTATTCATTTTTGGTTACCTTGGGGCGAGAGGACATGCCGAGAAGCCGCAGGATAATGCTCTTACAGTTGCGGGGTACTCTGTATTGATTGGGTTCGTTTTGACTTTGCTTGCTGTTCCCCCCATTGTTTTGGGTGTAGGGTATATTGTGGGTTACATTTTTGTTTGTCGTTACGTGCTCAACATGAAGAGTTACATTGATTTTGGAATGTTTGCGATTTATATTTTCTTCATTTTCGGACTGCTTGCAATTCAGGACGAACTGACGCGGGAATGGCTCACGCTTTTTGCAATTGTAATAATGTTCCTGCAGAGTGAGATTAGGTTAAGAAAGAAGGCAAGGGCTGCTCTGAAGAAGGGATAATTTTTTGCACCCTCTCCATAATTTTATAAACCATTTTGAGGACCCTTTTTGTAGTATCTCTCATGACAAAGTCATTTTGAGTGAAGTTTGGGGTATTAGTCTAGTGGTATGATCTGCGCTTTGGGAGCGCATGGCGGGAGTTCAATTCTCTCATACCCCATCTTTTTGTAACGAAGTGGATTTTATGGGCAAAAATGTTTTTGAAAAGATTTTTGAGTTAGCGACTCCTTATTTGAAGGAAGGAAAACCCGAGGATTTCATTCACGCGAGTAGCGTTAAAGCGAGCGTGGAGTTGTTTGCTGATAATGCGAGCCAGCTTGATATTCTAATCCCTTTTGCAATACTTCACGACGCGGGAAACTCTGTTGTTTTGCCCGAAGACTTTCACTACATTCAGGGAAAAACCATTGTTGAGAACGGTAAGCTTTTTCACGGTTTAGCAGGGGCAAAAATCGCTTACAAAATTCTTACAAGTGTTGATTATAACAAAGATCAAATCAGAGCGATTGTTGATTTAATAAAAATCCATGATTTTGATGACTTGGAATTGTTCAAGACAAGGTCTTGGCAAATTGCGAGGGACGCTGATATTTTGGACAGGATGAATGTGGAGCGCTTGAAGGGAATGATGAAAACCAGAAACCTTACAGCGATTCAAATACTGGATTTGGTAAAAACTCAAGTGCCTTGTTTTTTTAGCGAAAAAGCAAGGGATGAGTTCAATAAAAGGCAGCAAGTCCTGTTTGATGAACTAAAAATTGACAAAAAATATTGGATAACCCCAAAGATGGTTGAGTAACATTCCTATTCATTAATTTCCGCGATTCGGTTTCTTCCGAATTGTATCCGTGAGCTTTTAAATAGTTTTTTTCTAGTTTCAGTAATAATAATTAATTTCGGAGGTTATTTTATGGAGAAAGATAAGTGTGACTGTCACGGCGGGCCAAAGGTTTGGCTTGTGCTGATTGCAATTTTGGTGGTTGGGATATTAGTTGCGGTTTCTTTTATGGCCGGCTCAAGTAGTAATCCTTCAAGTATTCTAGTGAACACCTCATCAAATCCTGATATTAAAACATTAAGTGTTTCAGGGAGTGTAACTAAGATGGTTTCCCCTGATAAGGTTGATATTGTGTTGAGTGTTGAAACGCTTGATAAAAGTGCTCAAACTAGTCAGAGTAATAATGCGGTAATTGCGGATAAAGTTAAATCCACTCTTGAATCCTTCAGCTCAGTTAGAGCGGAAGTGAAAACAGTTTCTTACTCAGTGAATGAGGAATTTGAGTGGAATGATTTAACAAAAAAGTCTGTTTCGATTGGATACAGGACAATTAATCAGATTCAAGTAACCCTGAACGGAAATGATATTTCTGGCGCAGGGAGAGTAATTGATGCTGCGGTAACTGCCGGAGCAAATAGGGTTTCAAGCATTTCTTTTGGTTTGAGTAAAGAGAAGGAACTTGAAATTAGAAAAACCGCTCTCAATGAGGCAAGCGCTACAGCTAAAGCAAAAGCTGAGAGCATTGCGCAAGGTTTGGGTATTAGTGTAGGAAAAGTTAGCTCAGTAAGCGAATCTTCCTTCTACTACGCTCCAAATTACGCGAATTATGAATTAGCTAAGTCCGCTGATGCAGGCTCAAGCGCTCCCACCCCAATAACAGCAGGGGACGTTGAGGTTAACGCAAGCGTAGCAGTATCATTTGAGATAAACTAAGCAATAAATAATTCAATGGAAAGGGCAAAAGAAAGCCCTTTCTTTCTTTTTTTCGTTTAAGGATTAACTTAAAATAAGAGTAACACACTAAATTGTTTAGTGATTTTATGCCTCTACTTAAGTCAAGGAAGTTCGGTTCGAGTATGAAAACCAGTCACTTGATTGCGGATTCTAGAGGGATGTTTATTATTGGGAGGCACACCACTAGGGGAGGAAGCGCCCCCACAGGGATTACTCCTGAGGGAGAAATGCGCGCTGAGTGGTCTTCAAGAAACTTGCCAAAGGGGGTTCTTCTTCATGTCGCTCACCCAAACAAACCAAGACACGCTGCTACTGCTCAGATAATTTACAAATCCTACCCTGGAGAAAGAGGGATGCTAATGGAGTTTGATTCCCTAAATTTTGATAGGT
>Ga0247842_10006124_pt1 | contig 13766 bp, 14 predicted proteins | sample LaCruzMarch2015__3_FD_192411 | JGI IMG/M metagenome (GOLD analysis project Ga0247842, IMG submission 192411) | Freshwater microbial communities from meromictic Lake La Cruz, Castile-La Mancha, Spain - LaCruzMarch2015_19m | ecosystem: Environmental > Aquatic > Freshwater > Lake | place: Spain...
TCTTCGAGTGCGAAGAGCGCTTCGAATGTTTTCTGGATCCTGATACTCATGATTCCTCCAAGCCAGAGCCCGGAATCGAACCGGGTTGTAGTTGATCTGCAGTCAACCGCGTAGCCACTCCGCCACTCTGGCATATTGCCCGAATTCACGATTGTGAACCCAACTATACTAGATAACAATTGTGAATATTTATAGATTTGGTAATCGGCGGTTTTTGTCTGATCCTTATTTCACGGAGTGAATTTTTTTTCTTTTTCAGCCAGCCTTGCTGCGGATATGAGTACGATGCCGTGTGGCTTTTGATCGCGCCAACATCTTCATGCGAGTGCATATCGTCCACTGCCACTCCCTGCCTCGAACCGCACTATCCGGATCATCCGCTTCGTGCCCGAACCAAAAAAATGGCGATGCCAATACCTGATAGAGTTTCACCGTGATGAGACACGCCTTCGAACGCACTTTATACCAGCGGGGCACATCCCTATTCAGGACTCGAAGAGGACAAAACAAACATGGCGGGCATTCTCAAATGGGGTATTCTGATTAGTGCCTGTATACTTCTCGTGGTCATTGTCGCTGGCATACTGTTCATGGCAGGTTCTCCCACTGCACTCCGTCAGGTATCCCCTGATGTGACAATGAAGGTCCCGTTTCCTCCGGTTCCGTTCAACAGCGACAATGTCACCAACCTTGGCTACGAACTTGAGATATCCCCTGTTGCTGAACCGGGACTCCGCATTATACGGGCTGAAGTGCTGGATCCATCGACCGGTGCTATCCTCCTCACACTGGAGGGGGATACGCTCAGGCAGTTCTATCACCCTGCATCTATCCCTCCTCCGACACCGGATGAGCGGCAGGCAGGCACGCAAAACCTGATGGCTCCACGGCTCTCCCTCTGGGTGCGGGTCGCGCCTGACAAGGTGCCGGAAACGCTCGTCCACCGGCTCACGTTTGACGGGAACGCAACCTCAGGCACACCGCTCATCATCACTGGCGGAAAAACCCATATCCTCTCGGATCAGAAACCTGCCGTGATTGCTCCGCCGCTCATGGGGGACGGGTGGATTGCGATGGAGACCACGACCGGGCTATCCCATCACTTCCTTACCCAGTACACCCAAAACAACGCAACCACCGTGCCGCTGCGGTTTGCGGTGGACCTGCTGCTCATTGACCCGTCGACCCGTTCGCTGGTATCCGGGGACTGGAGAAATAATTCAAACTGGTACGGGTACGGGAAAGAAATTATTGCGGTTGGCAATGGAACCGTAACAGAGGTAAAGGATACTATTCCCGACAACCCGGAAGTGGGGGTCATCGCAAGCGGACTGGACAATTACGTCATCCTTGACCTCGGCAATTCCACGTATGCTGACTACCGGCACATGATGCCGGGATCCATCCGGGTGAAGGTGGGGGACCGTGTAAAGACCGGTGCAGTGTTGGGACGGGTCGGGAACTCAGGCGGCTCCCTTGCACCCCACCTGCATTTCCAGATTTCCAACGGACCAAACTTGTGGAGTGAGGGAATTCCCGTCGTCTACCGTTCGTTTGAGGTCATGGGCGAGTGCCCGGCAGGGGCATGTGTGCAGCAATTAAACCTGAATGGATTTTCGGCATTGCAATATTTCCCCGATGTCCTCACACAGTATTATACCAACGGGACATGCACGGGCAGGATCTGCACGTATTTCCCGCAACCGGTACACCACGAGAACGAGGATGTCGAAGACTCGGCGATTGTGCGATTCGGGGGACAATGACGAGGAGGTTCTTTAGTGACAAGGCTTGATGATTTTCTCTCTCCACTGCACCACGGTGTCTGGGAAGTGGTCGTGAAGAAGTCGTCGGTAACAGAGCCATTGGATGCCGATTGGAAACGGTCTACTATTAATGTACCGTCACCGGGAACGATCGCGAGTTTCCGGAAGGGGCAGTACCATGTGCATGAGACTCGCACCGAGTGGCGCGTGCACCTTGACCGCTATGATCCTAAAAAACATCCCCTGCTACACCTTGTGGATGATGCCCCGCTCCTCCTCATGATCGCAGACACGTGCGGTACCCTGATCACCCATATCCGCAAGCCTTCCGGTAATGGCACTCAACATGTCATGGAGGAGCAGCGGTTGTCATGGCAGCGCCAGATCCTGTTGGGACTCTCGATTTTCTTTGCCGGGATACTCATCGTCGCCAATCCCTTGCGGTTCATTGACAATGTAACCCATATCCTCATCCCGGTACTCCTCTTTGGTTTCGGTGTAGTGATCGCCTGGAAAGGTATTCGTACACGGTCTGATGGGGGGATAGACTGGGAGGGTGTACTGCAGGGGATCACGGTATTCTGTACTGGTATCATTTCCTGGTACCTGCCGCTTGTCATCTGGAGCCTCGCAATTCTTGCGATACTGGCGGTGTGGGCATTGGCAAGCGCAGTGATCCTTCTTTTCCAAATCGCAAAGTTCCGTACCGCGATCCCTGAAGGGTTCTGGAGCCGCCTTATCACCGGGGCTCTCTCTCTTCTTCTGGTGATACTCATCATCAGTGTCCCGCGTCAGAGCGTGGAGCTCATGATCATCATCCTTGGAGTGATCGCTTTCCTGGGAGGGATTATGCTAATCGTGAATGGATTACGCCTGCGGCAGTGGATGGTTGATCCGGTTGCAGCGTGAAGAGCGTTTAATCATTCCGCATCGTGCCTGAAGAGAGTGCAGTTACACATACGTGTCCAGCAGGGTTTTTCTGATGCCCTCGATATTGTACATTCTCACGACCACATGATCACGCCCGGAAGTATCATTGAATACAAACTTTGATCCGGGTGTTGCATGGTAGGTCTGGTTGATGAGCTGGTCGTTGACTGATACGGCAAACCGCTGATATGACGAAGTCTGGTTGCCCGTATTCATGATGGTGATATTCTCTCCTTCTCTCTCTGCGGTGAGGGTAATATTGAGCGCAGGAGATTCGTGTGAGTACATCTGGCCCATGCTGATTAAACCGATGATGGCGAAGAGAACCCCGATGACAAAAAAACAGATCACGGCAATGCCTACGGCAAATGCCACGAACATGACCATGTGTAACAACCGGGGTTTCCCTCTTGGAATTTCGCCTGCGACCATCCTGCCAGCCCGCGTGTATGCGTCATACGCGCTCCAGCCCCATATAGCAACACCGGCAATGAACGGGATGATGCTGTAGTCACCCATGGATCCAAATCCCAAAAGATCTGGTATGTAGAGTGCCCCGAGGATCCAGATAAAGAATGAGAAGCAGGTTCCCAGGAGGAACGGGATGCCACGGGCGGGTTCGCCGCAATACACCTGCCCAAGACCCGGGATGATCGAACAGACGAGACTCCTTAACGGTGTGTTCTGTGTCACACGTGGAGATGGGAAGTGAGCACTCTTAATGGTATTTCCTGTGAGGATTCATTCTAAAAAAACCCGATAAACAATGTCAGTTCAGGCAGGCAAAATGAAAGTCGGCTTGCCGATTTTCATGCTAAAGAGCTCACCGGAGGTTAGCCTGAAAATCGGCAATCCGACTTCATCGTGGTTTACCCGAACCGGCATGGTTCATCTGGGGTTTGTTCGTAGTCATGGTACCTGCACTACCGTGTCACGATCTTGTGCATCAGGGTCATGATCTTCGGCTTTGCCCCCTTCACGGGTGGTGCGCCAAAACCCGACATCTCGAAACCGGGACCCCCGAACATCTCGTTGTTGAGCCGGTCAGATATTTCGTCGAATATCCGCTTGTAGGCAACGCAGTGGGGATCAACGCCCTGTATCTTTCCCCCAGTGGGTGCGATCGCGTTGTAGGGGCACCCGCCCCGGCAGTACTTGATGTGCCGGCATTCACCGCATGCCGTGTCCACGTATTCCTTATACTGCTGCATCAGTTTTGCGGCGTCAGATCTCGCGAGCGCTTCCGGACTTGGATGATCATACACGTTGCCCATCACGTACTCCGGTATCCCGACGAACCTGTAGCAGGGATAAATGAAACCATCGGGTCCCACTGCGAACGTATTTCCCATGCAGTTCGCGAACGTGCAGACATTTCCCCGTCGGGTAAAGACGCATCGGACCAGATCGTTGATGTTCATGATGTCGATCTCGTCCGAATGTTCCAGAGCCTGGTCGAGCAGGTAAACGAGCAGTTCCCCGTACTCTTTTGGGGCGAGTGCCCACTGGTCAGGGTTGTTGTTCCGCAGCGACGGCAGTGCAGGGTGGAGTTTGAGTGTGAACCCATTTTTTAAGAAGAAATGGAAGATCTCCTCTTTTGACCTGACCGAACGCGAAGTGAACGTGCAGATGAACCGCACGGATACGCCATGAGCCTTAGCGATCTCGTAGCCCCGCATCGTCTTTTCGAAGTACCCGGCTCCCCGTTGGAGGTCGCAGATCTCATGAGGACCATCGATACTGGAACCGACAGGGACATGATACTCTGCCAGCACATCGGCAAGTTCCGGCGTAAGTTTCCATAGATTGCTCTGCAACGCAAATTCCGGTTTCAGATCACACAGCCCCTCAGAGAGCATTGGCAGCGCCTGCCGGTAAAAGTCCACGCCGGCGAGAAGCGGTTCTCCCCCGTGGAAGGTGATCGTGACCCGGTCATTGCGGAAATTTTTAAGCCACAACACCACTTCGTTGATGGTTTCAATCTTCATTACCGGAGACCCTTCCTCGGAACTCCAGCAGTAGCTGCAATGAGCGGGACAGCCTAACGTAGGGATGAGCATCACGTGAAAGGCATTTTTCATTATACTAACTTACCCTTCGGTACAGTATATGTGTTCTCATTTCTTATACGGCGAGCGACTGGCAGGGCTGGACATGCACGCGGTTGTTGTTGGATTTACAGGGCAATACTGTGATGGTGCTAAAAATATCAGAAGATGCGTAAACAGGAAAAAGGGATATAAATTATGGGTGAGTTACCGGCAGGATCAGAGCAGTTTCGTCTCTTCTGTCGGCTTTGGCACCTTCACGACGAGCACCCGGAAGACTGCACTGCTCTCGTTTGTCCACTTGTGCGGGATACGCGCCGGGCTCTCGACCAGCATGTCCTTACCCACGGTCTGCTTCTCGTTCCCTATCTCGACGAGTCCTGTCCCTTCCAGCACGTAGAAGAATACATCAACCGGGGTGATGTGCTTCTTTAACGCTTCGCCGGGTGCAAGCGTGATGACGACTGCCATCGCGTGCGGGGATTCGTAGATTTTGCGTGCGTCGACATGGTGCGGGTTGGGACCCGACACGACCGTGCTGACATCAGTGATCTTCAAGAAACACTCTCCATCTGTGTATGTGCTGAACTGTGAGCCGGGGGGATAAAAGGGTATCAGTGCCGGGGCAGGAGGGTGCTGCCCCCGCGTTCAGGAACTTGTATCTCCGGTAGTGACCTGCCCGAGGACTTCAGCTGGTGTGCCTCTCTCGGCAGCCCTCACACGCCGGCATATCCGGTATCGCCCTCCGCCCATCCTGATACCAGATTAGCGTTTATTTTGAACCCGGTGCAGCGACAACGATTTTGAGCGCTTCGGTAAGCTCGGGCAGCATCTCGGCGGGCAATCCCATCACCATCTCGCCATCATCAATCCCGGAGAACTTCCGCGACCCGTCGCATCCGAGTGAGAAGTTGGGTCTGCCGGTAAGATAGGTCTGGGCAGTGGCATCTGAGCACAAGGACTGGATCCCGGAGAACTCGGAATAGATCCTGCCGCCAATCCGGAACAGGGTGCTCTGGGCGAGCTTCAGCATCCCCCGCGGGTTTGCAACGATGATGATGACCTGTGGAGTGAAGGGGGTTTTTTCCAAAGGTGCATACATCGTCGCGTAGGTCTCGAGTTGGTTGATGTGCGAAACCTTGTCAATCGTCCGCTTGCACGCCGCGGCGCTCGTGAATTTTCCCAGCTTGAAGTAGAAGTCACCGGTCTTTAAGGTCGGTGTCAGCTCCTTGAGCCCGAGCGCCCAGGCACCGCCGTTGCACTCGTGTTTTCCGACAGTAGCGTAAAAGATCTTTCCTTCTTTTCGTGCGAGGGACACCATCATGCAGTGCCGGATGGTCTTGTCGAGCTCTTCCATGCCTGCCGGGATGTCATCCTTACTGGTCGCGAACCTGAACGCAACCGGCGATCCGTTCATGCCGAGATATTTCTTTAAGATCTCTGCTGATTCCTTGTAATCTATTGCGATCTTCATCTGTTCGTTTGTCATAGTCTTGCCTCATGGCACCGTGCCGGGAACCACAAATACCCATATGAGCAGCATCATTTAAATGTAGCGAACCCTGCACAGGAATTTACACAGACATTGTGTCGGTGTGCACGTTCCGTTTAGCCTGCGTGCGCCGGCATTTCGGGCACCTGCCCTCTGCCGCTTTCTGGCAGCCTGCCATCTCTATACCCTTGCCGTTGACGAGCGCGTCTGCGATCTTCCGGCGGGCTTCATGCAGGTCACGCCACGCAGTCTTGCGGGAGACTCCCAGTTTTTCTGCAGCCTCTTCCTGTTCGAGCCCTTCGAGGTCGATGAGCCGGATGAGTTCGATCTCTTCGGGTTGGAGCAAGATCACGATGCCGTCTTCATGCGGGCAGCAGCGTGGCTCGTAGCAGCGCGACTCTCCGGTACCCTCAATGATACGCCGTACACGCGGTCTGCCCCTGCGGTGGCAGGGGGGCACCTCCATCTCTTCGCTCGTCGTCATGCAGCTTCCTGTTCAATTATCGTGCTGTCACGGGCATTAATATTCCCGATGGTCTGGGCAGGAGGAGCACGGGAGGATGAACTGGCGCTTCTCCACAACCCGGGTCTTCTTGTGACAAAATAGCCCTTGATCATCCGCGTGTACTGGGTGTTGAAGATCATCTTTTCGATTCTTGTCACACGGTAATGGCAGGTGCGGAACGGACCCTGGTAGATCCGGCGCAAAAATCCCGATATCGCCGGAGACGTGGGGTCGTCCAGGTCAAAATGGGTATGGATTTCGTGCACGGTGACGGACGGCAACGGCTCATGCAGTATGATGATGACTCATTCGATGACCTAAACAAAAAGGGAATGGGAAATTATCTGGCTTACCCAAAATATGCCTTGACCTGTGGCTGGAACAGGTACCAGAGGATAATAGCCGCGATGATGATCCCGACAATGGCACTGATCCCGCTCGTAAACAGGCTCACGAGACCAATCAGGATGCTGATAGCCGAGAAGATGACACCAATGATCCAGACCCATGACCAGGCGAGGAAACAGCCAACACCTAATAGTAGATCGACGATACCGATGATGAAGAATACGACTCCAATAGCCGCACCAATGCCTCCCAGTCCCGAGACGCTCAGGATTGCCCCTCCGACGAAACCGCCGACAAGCATGAGCAGTCCGCCGAGGATCCAGAGAATACCAAGAATTGTTACTCCTAATGGTCTTGCTGACATACCATAACATTCGTCAGGATCTACTTATTTTTTTGCTTCACGATCTCGCAATCCGGTTCACAGATTGCTTGCCGAACTCCTTGTACACGAATTTGAACACGGCATCTGACCACACCCGTAAAATCGGCATGTTACCAGTGTGTCGCAGTCGAAACCGATGAAAGTTGTGTTGATGGTGTAGAATATTGAGAGGCGGCGGGATTGGCTGCCGGGGAACGAGCGGAGCGTTGAGATGTTCCTCTCTACGAAGACTAAATTATTAAAAAAAAATGGAATATCTCTAGGTATAGCATTATCTTGATATTTTTCGTTTTCATTTTAATCGTAAAGAAAAAAATCTCCATTTGGATCTTGCGTATACTTCAGAGAATGACATTTCGGGCAGCGCGGGTTCCCTGAAAATTTAAATTTGCCCCCGCAATCACAGTTCGCTGCAAAATTCTCTACCAGTTTATTATATTCTCTCTCACCCAATGGTTCTCCAGGAAACGTTTCCCGAATTTTTTTATCAGATTCCATCGATGCAATACAATAAGGTCCCCCACACCCTTTGATGAATCGGAGATGGATTTCTCCAAGTTCATTAAATCCGATACTTTTTTCCTTTCCGCATTTATTGCAGTGAAGCAAGTGGAAAAAAAACCCTCCCCCCCTCATAAACTATGAATTTCTCACCGCATTTAGAGCAAATTGCCTCGAACTGGGAACCCATATCCGTACCTCTGTTTTCTCTTCAAATTTCTGATGATATCATCGTTCGTAGAACTGCATTTCGGGCATTGATTTGCCCTTCGCATTTTCTACCCGCCCTTATTTTTCAGTGCAACTTCCCGACTTTCCCGTACCTCTGTGTAATCCGGGTTGATGGCAATTGCCTTGTCATACGAGGCGATCGCTTCTTCATGCTGTCCGAGTTGGGCATAAGCCACACCATCATTGAAAAAATATTCAGCCCGGTTTTGCATGTGTTATGATATGCTGTTCAGTAATTTACTGTTGTGATCTCTGTCAGTAAGAAACATGTAGATATGAATTATTTTCTGCTACGGCATAAGTGTGTCAAGCTTCCCAGAATTCCTGGGCGGTCAGATGATGACGCTGCGATAGAAATGTGGCAACTTGTGGGGAAGAAGATACTGAAAGAGGGGTGAAAGTTATTGAAATAACATATATCTGAAACAAAATTTTCTTTTGTGGGTTAAAACCGGTCAATATAAATTTTGAATGATTGATGAAATAGATAAGGTCGGCAAGAATAATGATCAACTCAAAAACGTATGATTTATCGAAATCCAATTCCGAAACCCAGAATTTATCCAGAATATTGTTTCCTCATCAAAGTGAGGCTAATGAGGCACTGTCTAAAGTTTTTTCCCCAGTTATTCCCGGCATTCACAAAGCCGGGCTTCTTGTTCTTCCAACGGGTGGAGGGAAGACATTTACAGCGGTTTATTGGATTTTAAAAAATATAATTCCAAAAAACATCAAGGTGTTATGGCTTGCTCAAACATCACTTCTCCTTGATCAGGCTGCTGAAACTTTTGACAAAAATATTCAGGAGATTGATGGGAGAGAGCAGGTCACAATTCGGGTTATCTCTAGTAGTAAAGATCATGATTATGCAAAAAATATCTCACTGACTGATGATATTCTAATTATAACCACTCAAACGGCAATTCTCCAGTTCAAACCTGATAGCATTGTAGAGGACGGTGCCTCTGTAGAAACGGCCTTGTACAAATTTATTGAAAATGCTGCAAAAGATGGATTATTTATTGTTCTTGATGAGGCTCATCATGCTCCTGCGTATGGATGCAGAACTCTACTTAAAGAGATTATTGATCTGGTCCCTAACTCCTATCTCCTCGGTTTGACTGCAACTCCTTTATTCAATGATAAGAAACGAGCGGGTTTTCTCCCAGAAATTTTCAATAATTGGATTATTTACCAAGTAGATGATGCAAAACTTATAGCACAAGAGATTCTCGCAAAACCTGAGTATGAAGAGATGGAAACCGGAGTAGAGGTTACAATTACTGATGAGGAATTCAAAAAACTCGTACTACAACATCAGGAAGTCGATGACCGAATAATTAAGATATTGTCCGAAAATAGAGGACGGAACGATCAGATTGTTCAAACATATGTCAAGAATAAGGAAAAATATGGGAAGACAATAATATTTGCTGACCGATGGTATCAATGTGTATATTTACAGACGAAACTGGAAGAAAACAATGTACGAGTAAATTCAGTTTTTACATATATTCAGAATGATCCAAGAATGAAAGACGTTCGTAGAGATAATACGGAGAATCAGAAGATCATTCGGGATTTTAAAAATGGTGAGTATGATGTCCTCATCAATGTCCGGATGTTGACCGAAGGAGCAGATATTCCGGATACGCAAACAATATTTGTCACCAGGCAAACCACAAGTCCGATTCTGTTTACTCAGATGATCGGGAGGGGTTTACGGGGTAAGAAGGCGGGGGGCGGAGCGAAAAAAGATCATGCAAATATTGTTCTCTTTATCGATGAGTGGAAACGACTCATCAACTGGATAACCAGACCCCCAGATGGTGGGACAGATGAAACCACGATAATTCGAGGATACCGTCCTATTGAGTATATTGCAATAGATTTGATAAGACGATTATCTGATCAGATATCAAGTGGAAAGGTTTTCAATACGGAACCATTTTTACGATATCTTCCTGTTGGATGGTATATGGTTGATTACTCAGTGGCTGTTGAAACCCCGGGAATTTCCGACGAATTAGAGAGATTCTATGAGTTTGTAATGGTATATGAGGATGATCAGGAACGGTTCTCATCATTTATTACCAGCGTTCTGGCAAACCCTCCTTCAAATTGGTCCCATGAAAACATGAGTGACGCAATCCGAGATGATATCTTGCAATACGCTGGAACATTTTTCGATAACTCCCAAATAGGAGATAGGACAAAAGAAGGTATCATTAAAATTGGGCGACATATCGCTCAGAATAGAAATGCTCCCGAGTATCATGATTTTAAAGAGAGGTTTGAGTACGATCTCGACAATTTGGTAAAGAGATTTATCGAGAAGAAACCCCGTGAAAAATTATCACTCCTTATGAGCGAATTTGAACAGCCGAATAATTTATGGGAGATTATTTACCGAAATATGTTTCGGTTTAAAACGGCATATGATGCTGCAGAGAATTATATTACATTAAATGAGATTTATGGAGGTCATATAGGAAATGCAATCGATGATCCTCCTGAGGTTATTACTATCTCTGATATTGTCTTAACTGAGGGGGAGCGGGCACAAATAATCAGGAGAGATGGTCGGTGTCTATGCTGCGGGGTTGTTAAGAAAAGATCAAGTTCCTACGAACTTGATCATATTCATCCGTTTACCTATGGGGGTCAGACATCCGTAGAGAACCTTCAGACTCTCTGTCAGTATTGCAACCGGATTAAAGGAACTGATAGAATAAATTTCCGTGATGTTCACAAGACCCCATTACCTCAACCAAAAGCACTTGAGACCTTAATCCAGAAACGGTTAGGTCGGAATAAAAATGAGGATGCTGAATACACCTTAAGACGGTTGATAAATTTATTTTATAATTGCGCTGCAGTATCCGACATCCAAATATCTCAGCGAAGTAACGGATCTCACTATTCGTTCTGGAAGGTGGAGTTGTATCCGGGCAATAAACCGGAGTGGCTTTTTGCTGAAAAGCAAAAATTGCTCGATTACCTTCATGATTGTGGGTTTCCTCAGGTTATTAATATTGAAGTGTATTCATGTGATGCAACTTAAGGAAAACAGAACTTTTTTTTTGTTTGTTCTGAAAAATTATTGATTATCGCCGTGGACGCCCTCGCTCCGCAACCGGCTCCCCCAGACAACAAACAAAAAAATGAGATCTCATCCCGGTCTACAGTCCGGACGAACTAATAACCCCCACCACCTCCTGCGCCACGCCCGGGTCCAGAACCTTCGTGATCACAAGCCCGGCAACGGAATCACACCACTTTGGTTTGCAGGAGAATTTCCCTTATTTTCTGGAGGGGGGATGGAGGGGGGATTCATCCGGCAATCCAAATCTCCACACAGCGAATCCGTATCAGGAGTCCGGCTGCAATCCTGCGTTTTTATTTCTGAATCCCCCCTTTTGCCGGAACCGTAAGAGCAAGTGTGTACATCATCACATACAACCGCACCGGAAATTGGATCTCTCATACTATTTTGAAAAGGGGGAATCGTAGTACCTATAGTAATATTATTTGTACAATCTGAACCCGGAACGGAAGAATAACCCTTCATTACAGTTTTCGTGAATCCCCCCTTGCTTCCCCCCTCCATCACCACATCGTCCCCCCTCGGCATTTCTGGTGGCCTAAGGTCATCGTCCGGAAAACCGGGACCGGGAGTCAGGAACACGCCACCGCCCCGGTTCCACTCTTTGAACTGCACAGGATCAAACATGTACTGATTCTCCTTCCGGCGTTTCACCGGATCAATATTCTCATCGATTGTCATCGTCTCGACCACCCCCAGAGCCGGGCACTTCGCGAGAAGCCCTCCGCTGTTGATATGGCTCTTCTCCATCCGCCCGTGCAGGATACGCCAGATATGGTTGGGGGTATGTCCCATCCATTTCTGTAATTCGTTGACCGTGAACTCCTTTACGTTCATCGTCATCACCGTGTCAATCAGGGTTCTTTCCGATTTCAGCAACTTCGATGTCTGCCCTCCACCGGTCGTATCGAGCGCCGTGTTCCGCCAAGCAGCCGCGAGAAAATCCTGTTCGGTCGCAACGAGCTCAATCGTCCCGTCCGGCAAAACCCGCTGTGCCCGTTGGCGGACGTTGAGCGCTGCATACGAGCTCGTCATATCCAGAAGTGTGTCCCTTCGCCTTTGCCCGCTCTTTCGACCATCCCCGGATCTGCTGCTCCTGCCGGTCGTGCTTCTCCACTTTTGTCTCGTGTTTCTCCCGCAGTTCCTGCCACCGCTGCTTCCCGCTGCCGCAGGACTAGTGGTGGCAGGCGACATGGATCTTACTGCTGGCTGAACAGCCAAAAAACCGTTATACCCTTATCCTTCCGGGTGCATAGGGTTAATAAACGGCAGAATAACGTACCTGCACTGAGAACCATGAAACCGAGAGACCGGTCTCCCACAATTGTTGTCGAAGATCCTGCGGATTCACTGAATGAACTTTCCGAATACCTCGATGTTCTTTCGAGCAGCGCACGGCTCAGGATACTAAAATTCCTTGAAAAGAGCCCCAAGGATGCGCGGGCAATCTCAAATGAGATCCAGACCAGTTATGAGAATACCAAAAAGCATCTCGACAAGCTCCTGAGTATCGGATTGATAAAAAAAGAGGCAGGACTTGGTGCCTCCACATCGAAGGGCATTCATCCGGTATGGAAGTATTCGACAGTGCGGGGCGGGCTTGAGGCAATTATCCGGAACCTCGGGTTGTTCTCCAATACACGGATCCAGATCGTGGACGGCGAGATCTCAAAGAGACTTGAATCGGTAAAAAAAACACTCTCAAAAGAAGTTCTGGGAGACGTCCCTGCAGCGATCGTGATGGGCGGCGCTGATGACGGAAAAATTTTCCTGCTCAAAGATGACGCTACCCGTATCGGGCGGGGCAATCAAGAAAGCCTTGTCGATAACAGAAAGGATAAGGATGTTACACTCTCCGGCTCTTATACGGCGGTGACCCGTATCTCAAAACCGCATGGCAGGTTTGTCCGTGACAGGGACAAATGGTATATCGAAGATTGCGGGAGTACCGGAGGAACGCGGCTGAATAACCGCAGGCTTGAGGTGCATAACCGGACACCCGTACATGATGGCGATATCATCGAGCTCGCACACGGGGTCTCTGGTGTAAAGCTGATTATGGTCATACCACCCGCACATGAGCCGGTGACGTCACACGCATGCACAACGAAAATACCAAAAGGCAATTTAACAGGAAAAACTCCATAGGATCCACGTCATGTATTCCTATGAGGACTGTAGCGATGAACAAAATATCCCCGGGCAAGAATTGAGATGAGCCTGCGAACGCCATGATGCGCATCACCCGCCAGATCTGTTTCACTCTTGTCGTTGTTCTTATTCTTGGAGCCTGTTCGGTTTCAGGAGTTTTTGCAGCAGAACATACAGTAGGTTCATCCGGTGCAGAGTTTACAAACATCCAGACGGCAATAAACTGGGCGTTGCCCGGCGACACAATAATTGTAAGAAGCGGACTTTATGCGGAGAGATTACGGATTGATAAACCGATCATTC
>Ga0247842_10006125_pt1 | contig 13765 bp, 13 predicted proteins | sample LaCruzMarch2015__3_FD_192411 | JGI IMG/M metagenome (GOLD analysis project Ga0247842, IMG submission 192411) | Freshwater microbial communities from meromictic Lake La Cruz, Castile-La Mancha, Spain - LaCruzMarch2015_19m | ecosystem: Environmental > Aquatic > Freshwater > Lake | place: Spain...
TTTCTTTCGGCGACGGTTAAGCTTTTCCACTGCCTTTTCCGAGAAGGAAAGGGGGGCAAGTCCCGGCGGGCAGGAAAGGCATTTCTGCGTGCCGCTGTATATGGCGTCGATCTTCCAGTCGTCCATGTTAACCTCGATGCCTCCCAGGCTGGTCACGGCGTCAACCAGATATATACATTCGGAACCTTCAAGCAGGGCGCCTATTTCCGCCACAGGGTTTCGCACCCCCGTGGATGTTTCTGCATGAACAACAGCAAGAATTTGGTAATCCGTTTGGCCAAGCTTTTTTGCCACCCCTTCCAGGACGACCGGAGTTCCCCAAGGGAACTCGACGACATCAACCTGGGCGCCAAGCCGGGAGGAGACATCTTCCATTCTCATGCCGAACACTCCATTGACAAGAATAAGGACGCGATCTCCCGGTTCCACAAGGTTGACGAAACAGGCCTCCATTCCGGCCGATCCGGTACCGGACATGGGAATGGTCATGTTGTTGCCCGTTTTCATCACCTGCTGTAAAAGTGATTTCAGTTCATCCATGATCTTCAGAAAATAGGGATCAAGGTGTCCCAGGGTTGGTTTGCTAAGGGCCGTATAAACCTCCGGGGGAACGCAGGAAGGTCCAGGTCCCATCAATAAGACATCTTCAATTTTATCCAGCAGATTACTCGTCATCTTAATACCTCCTGTCATTTTGCAATAAAGCCTCTCAGTACCCGGTATTGAAGGACACCTTGCACGGTAAGGATGGTCAACCCGGTAATGATAAGTATCATGCCCATGGCCTCAACGAAAGTAGGTCTTTCACCCAATTGGATGGCGGCGGCAATCATGCCGATGATGGGTGTGGCCAGGGTTCCCATGCTGGCCATACCGGCGGATAAGACTTTAAGAATGTAAAACCAAAGGATAAGGGCGAGGGCCTGACTGACAATGGAGCTGAATGTGAGGCCGATAATAAAGTATGGAGTCCATTGCACCGGGGGGCCGGGAACGATCATAGCGATAATGATCAGGGGAATACATCCGAAGAACATTTGCCAGGCTGTCAGGGAGATCAGATCGAAGGTAAACTTTCTCCACATGATTTTAGTCATAATTGCACTTCCGGCCCAGGCGATTCCCGACAAAACGGCGAGGGTGTTGCCCAAAATGCTTGACTGAAGATTCCAGGGTTCGAGAATAACCATCAGGCCTGAAAAAGCGAGAATAACGGCGATCCATTGGGCTCCGGCAAGATGCTCGGAAAGGAGGGGCCAAGCCAATATCAATACCCAGAAAGGCATTGTGTAGACCAGGATCGCGGTTTTCCCAACACCTCCATAAAAAAGGGCCAGGGTAACGAGACCTATACATCCCGTGGTCGAAAGGAGACCAAGGAGCATAGTCATAAATATTTCTTTTGGCGCCAGCGATTTTTGTTGCAGAAGGAGGATGGTAAAAAGACTCAGGGCGCCGATAAATGTCCGCAGGGCAGCAAAATCAACGGGGGATGCGTACCTCAGACATTCTTTCATGACCACCCAGTTGTAGCCCCAGATCCCGGAAAGGGTGATCAGGGCAAAGATGGCGGGTTTTAGATTGTTTAGTGAACGAGGACCACATATGCCGTTCATTGTCTGGCTGGAGTCACGTTACAATTAGTTGGTCTCGTCAGGGTGGCAATCACCACAGAGACCCTGTCGCTCTTTTCGTATTCGATTCCAGCTACATAACTCGAAACGTACATCGCAGAACCTCGTTCAACAAACATATATCTTCTCTTTGTGATCTTGTCAAGATATGAGAAAAAAGAGAAAAAAGAACGGCCCCTGATAAGATCTTGACAATTGCAGGCCAATCCATTAGCGTACAGCCGAAAATCGACCAGAAGAGGTTAAAGAGTATATGATGATCGGAGTGCTGATTACAACCCACGGCGGGCTTGGACACGAATTGATCAAGGCGGCGGAACTTATCAAGGGCCCCTTGAAGGGGGTTACCCATATCTCTGTTGATCAAACAAAGGGCTTGGAAGATATAAGAAAAGAAATCAGTACGGCAATAAAAAAGTTGGACCAGGGGAAGGGTGTGATAATTCTCACGGATCTCTTCGGGGGAACGCCCTCGAATATATCCCTTTCTTTCCTGAAAGAGGGCAAGGTGGAGGTAATTACGGGCGTCAATCTGCCAATGCTTCTCAAGCTTACTGATGTTCGGGAAAATATGGCCCTACGTGAATATGCCATTTTTATTAAAGAATATGGCATCAAGAATATTTGCGTAGCCAGTGAAATACTCAACAAAAAGATAGGCGCCTGATCCTATGGATTGCGTCCTCGTAAGGGTCGACAATCGTCTCGTCCATGGGCAGATCATCGAAGCGTGGATCCCCTTCCTGAAGGCTACCAGAATCATTGTCGTCGATGATGAGGTTGCCAGCGACTTCTTCAGGGAAACGGTCATTAAAATGGCCGTACCCAGCGATGTTGAGGTGAGGATCCATAGTATCGAAGATTTTGTAAAATCCAACGCCGTGCAGGAGAATGATAGTAATGATCGCGTGCGATCCATTGTCCTGTTCTCGAACGTATGGGATGCCGTGCGCGCCTATGCCCTTGGATTTTCATTCGATAAATTAAATATCGGCAATATTTACAATGACGAATGCCGGCAGAAATTGTCGGCCTGTGTTTTACTCAGCGATCAGGACATTGCCAGCATTCAGAGTCTCTTGCAGCGGGGCGTCCGGGTGGAGATGCGACGAATCCCAAGAGAACGCCCCCTGAATATCGCCGAGGCATTGAAACCCCTTCTGTAGAAACATTTATCGACAAAATATTATGGTTCTAAAAGTGGTCATGGTTTCTATCATCGGAGGTTTCCTCTGTCTTGATCGGACATGCCTGCAAATCATGATCTCACGGCCGGTCGTGATCGCGCCGCTGACGGGATTTCTCTTAGGCGATGTCCTGACCGGACTAAGTATCGGGGCCTTCCTGGAGCTGCTCTGGATAGACAAGCCGCAAATCGGCATCGCTGTCCCCCCCAATGATTCCCTCCTCGCGGTAATGATCGTATCCTCCCTGCTCCTGACCGATAACCAATACGAACAGACCCGCCGTGAGGTAATGGCCTTTGCCTTCTTACTGTTCATGCCCCTCGGTTATGTCACCCAAAGAATGGATACGGCGCTTATTCAGTCAAATGAGATTCTTTCTGAAAAAGCGCTTCAGGCCGCCAAAGAAGGCGACATCAATGGGATCAGCAGACTACATATCTTTGCCATTGTAAAAACCTTTGCCGCTTATTGTGTTTTTTTGTTCTTTTCCATAACCATCGGCGTCATGATTATCGAAGCAGCTTTTCCGCGCCTCCCGGTATTTGTGTTAAAGGCAATGGGATTGATGTATGTTATCATTCCGGCGGTTCTTATCGCCGTATGCCTGAATACGGTAAAGTTGCGCCGTACCATCCCCATCTTCTGCGCCCTCTTTCTGGCGACAATTATTATTATTGAACTGATCCATGCCTTCTAAGCTCCGTATCCGGCAGATGGAATTGGCCGATATAATAGGGATAAGCGAAATCGAAGCTAGATCCTTTCAAGTGCCCTATAGCGCCGCTATCTGGGAAAGAGAATATGGTAACTCCCTTTCCCAAACCATCGTCGCCGTGAATGATTATCGTACGGAAGCTCCGGAATTGCGGGGCTATCTTAATTTCTGGCTTATTATCGACGAGGCGGAAATTCATCGGATTGCCGTGAAAGATGAATACCGACGTTCCGGCGTCGCCGGTGCGCTCCTTCATGAGATGTTCAAGGTCCTGCAGGAAAGGGGAATCGTATCCGTACATCTGGAAGTTCGGGAATCCAATCATGGCGCTATAAAATTATACGAAAAATTCGGATTTATGATAAAAGGTCGTCGGCAGCGTTACTATCAGGAGACGGGAGAGGATGCCCTCATTCTGGAGGCCGATGTGAAGATTAGAAATACCCTTGAATCCCCCTTTCCCAAAGGGGATCTTTAAAAAAGAAACAAATTTTAGTCCATGACATTGAGAAAAATATCATCCACCATGTGGACAGGAAGCATAATCTTTAATAATCAGCCCGGCCCGCAGCATCTCCATATGGCGGTTCGTCTACCCGCGGAGTTTCAAGACCCCATTCCCGGACAATTTGTGATGATCCGGCCTATCGGAGCAGGTGTACCGCTACTTTCAAGACCCCTTAGTATCTACAATTTCGTTCGGTATCAGAATCATGTGACTCTGGAATTGTTATATCGGGTCGTGGGGCGGGGAACGGAACTTCTCTCCCAGTTGCCCCCGGCAGGGGAGGTGAAGATTCTCGGTCCCTTGGGGAGCGGCTTCCGCATCGAAAAAGCAAAGTCCAAGCGCATCCTCCTGGCCGGAGGCATGGGTGTGGCGCCGATCACTTTCCTTGCTCAATATCTAGAGCGCCAGGTTACCGGGAAAAATGAGCTGAATATCTGTCTGGGTGCGAAAAACTGTGCAGAAATCGTCGGCGTAGAGCGGATAAAGAGTATCCCGGGATTGTTGAACATTTCCACGGACGATGGGAGTCTGGGAAGTTGCGGGCTCGTAACTGATTTGCTGCCGGGGATTACACAGGAGTGTGATCCCGGCAAAACGATGATTTACGCCTGCGGACCTATGGCCATGCTGAAAGCTCTTGCCAAACAGTTGGCCCCGACGGGTATCCCCTGCCAGGTATCCATCGAGGAGCGGATGGCTTGTGGTGTGGGTGCTTGCCTAGGCTGTGCCGTTGCCGTTCAAAATCGGCGGGGAATAAGAGAACAGAAATCAGTCTGCAAAGACGGACCGGTCTTCAATATTCAAGATGTTTGCTGGGATCAACTATGACGCCATCGCGAAAAGTCACCTTTACCGTCACCCCGGCGGAAGCCGGGGTCCAGACACCATCCCGCCGTAAGCCGGGAACCAAGAATAATAAGCTTGTTTCCGGCCTTCTCCGCAATGACAAAAATGGTTACGATAAGCAAGGGATGCTCACCGTAGAAATCGGGCCGCTGAAGCTGAAGAATCCCGTAATGACCGCGTCAGGAACCTTCGGTTATGGCGAAGAGTATGCACCGTATGTGGATCTAAATCGTCTCGGAGCTATCATCGTCAAAGGATTGTCGTTGAAGCCGCGCCAGGGCAATCCTTCACCACGCATCATGGAAACGCCTTCCGGCATGCTCAACGCCATCGGTTTGCAGAATGTCGGCGTTAAAAGCTTTATAAGGGACAAACTGCCCTATCTGCGGCAATTCGATACCGCAATCATTGCCAATGTCTATGGGGAAACTATTGAGGAGTATCTCCGGGTAAGCGAGATCTTGACGGCAGCGGATGGCGTACATGCCCTGGAAATCAATGTATCCTGTCCCAATGTAAAAAAAGGCGGTGTCGCCTTTGGAACGGACCCGGATATGATCGCGGAAGTGACGGCGAGGGTGAAGGATGTTACCAATCTACCCGTGATCATCAAACTTTCTCCCAACGTTACTGACATTGTTGTCATGGCGAAAGCGGCGGAAGCCGCCGGGGCCGATGCCGTATCGCTGATCAATACGATTACCGGTATGTCTGTCGATATCGAGAAAAGAATCCCCCATCTGAAAAATGTTACCGGAGGCTTGTCCGGTCCGGCCATCAAGCCGATCGCCCTGAGAATGGTCTGGCAGGCGGCCAGTCAGGTGCACATTCCCGTTATCGGCATCGGCGGGATCATGACCGCCGCTGACGCCCTGGAATTTTTCATTGTTGGAGCCCGGGCGATTCAGGTAGGGACGGCTAATTTTGTAGAACCACGGGCGACCATAAACATAATCGAAGGCATAGAGGCATTTGTGAAGAGACATCATCTCGTTGATATGGATGAGCTTGTGGGGTCATTGAAAATATAGAATCCTTGGGGGATGGGGTAATTTGATGGAGTGAGATCTTTGCATAACAGCGGGAAAATGGTTCGCAAGCAGCGAATCAAATGTTTTTCGCCGTTCCGAGATTGGTCTTAACGTCTCGTAATTAATCATAAGTATATGCATACTTACCAGAAGCGAAAAAGATTTTTGAGCGGCGGCGAAGCCATTTTTCAAAGGTCTCGGAGTAGGAATTGAATGAGGAGAATAAAACGATGGCAGGATATGAGGTCATTGGCGAAGGAATTTATCTGATTGGCGGCCCGAACATTTCACGATCTGAGGACGCCACGGTTTTCGTTGTCGACTTTGCCGGCGACCTCATCATGATCGATACCGGGGCCGGACGGAGCTCCCGCATTCTCGAAGATAATATTCGCGCTGCCGGCCTGGACCCCCATAAGATCAGCCGCCTGGTCTTGACGCATTGCCATATCGATCACATCGGTTCTGCCCCTTATTTCCGCAGGGAATTTGGATGCAGAATTCTTATCCACGAGGAGGACGCGGAAGCCATTGAAACGGGTGACCCGATACGGACGGCGGCAAACTGGTACGAAACGGATTTCCCGCCCACGAAGATCGATGAAAAACTGAAAGGCGATGAGGGGGAGTTGATTTTTGGTAATGACAGCCTCCATTGGCTCCACACGCCGGGACACACCCCCGGTTCTATCTGTCTTTATCTCGACCGGGACGGGCAAAGGATTCTTTTCGGCCAGGATATACATGGGCCGTTTATGCCCAGCTTCAGATCGGATATTGAAAAGTGGCGGGAGTCGATGGAGAAGCTGCTGCTTTTAAAGGCGGATATCCTCTGTGAGGGGCACTTCGGTATCTTTCAGCCCCAAGAGCGTGTAGCGGGATATATTAACAAGCATTTGCGTCAGAACAGCTAACGGCTTCGTAAAAAGTCCGGATGCTGCGATGTACGATAAGAGAGCTTTGCATAACCGTAGAAAAATGGTTCGTAAGCAGCGAATCAAATGTTTTTCGCCGTTCCGAGATTGGACTTAACATCTCGTAATAAATCATAAGTATATGCATACTGACGGGAAGCGAAAAAGATTTTTGAGCTGCGGCGAAGCCATTTTTCAAAGGTCTCGACAAGTACGCCTCATTCCTCGGGCTCCGGGAGCGCAAACCGGAAACCTGCTCAAGCAGGGCGACGGGGCGCTTTTTAGAAAACAATGAGTCATTACCGGTGCGCGCCGCCAGGCAAGTACATTGCGCGCCTTGCCTGCGGATCTTTTTACGAAGCCGTCGATTATGGCCAATTATTCAATTTTTTACTGTTTCATTAACGGTTGACGCCCTCTAATTCAAGAGTCCTGTCATTCCCGCGCAGGTTGGAATCAAAGCCCTTTTCCATAGAGGCGCAGACAGGCATCGACGACCTCGGGGTCGTAGAGAATTCCCCGGTTATGCCTTAGTTCCTCCAAAGCCTGATCGATGCCCAGCGCTGCCCGATAGGGTCGGTGGGAAGACATGGAATCGATAACGTCAGCTACGGCGATAATTTTTGCCTCCAGGCAGATTTGATCTCCCGACAACCCATGGGGATATCCGGAACCATCCATACGCTCGTGATGCTGCAAGATGATGGGGGCAATAGGAACGGGGAAATCGATATTCTTTAAGATGACGTGTCCCATTTCCGGGTGAGACTTGATCAGATTGAACTCCATTTCGCTCAATGCGCTGGGCTTACTGAGGATTTCAGCGGGAATATAAATTTTCCCGATGTCGTGGATCTCAGCACTGATCTTGATGATATCCGTCTGTTCCTTGGAAAGATCCATCGTCTGGGCAATTGCTTCGGAGATCCTGGCAACGGCGCGCTGATGTCCGGCCGTATAGGGATCCCTCATTTCAACCATGGCGGAAATGGTGGCGATAATGCCACTCATCATGCGCTTTAGTTTTTTGATATTATCTTCCAGCGAAATCTTATTAAGGACATGATCATTGACATCATGGGTGACCACGACGGCATGGGTGATCTCCCCGTCTGCTGATCTTCGGTAAGGGTAGTAACTCACATCATAGTGACGCAATCCTCCCCGGTCAAACTCAAAAGATTCCTGGTAGGAAACCTCCTGTCCGGAGAAACAACGGTCCAGATGCGATTTGATGATGCCGGCCGACGACTGTCCCCAGATCTCCTGGACGGTCTTGTTGAGGATCTGATCGGGGCTCTTTTTATGAGCAATGCAGTACGAATGGCTTACCGCTTCATACCGCTGATCTCTATTGATGAGGGTCATGAATTCCTGAGCCGTGTTCACAATAAAGGCATACCTTCTCCACATCTCCTGTGTTTCCTGTAGGGACGCTTCGATTTGTTTTCTTTCATTGACCTCCCTGGCGAGGGCCTCACTTTTTTCTCTCAGCAACAGGACCTGCTGCTCCAAGCGGTGGTGAAGAACAGTATTCTTCAAGGCAAAATTAATTGTTGAAAGCATGCCCGAAACCGTCTGGAGATCTTCTTCAACAAAGGGATTAGAATCATCGTTACGAACGAGGAGAAGGACGGCGGTAATATCATCTTCGTTAATCACCGGGATGGAAAGGGTTGACTTCTTGGCCAGACCGATAGTTGCCAGCTGGGGTTTCATTTTTAAGATAGACAGGCGGGCCTGGCATTCGAGGTCATAAGTCAAGGTTTCTTTATCAGGCTGTCGCGCAAGTCCATCCCCATGAAGAAGTTGAAGAGGAAGGTTATTTTCTATAAAAAAAACTACCCCGAAGGACGCATTGGCAACGCTTTGAGACCTGTCGGCGAGAGACTCCAGTAAATTTCTGATATCAATAACGTTATTGGCTAGCTCGGAGAGTTCCTTGATGGCGAGGAGTTCATTTACCCTGCTTTTCAATTCAGTTGTCGTTTCCTGAAACTTGAGAAAAAGACTTTGAAATGAATGACTGATATCGTTTAGTTCCGACATACCGGCCTGGTTGTCCAGTGCGCTTTGGAAATTGAATCCCGATGCGGCTTGTTCTGCGATCAAAGATACCTTGATTATCCGATCAAAGATCTGCCGTAAAATGATGAGGCCCGATAAAACCACAAAAAGGATCATAAGATAGGCGATAATATGCTCCGTGTCGGCAAAAGCCTCTTTCGTATAGATTATATACGTGAGAATGGAAAACGGCAGGATGAATACGAGCGCCTGAATGATAACCAGCTTGTATTGAAGGCCTTTACCCTCAATGCTTATCCTTCCTAGAACCGATGTAGGCATAACCAGGACTCCTCAAAGATGATGTTCTCGCAAATTGCCTTGAATATTCATGCCCAAAGACCTTCCCTCAAGGGGAGGGGAGAGCATGGGTTTCTTACGTCGCGTTCATGAATAACAAAAATAGAATAATTTATAAAGAAATATTTAGTAAGTTAGCAATAGGGGATATGTTTCAGATCAGGGATTGGATCTCGGCAATCTTTTTTTCAAGACGTTTTCCCGATACGGGAAAAGGAGTCTTCAGTTCCTGGGCGAAGAGGGAAACTTTATACTCTTCGATCAGCCAGAACAGCTCGTCAATGGCGGCTTTTTTTTCGGCTGATGTCAGTGAGGAGATATCATTTTTGAGGGTTTGCCACTCAGTGGTGAAAGACTGAATTTCCCGTGTTCTGTCCAACGCCTTTTCGAGGTGAAAAAGTCCTCTTCCGGCGCGAATTTCCAGGGCGCAGATGTAGCGTCTCAATTGCGATATCCTTTCGTGGGGATAGATCTCGAGAAAATCATGGGGAAGAAGGGCTGTGAGTTCCTGCCGTAATTGGCAGAGATAGGACACGGCCAATCCATGGGAACGGTTCTCTTTGTCAAGGCGGTTCAGGGTCTGCAGGGCCTGGAAATTAGCCTCCAGAACCGGCGTTGCCAGACGCAGGGCCTCCTGCCCCTGGGGGACAATTTTTGCACGTGATATTTTTGCGTGTTCGATAAAAAGTTCCACATATCTTATATATACAAAGAATAAATCATGGATTACTTTATTGTAAAGAATCCTGGCGACTGCCTTCATTCCCCCAAACATCTCCGCCCATATTTTCATATTTCCTGTTGGGACCAGAGTTTTTTTCAAATACTTTAAATCCCCGTCAAAGTATTTTTCATAAAGGGCAGCCACCCCGGAACGGTGGGCGGACTCGGCTTCCGGAAGGGTAGGGAAAAGACGTAGATTGATGCGTCCTTCGACAAACTCCAGGGCAGGGAAGGCGACACCAGCCGGCTGACCGGGATCCCCCAGGGGGACGGATTCCGGCAAGTCACCGAAATCCCAGGTGGTGATGTTTTCACGTTCCCATGTTTTGCGTGCTTTTTGGAATGTATCCGATTGGATCTGACCAAGAAACTGTTTATGCAAACTCGTTATGTCCCGACTGCTGGCCAGGGTTTGCCCCTTTTCATCGGCGACAACAAAGCGCATCTTCAGTTGGTCCGGCAGCTCCGTAAGGGGCCACGCGGCAGGAGGGACGGTGACGCCGAATTGTTCTTTTAAAATCCGGCCGAGAACAAGGGGCAGATTCTGCCCGGTCATAGTATTCTTGACGTCTGCTGCTGACTCAACAGCGCATGGCAATCCCCCCTTTCCCTCATTTAATAAAGGGGGAATAGAAGGATTGCCCCCCCTTTGGTAAAGGGGGGATGGGGGGATTTCCATGTTAAGATGCATGATAAGCGTGTCCGCTACAGTTTTTAAGGGCGGCAGCTGCTTGCGATAAAGCTTGGGGAGTCCCTTGACCAGGGAATGGACCTGTTCGGGAACCAAACCGGGGACCGCCATTTCAAAGGAATGGGGGGAAAGGGATGTAATGATGGAAGCGGGAATTTCTGCAGTGACGCCGTCTTCGGATTTTCCGGGAGTAAATCTGTAGGTCAGGGGAATGCGGACCCCATGGACAACCGCCTCATCAGGCCAGGCGCTCAAGGCCTCTGTATCCGGCGCTTGCAGAAGAATATCCTCTTCCTCCATCCGGAGAAACTCTTCGCCCCCCTGTTGACGGATATATTTCTGGAAGGTACGTTCGTCATGAATATTTGGGAGCTGTCGGCGGTAAAAACCAAAGATGGCCTCTTCGTCCAGGAAGACCCCCTGACGGCGGAGCTTGTTTTCCATGATCCGGACCTTTTCGATGACTTCATCGTTATGATGCAAGAAGGGGTAATCCCTTTTCGTGGCTCCTTGCATGAGCCCTTCGCGTATGAAAATATCGTTGGCGGCGGCGGGATCGATCCGCCCATAGGAAACTGTTCTCCGGGGGATGATCAAGAGCCCGAAGAGACTCACCTGAGCGAAGGCCTGGACTTCTCCCCGTTCTTTGCTCCAGTGGGGCTCGGAATATGTTGTCCGACAAAGTGGACCGGCGACTTCCTCGATCCATTCCGGTTCGATATTTGCCACGGTCCGGGCATAGAGTCGCGATGTCTCCACCCATTCCGCGGCAACAATCCATTGACCGCCCCGCTTGAAAAGTCCCGAACCTGGAAAGATCATCGCCTCCTTGCCTTTGGGGGCGGTGTAGAAATTCTTCTCCTTTTTCATGGCGATACCGGAAAGAAGGCCGCTCAGAATCGCCTTGTGGATGGTTGCATATTTATCTTCATCATGAGTTAAATCTTTAGATCGGCGCTGCTTCATCTCTTCCGCGACAATGATATCTATTTGGCGATGGAGATCCAGCCATTCCCGCATCCGCCGGTAAGACAGAAAATGCTCCCGGCAGAATTTCCGCAGTCGGCCCTGAGATTTCTCCTTTCCCCCCGCTTCTTGATAAAAGTTCCAGATCCGCAGCAAACTTGCAAAGTCCGAGGCCGGATCCTTGAAACGGGCGTGCATTTGGTCCGCCTGGGCTGCTTTCTCCTGGGGACGCTCCCGGGGATCGATAGTGCTCAGGGCGGCGGTGATGATCAAAATTTCCTCGCGACAGCCTCGTTTCATGGCCTCGATGATCATCCTCGCAATGCGCGGGTCGAGGGGCAGGCGGGCCATCAGGCGGCCGATATCGCTCAGGACGGGCTTCTCCTCGATCTGGACGGCGCCGAGTTCCTTTAATATTTCCATGCCGTCGGTGAGCTGTTTCCTGGCCGGGGGATCGAGGAAAGGGAAGGTGAAAACATCCCCGATGCCGAGATGGAGCATGCGCAGAATTACTCCGGCCAGATTGGCGCGGATGATCTCCGGCGGGGTGAAGGCGGGGCGGGTCAGGTAATCGCTTTTATCGTAGAGGCGGATGCAGACCCCGTTACGAACCCGGCCGCAACGCCCCTGCCGCTGATCGGCACTGCTCCGGGAGATGTTCTGGATGGGCAGGCTGGCCGTACGCGTCCGGGGATTATACTGGGCGATCCGCGCCAGGCCCGTGTCAACGACATAGCGGATATTCGGGATGGTAATGGATGTTTCCGCCACATTCGTGGCGACGACAATCTTTTGCTGCGCCGAGGGCTGGAAAACCCGTTGCTGCTCTGCCCAGGTCAGGCGGGAAAACATGGGCAGGATCGTCATGTTCTTTCCAAAACGACGGGTAAGCAGTTCGCAGGTCTCCCGAATGTCCTGCTCCGTAGGCATGAAAATCAGGATGTCTCCCTGGTCGCGGTCCCCGGCGATGGCCTCTACCGCTGCAATTGCCGCCTCAACGTGTGATTCAGTGTCTCCATCATTATCCTCACCTTCAGAGGCAAGGGGACGGTAGCGCGTCTCCACGGGATAGAGCCGCCCGGAAATCCGGATGATGGGCGCCTCGTTGAAGGCCTGGGAGAATTTTTCCGTATCGATGGTGGCCGAGGTAATGATGACTTTCAAGTCCGGGCGCCGGGGGAGGATTGTCCGGAGGATGCCGATGATGAAATCGATATTGAGGCTCCGCTCATGGGCCTCATCGACGATAATGGTGTCATAGCGGCGCAGGATGCGATCCCCCTGAGCCTCCATAAGCAGCACGCCGTCCGTCATCAGCTTGATATAGGAATGGAGCCCCGCCTTTTCATCGAAACGGATCTTGTAGGCGACGGATTGACCGATCAGTTCACCCAGTTCTTCGGCAATACGCTGGGCGACGGTAATCGCCGCCACCCGCCGGGGCTGGGTGCAGCCGATGAGCCCCCTGATTCCCCGCCCTGCGTCCAGGCACATCTTGGGGATCTGGGTCGATTTCCCGGACCCTGTTTCCCCCGCAATGATCAGTACCTGATGCTTCCTGATCGCCGCCACGATTTCCTCTTTCCGGGCGGTGATGGGCAGTTGCGCAGGATAAGAGGTCTCGGGCGCCCGGGCCTGACGTTCTTGCCATTTATTTTGCGGCGTTGAGGGCTTTCGTTTCATGACGTCCCTATTTCATAATCGAAAAGGTTCTGTCAATGATCTATGCGCCTGATCTTGAAACATATCAATAAACCCAGGATCTCAACACCGGAATGAAGTTGTTCTCACGGTTGAATTTCCTTGCTAATTCCTGGAATTTGAGTATCATACTTTATAGACAAATCTATCAATTCACTCGGATCAGGAGGATATTCAATCATGGTCGACGCCCCAAAGTATGAAAAAGGCAAGCTCTACGATATTTCCATCATCGACTTCCACAGAAACCCCGATCAACCTCGTAAATACTTCGATGCGGAAGCACTGGAGGAGTTGGCCGCCTCCATCAAGACGCATGGCATCCTCCAGCCCGTACTTTTCAATCCCGATCCCGGCGATCAGGGCTGGCTGACCATTGTCGCCGGTGAGCGGCGCATCGAGGCGGCAAAAATTGCGGGAGTAAATATAATTCCCTCCCTTATGGTCGAGGGGAATACCGATGAAATCGCCCTGGTAGAGAA
>Ga0247842_10006134_pt1 | contig 13752 bp, 10 predicted proteins | sample LaCruzMarch2015__3_FD_192411 | JGI IMG/M metagenome (GOLD analysis project Ga0247842, IMG submission 192411) | Freshwater microbial communities from meromictic Lake La Cruz, Castile-La Mancha, Spain - LaCruzMarch2015_19m | ecosystem: Environmental > Aquatic > Freshwater > Lake | place: Spain...
CTTGAACGCTTTATCGAGTCTTACCCTGATTCCGGGAAGGTGATTGCCGGCCTGCTGGTCCATGGCGAGCAGGCCGCGGCCGCGGCGCTGGCCCACAAGCTCAAGGGTGCGGCCAGTGCCTTGGCGCTGACCGAGGTGGCACATGTCGCCGCGGCGATCGAGCAAGCGATCAACGCGGGGCAGGCACCGCAGCAGGGCCTGATCAGTTTGCAGGAGGCGCTGGCGGCGGTCATTGCGGCACGCGTGCCGGCCCCGAGTGCGCCGCAGGAAAAGGGTACCGTGCCACCCGCGCCGATCGATCCGGCCGTCGCCAGCCGCCTGTTGCACGACCTGTTGCGGGCGCTGGATCGCGACAATCCAGACCACGCCGAGCCCATCCTGGCCGCGCTCGGGCCCTTGCTGCCGGCCGCGGGGGTGCGCCGGCTACGTGAGTTGGTGGATGCATTCGACTTCCGTGCAGCCGAGGCGCAGGTGCGTCTGGCCGCGGCCGCGCTGGGGATCGTCCTCGATCAAACTTGAGTGACCACAGGCACCGACACGATGAATACTGCACCCATCTTGTGCGTCGATGACGAGCCGGCCAACCTGACCTTGCTGCGTGAGACCCTGAAAGGCGACTACTCCCTGGTCTTTGCGCGGAGCGGGGTCGACAGCCTGCGGGCTGTCGAGAAACACCATCCGTCGCTGATTTTGCTCGACGTGCAGTTGCCGGATATGGACGGCTACAGGGTCTGCCGTCAACTCAAGGCGGCGCCCGAGACCAGGGACATCCCGGTGATCTTCGTCACCGGCCAGACGCGTGAAGAGGACGAACAGGCCGGTTTCGATGCGGGCGGTGTCGACTACCTGACCAAGCCGGTGCGCCCCGCGATCGTCAAGGCGCGGGTGCGGGCGCATCTGTCGCTGGTGAGCGCGAACCGGCTCGAACAGGCCTATCGCGATGCCATCTATATGCTCGGCGAGGCGGGGCACCACAATGATTCGGATACCGGGATGCACATCTGGCGCATGGCCGCCTACAGCCGGGCACTGGCCAAGGCGGCGGGGTGGGGGCCGGAGCGCTGCGCACTGCTCGAGTTGGCGGCCGCGATGCACGATACCGGCAAGATCGGCATTCCGACGCCGATCCTGACGAAACCGGGGAAGTTGGACGCGAGCGAATGGGAGGTCATGAAGACCCATGCGCAGATCGGATACGAGATCCTGAGCCGCAGCCAGGCGCCGGTATTCCAGTTGGCCGCGGAGATTGCACTCTGCCACCACGAAAAATGGGACGGCAGCGGTTACCCCCGGGGGCTCGCGGGTGCCGCTATCCCCGAATCGGCGCGCATCATCGCCCTGGCCGATGTGTTCGACGCCCTCTCGATGACCAGGCCCTACAAGCAACCGTGGCCGCTCGCACAGATCCTCAAGCTGTTGGAAGAGGGCGCCGGGCACCATTTCGACCCGCGGTTGGTGCGTCTGTTGATCGCTATCCTGCCGGAAATCCTGGAGATCGGCCGCCGGTGGGATGCACGGGGCAGGGCGAGCGCGCGTGAACCTTGAGCCGAACACAACCTTGCTGCGGTCGTTATGGTGGCGTTTGCAGGCAGTCGACCACTTGAAAAGGTGGCGTGGAAGGCGATTTTTCAAGGGGCTTGTGGCACACTTGGGCATCGATTATCCGGCCGCCCCGGCCGCGTCCCCCATCCTACCTGACCAAGAGGCGATATCCATGCGCGTGATCCTGCTCGGCGGCCCCGGGGCCGGCAAAGGTACCCAGGCCGGCTTCATCAAGGAGCACTTCGGCATCCCCCAGATCTCCACCGGCGACATGCTGCGCGCCCACGTCAAGCAGGGCACCGAGCTTGGGAAGGCGGCGAAGAAGATCATGGACGAGGGCGGTCTGGTCTCCGATGACATCATCATGGGGATGGTGAAGGCACGCATCACCGACCCCGATTGCCGGGCCGGCTATCTCTTCGACGGCTTCCCGCGCACCCTGCCGCAGGCCGATGCCCTGAAGGCGGCGGGCGTCTTCGTGGACGCGGTGGTCGAGATCGAGGTGCCGGACGAGGAGATCATCCGCCGCATGTCCGGCCGCTGGGGTCACGCGCCCTCGGGCCGCACCTACCATGTGGTCTTCAACCCGCCCAAGACCGCGGGTCGCGACGACGAGACCGGCGAGCCCCTGACCCAGCGCGAGGACGACAAGGAAGAGACCGTCAAGGCCCGCCTCAAGGTCTATCACGACCAGACCGAGCCCCTGATCCACTACTACTCATCCTGGGCCGAGCAGGGCGGTGAGGGTGCCCCCAAGTATCTCAAGATTCATGGCATCGGTGCCGTCGAGGCGATTCGTGCCCAAATCATCGGTCAGCTCGAGTCGCTCTGAGCGGACGGGCCCTGGTGCCTAAAAAACCGGGTGAAGGCCCGGTTTTTTTTGTTGTGTGATCTTAATGTAATACACTGATTCCCCTTGAAGTCAGCTAGGAAGCTGCGGCCCCCGGGGGATTCTGTTACCATCAGTCAAACACGTTAGTACAGGTGATTCCCATGGCAGTGGTGGAACTCGATAAGGTCGGCTTCGAGGCCGCGATCCGTGACAATGACTTCGTGATCGTGGACTTTTGGGCCCCCTGGTGTGGTCCCTGTCGCTCCTTCGCGCCGGTCTACGACAAGGTCTCCGCCGACTTCGGCGACATCGTCTTCGCCAAGGTCAATACCGAAGACGAGCAGGAAATCGCCGCCCATTTCCAGATCCGATCCATCCCCACCCTGATGATCTTTCGTGAACAGATCGTCATCTATGCCCAGGCGGGGGCGCTGCCGGAGGGGCGCTTTCGCGACCTCGTCAGCAAGGCCCAAGAACTCGACATGGCGGAAGAAAAGCGCAAGATCGCCGCCCGGCAGGCGAGCGCCGGACCCGACGGCGCGCCGCCGTCCGGCCACGGCTGAAGGCGCGGGGCCCGCCCCGGCGGTGGGCCCGACGCCATGACCCCAGTGACCGACCGCCGCTGCCCCTGCCGTGCCGACCCGCCGTCGGCCGCCGTGCTTGCGCCTCGTCGCCCTGAGCGTGCGGGCACGGCGTCCGCCGCGCGCTAGCGATGCAACTCGCCGGCTGCCCCCCCCGGTATCACCGCGACCTAATCGGTCTTGCGTTCGGGCGTCCCACGGTGGGCGACCTGATGACCCTGTGCGAGGAGAACTTTGTCCTCCTGTGCCGACTCGCCCCGCACCTGAAGGACCAGCGCGGGCTCGCGGTTTCGCGGCGCAAGGGCAGCGTCGACCTGTTCCTGCGGGTCGAGGAGCACTCCCGCTATACCAGCCTGATCAGACTCACCCACCTCTTTTCAGCCGCCGACGGCGCCGACGAGCCGGGTCCGGGGGGCGGCGACGATGGCCGCGGCGAACTGGCCGGGCCGCGTGCCGACCCCGATGCCCGTCTGCGGATCTACCACGATGCGCGCCAGGTGGAGGTGCTCGACCTGCGCCAGACCGTCCTGCCCCTCTGCGCGGACTATCAGCGTCCGGCCCTGGAGGCCAAGTGGCGGGTGAACCTGTTCCTCGGCAAGTGGCTGGCCTTTTGTCTGCGCCAGGGGCACCGCTTCGGCCCCGACGGCGCCGCGGTGCCGCTGCCGCAGGGCGGCGACCTGATCGACACCCTGACCTGAGCAGGACCGCGCCGGTTGGGGTTGGCGCGGCGGACGATTCACGTTCTGTTGTTTCTTGAGCATGGGGGCCAGACCGCCCGGGGGCTGGTTCGGTCCCGCTGGTGTTGGGGTCCAGCCCAATGGAGTCGCCATGGAAATCAATCGTATGAACGCACAGACCCAGGTCATGTCCGCGCGTGGGAGCGTCCTGCTGCTCTCCACTGATGCCGCCCTGGTCGAGGCCATGGATCCATATTTCACTGGATTCGGGCTGGACCTGGAGGCCTTTGACACACCCGCGCAACTGGGCCGCCGGGTCCTGGACCAGGGCGGCCCCGGCGGGGGACGGCCCCCGTCGCTGCTCGTCCTGGTGGACCTGCTGGCCTTCCCGCACGTCGAGGCCTTTGCGAGTCTTGGCGCCGACGCGCGCGCCGGGCACCCGGCGCGCCCGCCCCTGGTCTGTCTGGGTCAGCCCGAGAACCTGCGGCAACGGCTGGCGTCGCTGCGGGTGGGTGCGGCGGCCTGGCTCCCGCGCGACCTGAACGCGGCGGACCTGGCGGCGCGGGCGGCGGCCCTGGCCGGGCCCGCCGATGGTGCCCCGGAGCGGGTCCTGGTGGTCGACGACCAGCCGGTATCCGCCCTCTTTGCCGCACGGGTCCTGGAGCAGGCCGGGATGATCGCGCAGCAGGTGTTCGATCCACTCCTGGCCCTGTCCGCCATGGACCGCTTCGCACCGGACCTGGTGCTCATGGACCTGCACATGCCTGGGGCCAGCGGGATCGAGTTGACCGCGGTGATCCGGGAACAGGAGCGCTACGCCGACCTGCCGATCCTGTTCCTGTCCGTGGAATTGGACCCGGCGCGGCAGTTGGATGCACTGCGCGTCGGCGGGGACGACTTCCTGGCCAAGCCGGTCCCGCCGCAACGCCTGGTCGCGTGCGTGCGGCAACGCCTCGCGCGGGCGCGCCATCAGGCCCAGGTCCGCAAGACGGCGGTGACGGCGTCGCGCGGGCCGACTGGTTTGGTCGATCGGGAACGCCTGCTCGCCCGGCTCGATCGGCTGATCAATGCGCGCGCACGCGGCTGGGACCTGATCTATCTCGAACAGGCGGGGGATGCCGCGGCCCTGCAGCGGCTGGCCGGGGCTGCGAGCGCGCGGGCCGGCGCGGGTGCCCTGGCGGCGCGGGTCGGCGAGCACGGGGTGGCCGTGCTCGTGCGGCGCGGCGCCGCGAGCCCCTTGGGCGCCTTTGCCGAAGCCTTGGGACAGGGCGTCCGGGCGGACTTGCAGGCCGGTGCGGCCGCCGAGGCTCCGCCCTTCGGGGTCGGTTGGTGCGCGGTCGCGGCCGGCGGCGGGGAATCGGTGACCCTGGTCTCCCGGGCGCGCAAGGCCGCCCGCATCAGTCTGCACCATCGTCAAGGCCGGGCCGAGGGCTACCAGCGGCCGAGCGCCGGGCCGCACAGCGTCGCCGCGCCCCATCCCGTGCTGGAGGCGATCACGGCCAGCCAATTCCACCTCCTCTTCCAACCCATGGTGCCGCTGCGCGGGACGGCGGCCCCGTGCTACGAGGCGACCCTGCGTCTGGCCATGCCCGACGGCGAACTGCTGGCCCCCGGCGCCTTCGCACCGATGGCCCTGCAAGCGGGGCAGGCCCCCCAGGTCGACCGCTGGCTGCTCGCCACAGGACTCAACGCCCTGCGCGAGCGCCGCGCGGCGGGGCAGCCGGTGGTGCTGTTCCTGCATCAGTCTTTCGCGAGCGCGGCGGACGAGGGCTGGGTGGAGTGGGTGCGGGACGCCATCGTGGCCCGTAACCTCGTCCAATGTCGCCCCGTCATCCAGTGGCAGTTGGCCGAGGTGGAGCGCCACCTGGAACTGGCGGTGCGCCGGGCCGGCCAACTGGTGATCTTGGGGATACGCCTGTGTCTCAACGCCGTCACGGAAGAGGAGTCCAGCCTGCAGGTGCTCGAGCGCCTGCCGGTGTCCTTTGTGCGGTTCGCGCGCTCGGCCGACTGGCGACTCCCGCCCGAGCGCCTGCGCGCCCTGGTGCATCGCGCCCACGCCCGCCGCGCCCGGGTGATCGTCACCGGGGTCGAGGGTCCCGAGGCCATCGCCCCCCTGCACCGCGCCGGGGTCGACCTGATCCAGGGACCCTATATCCAGCCGCCCGGCGAGGCGATGGATTTTGATTTTACGGATGGGCAGGGATAAGTCCGGGACTGCTTGACGGCAGCGAGGAATGGCTGCTGGTCCGTATCGGGGTCCAACTTGCCCGCGCGCAGGCCGAACCTTTAAGGTCTAGGCCCGGTTCCCGATCGCGTAGACTTGGTCGGCAGACCTGAACCCAGCGGAGTCCGTCCTATGCACGCGATCGAGTTTCAGACCACAGTCCACGACGGTATCCTTCAGATCCCGTTGGAGCACCAGCGGCAACTCAACGGTCGGGACCTGCGCGTCGTCGTGGTCGATACCCAGACCGAGGACGCCGGAGAGGCCGAGACCCTCTTCGCGCGCCTGCGCCGGGTGCGCATCGCCGGGCCAGCGGACCTGTCAATCGATCATGATTCCTATGTGATCGGCAATCAGGATGCTTGAACCGGTCTTTGTCGATACCGGGTATGTCCGCAATGCCGTTAAGTTAGGCGCTGCTGGCTCCCACGCTCCAGCGTGGGAGCAAGAGCGGGCGCTCCGCGTCCAGTAACCAGACGGGACGCGGAGCGCCCGCGCGGCATTCCCCTGCTTCCGCGTGGGAACGAGAAGCCAACGGCGTCTCGTGTCGGCAAGCGCGCATGTCACGTTGCGCGCGCGCCGCTTTCACGTTGGCCGCTCCAGGTATTGAAATAGCTGGAGCGTTTCGCTCGCGGAGATCGCGTGAGTACGGGGCATCACATCCGCTAGGGACGGGAAAGGGCCGGGGTTGCACCGAAGTCCGTTTTGCGTGTGCCGACGCTATCATCCGAGGACGACTTGCGTTTCCCTCCCAGACCAGACACGAAATACCCCACCCCGCTCGCTGGTCAGGTTGAGGCCCGCGGATTCCCATTCAAGCATTACTGTCACGTCTGTGTCGGAAACCACCCAGGGCTCGTTTTGTCTATCAGCCTTTACGGCCTCGACCACGTCTGAGACCGTAAAGGTGTGTTCGCAGTGGTGGAGATTGGCGACATGATCCCGGCAGGCGCGTAACTGCTCGAGCTTGAGGTGTGCCCAATGGGCGTCGCGGGCGGCGATGGCGGCTCCGAGCGTCCCGTTCTCGGATGTTCCCTCAGGCGGGTCGATCACACGCAGAACCTTGTACCCATGGCAACGGGTGCTGGCATGCCAGATCGAGGAGTTGGCTTGTCCATCCCGGGGATCGAGATCGAACCCATAGACGCTTTTCAGCGCGGCGCGAGCGGATTGGGCGATGTAGATGCCCGTCGCGCCCCGTAAAGGTCCGCCCGCCAAGCGTACCTGCGTCATCTCGTAGAGACTATAGCTCAGGGCGATGGCATCGGCGAGCCAGCGACCGAGGACCCAGGCAAAGGCAATCGCATACCGCTCGTCGGCTTCAAGGTCGCGCCAGCGTCGCGGAACCACCAAGCCGGAGCATCCCTTTAGCAGAGCAACATATCTGGTGTCGTGCTCGCCGGTCGGCGGCATGTTCTCGGTATTGGTCTCAGGGTGGTCCAGGTAGCGGTCCAGTTGCACAAGCATCTTAACTTGCTGTTCCGGATCCGGATCGCGAAGTGACGCAAGCCATTGCGTGACGCCGCTCCCTTGCTTCTCTGCTTCCCGGCTCATCATGAATAGGCGCGCCCGATCATGGCAGCGCTCGATCTCCAGCAGAAACCCATTCTTGGCATCAAGGATTGACTCGCCGACCTCTTTCAGGCGTTGGGCAACGTTCGTCGCCAGATTCCCCGGGACTTGGCCCAGAACGATGGGCTGTCCTTGGAGCTTAGTCTCGAGAATGCGGATAAAAGAGTTGGGCGTATCGGCCGAAGACCGAACCTGCTCCAACATAGCACCGAGCATTTCGGACAGCAAGTCAGCGGCCGCCGACCTGAATTCACCATCTCTATCTTTCCGCGTCTTTTCGTCCCCGTCCGCCCCATACGCTTCGATCAGACAGTCGGTCGCTTCTTTGAGTAAGGTAGGGAGCTTTTTCTTGGAAACAAACTGGCCGAACTGCCCGTCCGGAAAAGGCTTTTCTTCCGGCTTTTCTTTCGGCTTGCTGCACAGGTTGAGTATCGCCTTGGCCGTCTCGGCGAGGCGGCTCATGTGTTTACCGTTTTCAAAGACGGCGAAGGCGACCCCGGTGCCCTCTTTGAGAACCAAGTGAACGCCTTCCTGCCCCTGGTCGCTGGGAGCGAGTTCGCTCGCGAGGATATCGGCCTCGCCGTCATTGAAGACTGCGACGCTCTGGCTCTTGAATCCACACTCCTCCGCGGCTTTGGCGAAATCAATCTCATGGAGACGGCTCGAATTTGCTTCGATGATCTTTGTGCCGCAATCAAGGTGGCCAGCATCGAACACTGTGCTCCACCCTACCGGAACCCCGTCGGCGACCGGTGCGGCAAGCGATATACCCAAGGCGTCGATCTTCTGGGGGTCCTCCTGCAATTGGTCGACAGCCACTCTCAGCAATGCCTCGACCCGTTCCTGAGCCGCCGGGCGTTCTTTATGTCTCTCACACTTCTTGGCTGCCTCATGAAACTCAATGACCAGACCCCACTTGAAGTTGCAGTGACGGCGCGGCTCGGTGGGGTGCATGTCACCAAGTCTCCGCACCTCGAAAACCTCGGCCTTGATCGAAGTGCCACCGACGTCTATGCCCAGTATCCTTATCGGCTGGACTTTCGCTCCTGGAGTTTCCTGCTCTTCCGGGGGGGCGGCAGCACGGGTCGGCGTTGCCTCAGAGGTGGGCGCATCCGCTCCGAGCGGCCATGGGGAGTAGTGTCCGTCGAGGTCGCACTCGGCGCGTCTGGCGCATACTTGCTCGGCATAGGCACGCATCAATGGACCCCCATTCCCATCAAAAGCGTTCCCGACTAAGTGCCCCCAGCGTTTCTTGTCCTCGTCCCAAACCCAATCCAATACCAGGCGCCGCGGTGCGAAGGAGACGAAAAGCCCCACCATGATTGCAGCCACGTAACGGGCAACGAGCGCATACGCCTCATGGTCCAGGTTTTCATTCCAGATCTCGGCCGGCGAGTCATTTCCCTGGTCCGCAGTGCAGTTTACCTTTGGTTCGCCTTTCAAATCGCCCGGGTCGTAATTCGGAATCCAGACCGTGATCGCAACATCGCTCGCCGGATCTTTGGTGAGCGTGCGGGGCTCTTGGGCAATGATATGGAGGGGCCTGAGAAGCTCAGGCCTGAAATCATGAAGGGCACGCAGGACATGGCCGACGAGCGGAGTTGGCAAATAGCCCCGTTCCTTTTCCAGGGCCTGCCAGTAGTCGAGATGACGCAGGCGCACCGCCTCAATCAACGCTTCGAGAACCGCTGCGCAATCGCCGCAGGGGTCTTGTAGGCTACCCGGAGACAGCCCTAAGGTCGCCTCAATGGTCGATGCCTGACCGTTGGTGCACGGCGTCGCCTTCTTGTTCACGTCGTAGTGATACAGGGTCCCAACCGTCTTCTTGATCGCGTCTTTGATATCGGAGATTTCGGGCGTTCTCGGAGTGAAACCCTCGCCGAAAAATCCTGCCCAGTCGACAACATCGGAACCAACGCCATTACCGGCTATTTCGTTACGATCCGCTTCAAACAGATGCTCAGTGGCAACTGGACGGACAGCTTCGTGGTTGAATTGATGTTCATTCCAGATCGCCCCCGACGCGACCCGCGGAAGACACAGAGTAAAGTTGGCTGGGCTTCGCGGCTCGCCTTCCTTGCCGGGCCTCGGACGTTGCTGAGCCTTGAGTTTCTTTACCACGTCGCCCATGATTTGCTTGAACAGCGGCGGGTTTGCGTCGTAGACGTAGCGCCCGTAGTGGATGAATACCAGACCGGTGGGCGATTCGGAGGGCTGGTCCGGCGGTTCGATCAGGTAATCGAAGAAGCGCAAAGCCTGGAGCTTGATTTCGCCGATGCGAGCAGACTCGCACTGCCGGTTACGGGCTTGCAGGCACAGGCTGTGCAGAACCTGGGCCGCCGCCACCCGGCGCTTGCGCAGCGATATTTCACCTGGCGCATCACCGGTATTCGGTCGCAGCAAGCAGTTGAACAGGGTGGCAGCAATTGCCCGAGCGGCGGCCTCCGCGATCTGGTCATCTTGACCGGAATGCCGCTCGCTGGAAAAGATCCTTGAGTCGTCGTCGAGGTAGTAGGCGAAGGCTTCCAGTGGGTGACTCCGTGCATCCAGGCTCCAAGCGGTTCGGACCAGCGTCTGGTGCGCGATAAAGGCGGCGATTGCGCGGGAATGGCGCTCGGGGAAGCCGCGATGCGACAGATCTGCATAGGCGCGGATCGCCGAATGGGTCTCCCATAGGGGATCCTGAAACCATTCGCAGTGACTATAAAGGATCGACTGGATCACGAGCAGTGCGGGCGAGGTGACGGCATAACGTCCGCGCGGCATGACAAAGGTGGGTCCAAATACGGGGTCAAGGCGCTCGCGCACGTCGGCGTGGGCGTCCCGGGTGAGGAACCGCCCATAAGCGGCCAACATGGCCATCACGCGCCGGGTCGATGCCCCGCGCGTCTCCCGATCCAAAGCGAGCAGGACCGGCGGGAGATCGTGGAACTCGCTGCGCTTGAGCGCCGCATGGATCTCGTGAACCTGTTGGACTGCTCGATTCTTGAGTAAGGCAATAATAACGGGGTTGTGGCGTTCGGTCTCATCGGTGCCTGCCGGCCCGACCGGCAGAAGCACGTAGGGGGAGAACGGGGAGAACAGTTCGGTCGCGTATCCCATGAGTCTTGACTCCGCAAAACGGTTGAGAGGGTCAACGGGCGGCAAGTGCCCATGGCCCCTGCGCCGCCCGACTGTCAAACCACGGGAGAAGTATAGTTAGTGATCGCGCGCCGACCTGTCGTCCCGACGAACGGCATGGCTACAGGTTACCGAGCAGCGAGTCGAAGCCGCTCGTCGTCAGCTCAATGACCAGCAGCGCCCGCCCCTTGGCTCGGAAATTCGGTGCCCGCAGCAGCGGTATCCGCTCGCCGTCCGCGCCTTCCGGCAGGAAGGTAGGCATGATGGAGCCGGAGTTCTCGACGCAGACCGCGCGTTCGGCGCCTAAGTCACCGGCCCGGCGGCCCACCGCCTCCAGCAGGCCATGGGCGAAGACGCAAACCAGTTCCCCCGCCGCGCCGACGCCGAGGACGGCATGGAGATAATCGGCGCAACGCGGCGGTGTCGGGTCCAGTCCGGCCAGGGCCGCGCGCATGGCGGCGGCGGCCTGCGGTCGGTCGGTGTAGAGGTTGGCCGTGAAGGCGTCGTGCAGCTGCGCCCAAGCGGCGCGGGTGGCGTCGGTGGCCAGCGGGTGGTTGCCGCGGGGGAGGTCGAAGACGTGTGAGTGGTCGGCGGCCTCGGTGAGGATCGCGTCCAACAGGGCCGGCGGGTCGAGCCGCTCGTCCAGGACCGGGACCGCGGCGCAGAAGAAATCGGCGGCTGACCAGTCCTCTTGGGAGTCGCCGAGTGCCTGGCCCATGACGAGGCGCGCGTCGCGCGCGCCGATCCCGTAATAGGGGCGGCGGCTCTCTTGCGGGTCCTCCCCGGCTACCGCGTGGACGCGACCGTCGAGGATCACCGGGCAGCGGAGGTTGACCAGGCTGTTGCGCATCCCGAACGCCAGCAGGGGCCGATCCCGGGCAATCACTCCTTGGTTCACGAGGTACTCAAGGTGCTCGTCCAGGCTGAACTTGGCCTCCGTGGCGGCGGGGCCCTGCCTCAGGAGGTCCTTCTCGTCCAGGCGTGCCCCGCTCGCCAGGGCGGGGATGCAGAGCAGCGCCCGCCGGTAATCCCGGACCACCAGTTCGACCCGGGCGCCGAATGAGAAGCTGGGCGGGTTGGGCATGTTGGGTGGGATCAGCCCTCGGGGGCGCGGTTGTGGATTGAATACTGCCAGTGATCGAAATAGGTCGCCTGCATGTATTCGAGGACGAAGCGGTCTTCCGAGCCCTCGCCGCTGGCGGCGTGGGTGGCGAAGAAGGACTGCTCGGCGTGCAGCACGGGTTGCAGGTGGACGTCACGCTTCAGATGGAGCAGGAGGTTGTCCTCGTAGCGGCTGGTGAAGCGTGAATGCAGCACTGTATCCCGCGACAGCAGGCGATAGCCGGCGCTGCGATACATATCGAGAACGGATTGTGTCTCAAAGTCATAGCCCTCGATGAATCCCGGCGCGAAGCGCGCGGGGTCGAGGTAGACGCGGTGAAAGACCTTGGGCTTGCCGTTCCAGTGGCGGACGCGGGCGATGACGTGGAAGGGTTGGTCGGGCGCGAGCCCCAGGGCCTCCTGGGCGCGGCACTCGGTGGTGTGCAGGGGGTGTTCGTCGTCGAACGGCAGTCGCGTCGCGGGCTGCTCCAGGAGCGCGGTGACCAGGCGCTCGTGGTGCTGCGCGGCGGTGGTGGAAAAGGAGAAGCGCGGGGAGGCAGCAGTGACAGACGGCAGTGCGACCTCGAAGCCCCCGTCCGGCGTCCCCACGAACTTGGCCTTGGCCACGGCCGCGGCGAGTGCCGTCGCGATCTTCTGCGGTTCGTACTCGAGCCGGGTCGCCAGGTCGGCCAGGGGCGGCAGCCGGGTGCCGGGGGCCAGCTTGTCCCCAACCACCAACCGGTCCAAGAGCGCTTCGATCGCCACGGTGTCTTTCATATCAACCTGCCAAAGTGGTCTGGAATGACTCGGAAAATCGCCCGCTGGGCGATTTTCCGAGTGGGTAAAGATAACACGATCGCCGGTTGCGGGGTTTGGTGCCTGCCAGGGGGCGTCGTTACGAAGCTATTTGAAGGCTGAAGTCTTGGGCTTTGGGGGTGCTCCTCAGGGGGGCGTCGGGCGGAGGCGCGCCTGGTTGGCCTGGAGGTCGCGCACGGCCTCCCCGACCAGGCGGGCGCTGAGCCGGGTGAAGGCGGCGACCATGGCGTCCGGGGTGCTGCCCGCCAGCGGCTCTTCACCGCTGTAGGTGCGGCTGACCATGGAACCGCGGTCGGCGGAGCGCACCAGGGCCAGGTGCAGGGTGGCGGCCACCCGCGGGGGCTGCTCGGTCGCCAGGTGCTCGAAGCGTTCCAGTTCGCCGCCGAGCAGGAAGTCGGCGCGCGCCCGCTCGGCCGGGACCACCACGAATTCAAACACCCGGGCCGCCCGCAGGGCCGCTACCAGGGCGCGGGCCAGGGCACTGGTGGGGGGCTCCTCCCACAGCAGGTCGTCATAGCGTTGGGTCACCAGTGGCTCGGCCCGGGTGCGGAACACGACCTGCCGGGCGCCGAGAAAGCCGCGGGCGGACAGGTCGTTGACCAGCAGGATGGCCGGTACCGGGGTGCCGGCCGGGCCTGCCAGGGGCGCCGGGTCCAGGCGGTAGAAACGCTCGGAGCGCAGCGGTGTCGATGCCCCGCAACCCGCAAGCCCGCCCAGGGCCAGCAGCAGGGCGAGGACCGCCGGGACCGGGCCGGCCCCGCGGCGGGCCCACCGCGCGATGGTCATTTGAACCACGGTGCCTGCTCCTCGACCTTGCGGCCCTTGATGATGACCGCCGGGTCGCGGCGCAGGTCGCGGGAGAAGGCGGCGAGGTTGCGGCTGGCGTCCTCGATATTGACGAGGATCGGGGTCAGGGAGGCATTGAGATCCTGCAACAGGCCCTGGGTGTCCTCCAGGGAGCGTTGCAGGGCCGGCTTGTTGTCGCTGACCAGGCCGCGCAGATCGCGGGCCAGGTCGCCGTATTGACGCGCCGTCCCCTTGATCTCTTCGGTGCCGCCGCCGAGCTTGGCGGAGACCTCGGTGAGATTCTTCGACAGGGTCTGGACCGAGTCCAGGATGGCGCCGACCTTCTTGGGGTCGATGGCGGATTCGATGTTGGCGCTGAGCTTCTGCAGGCTCTCGAAGGCCCCCGCCAGGCGGTCGCGGTTGCCCGCCTGGTCGCCGCCGGTCCCGAGCAGGGTCTCGATGGTCTCGATCTGCGCCTTGATGCTCGCCAGGGCCGGGGCG
>Ga0247842_10006135_pt1 | contig 13752 bp, 17 predicted proteins | sample LaCruzMarch2015__3_FD_192411 | JGI IMG/M metagenome (GOLD analysis project Ga0247842, IMG submission 192411) | Freshwater microbial communities from meromictic Lake La Cruz, Castile-La Mancha, Spain - LaCruzMarch2015_19m | ecosystem: Environmental > Aquatic > Freshwater > Lake | place: Spain...
CATCGACCGCCTGGTCCACCACGCCAGCATCATCGAGGTCAGCAGCGACAGCTATCGCCGCAAGCAGGCGCTGGATCGCCTCGCCGCCACCCCCGCACCACCCGCGGCACCGCCCACCGGCCTGCCCGCCTGAGGTCACCCGGCCGCCCCACACGGCCGGATCGTCAACCCCCGCCCCGGCGTCGGCCGCCGCGCCCCTGGCGGGGCTGCGCACGGCCAGTCGCCCTTCGGGCTCCCAGCCGTGCGCAGCCCCGCCAGGGGCGCCCACCACCTCAGCTCTACCGCACTCACTGGCCCTATCGCTCCGACCCGACCACCGGCTAAGATAGTTGTCACTGACCGGCCAAGATAGTTGACATCAGATACCCCACTCACAAGCGCAGCCAGAGTCGCAGCTATAGCCGCATCCTCGACTGCAAACAAAGCACCATCGTTGGCTAGAACAACCACTTCAGCCACAGCTAAAGCCACCATGGATCCCGGAACGAGCGCGGAGACCGTCGACCAGAAGCGCCCCCAGCGGAGCCCCAATCCCGCCGCAACTATGAAACCAATCAGCACTAGCGCCCCAAGGGAAAAGTCTGAGGCACTGACACCGGTTTCCCCCGCGGTTCGGAACGACGTCACCTTAAGCGCCGATAGGACGGAGAAAGTGAGCAGGCCTAAGAAGAAGATCGCTGCCCCTGCCATCAATACGGCAATTAGGCCCGCAGGAACACTGGCAAGCACTGAAGCCCAATTTCGCCACCCGCCCCGCCCGAGCCGCGCCCCGCTGAAATCAGCCCCGGTGAGGTCCGCCCCACGGAACGAGACCCCACGCAGGTCGGCCCCACGAAAACTCGCCCCCCGCAGGTCGCCGGTGAGGCTCCACCCGCGCAGCCGTTGTCCGGAAAAGTCCTTCGCCATCGCCGCCCCCCGCTCGTCGCCCCAGGAAATCTACCCCAGCCGCCGCTGGATTCTAGCCGAGCCGGCCTGTCTTGGCATAGAAACGGAAGGGGAACCGGTCCCAGGCGGCAGGACTGCACCGGCACCCGCGCGCGCCTGCAATCCGAAATTCGCGGCTTCAGTCTCCGCGTTATGCTGCCGGACGGGGCATTGACCCCGTCCGAAACGTTTTCGCCGGACCTTCGGGCTCGAATCGACGGTCGGCGATGCAATGAACATTCGGGACGAGACGAATGTCCCGTCCCGCCGCGGTTGCAAACCGTTTCCCGGTCAGGCGGCCATTCTCTTGTCATTGAGCAATGATAAGCAAAGGGTGCGGATCGCACCGACCTCCCGTTGAAATTCTCGCTGAGCCTCTTCGGCTGGCAACGCATCAAAGATGTCAGGGAGTTGCACTGCACGACCCATGATCTCATCGGCGATCTTGTGCCTTAACTGCCGCCGCACATAGAGGCAATTGTCGGCGTGGAAAAAGGTTTCAACCGCTTCCGATGCGGTCATGGCGCCGCCGACCAGTGATTCAACGACGCCGAGTGACAGCAACGCAAAAGATGCGAGGCGCTGTCCCTCGTTATCGGACTGCGACAGGAGCGTTTGGATATCAACCCGTTGTTTCATGGCTTGCTTCCGTCTGGAAAGAATTTCACGCCTGCCACTTGTCCGGATGCGTGCTCAAAATAGTGCACGTCACCGCCGCGACCTTTCTTGATGATCTTCTGCCATTTTCCTGGAAGGAGTTGGCGGAGATATTGCAGCACTGCCGGATTGCGCACAGGATACTTGAGCGCATCGCCTTTGGTCGGCGTCCAGTCGGGCGGAACAGAGCCGGACGCATGAACATTTTGGTACAGATGAAGGGGCATCGTTGTGCCAAACTTGACCGATTCCAAGCACGAATGGATTTACCTTGCGCAGGTGTCGAGCAAGATCGCTGCCATCCCCTCTAATCGCCCCAGGCATCGCGGTTGGCGGAGATTTCGCGCTCCATTTGGGCTGGATCGCCGACGGGTCTCGCGGCGAAGGCAGGGCTGTCCAGGATTTTCAGCAGGGCAGCGCCGCTGCCTTTGACCGCCCCCGGTGCGCCGAGCGGCGCAAGGATGGTCACGATCGCCCGTGCGGCCTGTGACAAACGCACGGGCTCGCGCAGGGTCACCCGGCCGTCCGGGCTGATTTCGGCTTCGACTGCTTGCAACATCGTCGGTATCCGTCTGTAAGCTTCGGTTCTGCTGAAGCTGGAATCAGTTCGCAAAGAGTCGCCAGTCATCAACCGGGGCTTGGAAATCACCCAACGGACGCGGCCGGGGCGGCGTCCAATCGCTCAGCGGGGAGATGATGTCTCCCAGGATCAGACCCTTCCCGGCGATCTCGGGTGGCGGCTGACGCCGCGGGGACGCGGGCGGCTCATCCAGCACCAAGAAGACAGCCTCCATCCGGACACCCGGGGCTAGCGGAGGCAAATCGACGATCTGTCCATGTTTGTTCGTCTCGACGATCAGTCATGTGGCTTGCATGTCGAATGTCCCCGAACGGTCAGCAAGACGGCAGTATGGGCCTGGCGCCTGCCGCGCCCGTCGCGGCGGGTACGGCATCATGGCCTAGAGTATAAGGCCGAGGTATAGGCCGAGGAGGCACGCAGGCCAGCCTTGATCGTCGTTCCGGCCAACGAACGCGTAGGGTACGCCGTGCGCACCTGTAACGCCCGCGCAGTTCGGGGGTTACAGGTGCGCACGGCGCACCCCACGGACCTGCCGTCCGCGCCGGACGGGCTGCAAACCCCGTCCGGCGTAGACCTTTCGCGCGTGGGTCGGCCTGAAGGCCGACCTACACTGCGGTGCCGGTTGCCGGGCTGGCGCCTGTCAGCAGCCCGCCCGATACCGCAGGTCGAGGGTATAGGGATGCTCTCCGGCCGGCTCCTCCGCCGGTGCATCAATGATCCCGGAGCTATGCCCCATGAGCCGGAAGCGCGCGATGCGCCGGCTCTCGGCCTCATAGCTGTTGACCGGGAAGTTGGACTCACTGCGCCCGCCCGGGTGGGCGACATAGTAGGTGCAGCCGCCCAGGCTCGCGCGGTTCCAGGTATCGACGATCTCGAACACGAGCGGACTGTGGGCGGGGATGGTGGGGTGCAGGCCGGAGGGCGGGTTCCAGGCCTTGAAGCGGATGCCGGCGACGAACTCGGCCTTGCGGCCGGTGGGGCGCAGGGGGACGCGGCGGCCGTTGCAGGCGAGTACGTGACGGTCGCCGACCATGCCGTTGACCTTGACCTGCATCCGCTCGACCGAACTGTCGACGAAGCGGGAGGTGCCTTGGGCCGTGACCTCCTCGCCCAGGACGTGCCAGGGTTCGATGCCGGCGCGCAGTTCCATGTGGATGCCGTTCTCCAGCACCAGGTCCCCGTAGTGGGGGAAGCGGAACTCGAAGAAGGGGTCGAACCAGGCGGACTCGAAGGGGTAGCCGGCACGGCGCAGGTCGCAGATCACGTCCTCGAAGTCGACCCGTGCGAAGTGGGGCAGGAGGAAGCGGTCATGCAGTTCGGTGCCCCAGCGCACGGGCTTGCGGGCATAGGGTTCCTTCCAGAAGCGCGCCACCAGGGTGCGCAGGAGCGCGATTTGGGCCAGGCTCATGCGGGCGTGGGGCGGCATCTCGAAGCCGCGGAACTCCACCAAGCCCTGACGCCCGGAGGCGCTGTCGGGCGAGTAGAGCTTGTCGATGCAGAACTCGGTGCGGTGGGTGTTGCCGGTGACATCGGTCAAGAGGTTGCGCAGGACCCGGTCGACGATCCAGGGCTGGGCGACCTGCCCTTGCGGCATCTGCTGGAAGGCGATGGCCAGCTCATAGAGCCGGTCGTCGCGCGCCTCGTCCACCCGCGGGGCCTGGCTGGTGGGGCCGATGAACATGCCGGAGAAGAGATAAGACAGGCTCGGGTGGTGCTGCCAGTAGGTGATCAGGCTCTGCACCAGGTCGGGGCGACGCAGCAGCGGGCTGTCGGCCGGGGTGGGACCGCCGAGCGTCACATGGTTGCCGCCGCCGGTGCCGGTGTGGCGGCCGTCGAGCATGAATTTCTCGGTGCCGAGCCGGGCGAGCCGGGCCTCCGCATAGAGGATATCGATGTCGCGCACCAGGTCGTCCCAGGACTCGGCCGGGTGGATGTTGACCTCGATGACGCCCGGGTCGGGGGTGACGGCGAGCTTCTGCAGCCGATGGTCGCGCGGCGGACCGAAAGCAACTTCGCGCGGCGTGCAGATCCGGCGGCGATGCGCTACACTCTGGTCTAAGTGGCTTCACTCCGCCTTGTTTCAGGTGAGATCGATACGCAGCAAGACCTCGCCGGCCGATCCAAGACGCAGCAGTTTGTTGCATATCAGCTTGAACCGACGTACCGTTTACCACCTGTCGCCGACCTCCAGTGGGCTTGGCTTTCGCCCCCAGAGACCAATCTTCGCTGCATCTATTGCGAGTCCAACCCGTGACATTCGAGAGCAACGCCCGCCGTCGCCTCCGGGAATACATGGCGCGCCATCACATCGACCCGCAGGACGAACGTCCCGACCTGCCTATCGGTGTCTATCGGACCGATATTTCCCCCTTGCGCGGCAGCGCCCATATCGCCGCTGGTCGAGTGGCGAAAAAGCAAGACATCAATATCCTTTTCAAGCGGCTACGGTTCCTCTGATCACTTAGAGCAGGGACGCATATGCCCGAAGAGTCCGAAAAGCGAGAGATCACTCGACAAGTCATCACCGTTATCGAGCAGGATTACTGTCAGGACTTTCTTGAGATCTATGGAACCGCAATTTCGGTCGTCGAGATCCACCCCGAGCAGACTAACAACGAGATACGTAACGCGCTGACCCATCTCGGTCGGGCGTTGGCTTGTGAGAGCGTCGCGGAGGCCCAAGGAAACATTGAGAAGGCCCGCGGTCACATTGAGCGCGGCAAACGGGACTGTCTAAAGCTTGCGATCATCGCCAAGCGCGACCAGATCGCAAGTGCAGTCTTTCGCATCGAGACGGTAGAGGGCGCCATTCCCCGAGCCATCAAACAGCGGCTCCGGCAGATCGAGATGAAGCGCCGGGTGACGTTTCGCAGCGAGTCCAACGGCGACGAGCACGTCAGCGCCCCTCTTGAGGAGATCCTGGCCGACGCTTTGGAACTCGAAGAGCAACTGCTCGGCCAGTTCACCGTTCCGGGAAAAGGCAGCACAGCGATCTATCGATTCGTCCGTCGCTCCATGCGGGTTATTTTCGCGGGATCGTTCGCAATCCTCTGCAGCATCGTCGCGGCATACCTCTTTGCGGTGGTCCTTCCCGAAGGTTCTCCGATCCTCAATACATCGCGAAGCTTCTGGTCAGCCATTATGGCGCCGGTCCTCGGAACCGGTGCGTCTGGTCCCACCCAGCCGCCTGCCCCAGCCCGCCCCTAGCGCCCTTGCCGACTGAACGCCGGTCGGCACCACAGTGCCGCCATACGGACACTATCGCGAACTCGATAGATAGCTCCAAATATCCTCAAGCCCTTCGCCGTCATAGTCTTCCGGCCGGGGTTTGATGACGAAGTTTAGCCGCGTAGGGCGCCGCTTAGGCTGCTCTGCAAGTCGCGGGCAGGTCCAAGGACGGGATTTCGCCAGCGTTTGGCGATCGGCAGCCTGTTCGGTCCAATACCACCGCCCGTTGACCTCAGAGCGTTGCCAATGCGGCAACAGGCGCTTTAGAGGATCGGCTATCCAGCGAACCCGATAATTTTCCTGCTGGGCCTCCGCATGTTCCTCGGCGCTGGGATCGGCATTCGTGTTCAGGGTTAGGATCGCTAAGACATAGCCCTCTGAATTCTTCAAGCAAGAACGCGCCTTTTCGACCTCGAACTGGCTCCAGAAGACCTCACCGGTCTTCATCACCTTGACCTCGATCTGTAGCAACGTCTTAGCCGCTCGGGCAATCGCAATGTCCGATTCCCCGCCGCCGATGCCAGGTGGTTGCGGTCACCCTTCAGGAGAAAGGTGCCATGTACGGCGAGGGCCGGTATCGGGGAGAGCAGCAACGTCGGGAAGAAATTGCAGACTGATACCGGTGCCCCAACGCACGGGCTTCCTGGCATAGGACAGGCTCGGATGGTGCTGCCAGTAGCTGATCAGACTCTGCACCAGGTCGGGGCGGCGCTGCAGCGGGCTGTCGACTTTTCAACCCCGGCGGCCTGCTACGCTGGAGCATGACGGCCAAGTGTGCGATATTGGCAACGAGATCCAGCCACGACGAGGGGCATCCAATTGGATGCTGAAGAACCGGGCGCCGGATGCGCTGATTCAGGACAACATCGAGTCCATGATCCGGCGTTGTGAGGTGCTGCTCATCGATACCGGAACGATCCGCGCGGCACATAAGCTCAAGCTGCGGTATGGGTTTTCGTATTGGGACAGCCTGGTCGTTGCGACGGCGCTGCAGGGCGACTGCGCAATCCTGTATTCCGAAGACCTTCAGGATGGGCAACTGATTGAAGAACGGCGCCGCGTGGTCAACCCTCTGGCGGTGGCAGATGCCCGCGATTGCGGGTAACCAGTGCCCAGGGCAGGACCTTGGTTACCTCGACTTCAGCGCTTGGTAGAGCTGGGGGTACGAATCGAAGACTCGGCCTGAGCGCTCGAAACCCAGGCGGTCGATCGCTTCAAATCGTGCACGATTCCGGCGCCGCTGGGCGAGCCGCCGAAGCCAAGTCGGTCCTTCGCAGTAGAGGAACAGGCAGTCTTCAGGAATCGACCGGGCCGCCACCAGCAAGGGCGCCAAGTCCCTTGCCAATTCCAGATCGCGGGCGATTGCGGTCAGGTCCAGCAGGACCGCGTCGCTCGCCTGAGCAAGGTTCTGCGCGGCAGCAGGATAACGCTCCCGGTCCACGGAGCACTCCCGGGTCTTGAAACGGTCGCCAAGCCCCCGCCGCTGCGGGGCTTGCGCCAGATATCGGCGCAGGTCCGAGTCCGAGCGGATCAGCAGGTCGGCCGTCCAGCCCAGACGGACGGCGGTGGCGAGCAGGCGGAAACGACGCGGCCGCCCGGCGTTAGCCGGATTCAGGCGCCAGCTTGGAATCAACTCGACGACCGGCCCTTGTTGGCCCCAGCGCTCGGCCAGTCGCAAGCAGGCGCGGGATGGGAGTGCATCCGGCTGCGCGTTGAGCACGAGCAGTCCGCGCATGGATCCAGGCGGGCGGTGTCGCGGACTCTGCGGGTGATCGCGAGCATGACGGCGGCGAAGGCCAAGGGTGCGGCAGACCCCACCAGTCCCCACGCCGGTCCGGATGGAGCGGCCCCAACCTCTTGCGACCCCAGCATGAGTATCGCGATTGCCATGCCGAGTGCGCCGAAGAGCACGAGACTGGATTCGCCTTGGTTAATCCGGCCTTCCAGTCGCAGAGTGGCGAATCGCCGCCGCAACCACAAGGCGGCCCCCAGATAGGCCACCGCGACCAGACCCACGAGTCCCCAGTAGAACGCGGCGCAAAGTGGACGAAGCAGTCCCAGATCGACCGTTGCGAGTTGCGCCATGCCCCAAGGCCAGGGAAAGAGCGGGATCAGGCAGGTCGCACCGGCCGCGCAAGCCCCCAATATGAGATCGGCCATGGTCCGCCACACCAGGCGGCGCGACCCCGACAGCACCAAAAAGGTTCGAGCTAAGCCCCACAGGATGAGCCAACCGGCTGTGGCCAACACCAAGGCGAAGCTCAGATTCAACCCAGAGCCATCGATCAGGCTCAAGCGCCAGACGACCAGCAGGATCAGCATCGCAACCCAGGTCGTGGCCACGGTGGAAGAGACAGTTGCGCGCCCTTCAAACGAATTCATGGCGTGGGTGCAGGACGAGGCGGTGCCGGCGATGCAGGCGGCCTTCGAGAAGCTCGGCGACTTCTTCCACGGCTGCGACTACCGGCAGGCGCTGCGCGCGGCGCCGCGCGACGTGCTGTCGGTGTATCTGGCCGCCATCGATCATGTCCTGGGCCAGGACGACGGCTGGAAGCGCTTGCGCACCCTGGTCAAGGAGCTGGCCGTCGCCTTTGCGTTGGCCGTGCCGCGGCCGGAGACCGACCTGATCGCCCCGCACCTGGCCTTTTTCCAGCGCGCGGCGGCGATGATCCGCAAACGGTTAGGCGAAGACGGTGAGCACAGCCGCGCCCGGCAACGCGACATCGACGCCGCGGTGCGGCAGGTGATCGGCGGGGCGGTGGATGCGGACGAGGTGAGCGACCTCTTCGCGGTGGCCGGCCTCGATGAGGCGCGGCTGGATATCCTGGGCGACGAGTTCCTGGCGCGCGTGGCCGCGCTGGAGCAGAAGAATCTGGCCCTGGAGACCCTGCGCAAGCTGCTGAACGATCAGATCCGCAGCACCGAGCGCAGCAACCTGGTGCGCAGCCGCAAGTTCCGCGAGGCGCTGGAAGACGCGCTCGCGCGCTACACCAACAAGGCGATCAGCACGGCGGAGATGATCGCCCGTCTGATCGACTTGGCGCGGGACCTGCGCGAGGCGCAACGCCAAGGCGAGGCGCTGGACTTGAGCACCGAGGAGGTCGCGTTCTACGACGCGCTGGCGGAGAACGCCTCGGCGCGCGAGGCGATGCAGAGCGACACGCTGCGGCTGATGGCCCGCGAACTGACCGACATGGTGCGCCGGATGCCGAAGCTCGACTGGACGCAGCGCGAATCGGTGCGGGCGACGCTGCGGCGCAACGTCCGGCGCCTGCTCGCCAAATACGGCTATCCGCCGGACCTGGCCGAGGGCGCGACCGCGCTGGTATTGCGGCAAGCGGAGTTGTCGACGGCGGACGGCGCCTAGCCCGAACGGCGGAACTGCTAGCGCGTTCCGCCCTACGCGGGCTTATCCACCCCAACGGCTATGTACTGTCTCGGACACCTCGGCGCAGTAAAGGGCCGCCGTAGGGGCGGGTTTGAAACCCGCCCCTACGACCGAACCGGTTGCGTAGGACGATCCAGACGCCTCACAGCAGTTTGACCAACGCCGCCAGCGCCCCGACCTGGGCGAACATGAGTGGAATGAGCCACATCAGCAGGCTGTTACGGCTGCGCTCGATCGCGGTCGTGAAGTCGCCCCGCAGCCGCTCAAGCTCCGTCTTGATCTCACCGCGTAATTGCTCGATCTCCGCCTTGACGTCACCGCGCAACTGCTCGATCTCCGTCTTGACCTCACCGCGTAACCGCTCGATCTGCAAGCTGAGATCAGCACGCACCTGTTCGATCTCTTTCTGGAGCCGCAACTCGGTCTCGCGCAACTGCTGGTTGGTGACCAGGTCCGGCAGGTGCGGGTACCGCTCCTCCAGGCGCTCGAAGGCCGCGGCGATCACCCGCGCCCGCGCCCGCTCATCCGGCGCGCTGGCCAGGGCTTCGTAAAGCTCGGCGACAGAGCCCATGGGATTAGTCCCTCCAGGGGAAAGCGGAGGGTTACAGTGTATCCCAGATCCCCGGACCCAGGGCGCCGGTGTTGGGCTCTCGGTAATTCTAAATGTGGACGGGATTGGGCGGCCCCTGTTGGCCTTGATCATCATCTCGCCCACCGGGCTCACCGCGAGGCCGTTGGCCCGCACAGCGGACCCTACGGAGCACGGGCTTACCCTAGGGTCCGCTGTGCGGACCAATCGCCGCGGGCCGGAGATATGATCAAGGCCCCTGGTGGATGCGGCGCGCGCGAACCCTGTGCCCGGTCCCTGACACCGTGCGGCGCGCCTTATCCACCCTACGACGGCACCGGTTGCGTAGGGCGGATGCCCGCAGGGCGATCCGCCATGAACCCTCAGCAACCGTGGCAGAAGTAATCAGGAAGCCCGGCGATGCGACACGCCTGCTGACAGCCGCCGTTCGGGAACAGGGCCTCCAGATGCCTGCGGGTGAAGGGTACGTGCGGTGAGATCTCCGCGCCGATCGCCTTCGCCACCACCCGTGGATTGGGGGGGATTTCATGCGCAGTGTAGTAATCGCGCAGAAACCTGATGACGCTCCAGTGGCCGGCGGTCAGGGTCAACCCCTCGGCCGCCGCCAGGGTGAGTGCAAGGTCCTGATGCCAATCGTCGAAATGGGCCAGGAAGCCCTTGCGATTGAAATCACTGCCCGCGATTTGCATAGTGGTCATCGCTCACTCCTTTGAGGTTGGATGGAATTCGTCATGACCTTGAGGATCTTCACGTTGATCGCGATGAAGCGGAAGATCTGCCAGACGATGGAGTTGCGCCGGTATTTGGTGAATCCCGTGGGGATGGGTGGGTAGTAATCCTGCCGATAGGGCTCGTGGGTCTCGCCGGTCATCGCTCGGTACCTCGCTGGGGGTGGACAAGGGACACATCAATCGGGAAGGAGTGACCAACCCGGACGCAGGTTGGCCTGATAGATAAAGACATGGTGCAGGAGAAACTTCATCCAGTGCCCGGCGAGCCCGACCTCGAAGAAGGTGAGATCGATATCGCGTCCATACTGGGGATAGGTGTCACGGTCGGGCACGACGCGGAAGACGGTAATGCTGGCGGCGCTCCCTTTGAAGAGGTGGGCGCCGGTCGAGGCCACACAGACCGCGCCGGCCTCCGCCATCGAGGCGGTGTGGGTCGGTGCGGGCGCGCCCTTGAGCATATCGCGGATGCTCGCCGCCACGGCCTTGCCCATCGCGGCCGAGGGCATACCGGTACGCGGTGCCGTCGGGTTGATCGGGGTGCCGTTCCGGCTCTTCATCGGCTTGCTGATAGCGTGCGGGGGCGCAAAAGCGATGCCGACGGCAAAGAGGTTAGGGTAGGTCGGATTTTGATAGGTCCGGGGCCAGTCGCGGGCGCGCCAGTCCTCGAAGGGCTTGGCGTGTTCGGCATCGCCTTCCGGGTGAATGGACAGGGCCCCGGCCAGGCGGAAATCGATATTGAGTTTCTGATAGAGCGGGGCCAACTCGAAGGAGACCTGAGGCTCCGTCATTTCACCCACGCCCACCCAGATATTGGAGGGGACCCAGTTCCAGGTCGGCCGCGGTGACACCACGATGACCTGGTGTTGCTTGCCGATCCACTTGCCCAGGTATCGGGCCACCGTGTGTCCGGCGATACCGGCGCCGAGGATGACGATACGCGCCATGTGTAGACTCCGAAGTTGAGTGACGCTCAGCTATTAGTATTGACTTATATGCTGATGCGTGGTTGTCACTCCGCCTCTATACTTAATATTACCCGTTCGTGGGCGCCCTTGCCAAGCCCTGTTTTCGGTGCTGGACCCGTGCTAAGCTTTTTCGCAGTAGGGCTGTCCGTGGTCCCGGCAACGCGGTGCCGGTGATTCGGACCAGGCGATTCCGATCGGGCGATTCCGATCGGGCGGTCGCGATCATCGCTCCGGCAAGCTTCGATCGGTCCGCACCGCGGACCCGCGGGTAAGCGCGCTCCGTAGGGTCCGCTGTGCGGACCAACGACCTCGCGGTTTACTGCGCGGCCGGAATTTTCAACAAGGCCGCGCCGGCCAGGAGGACGGGTCGGCGTTCCTGCTGTTCGCAGTGAAGGAGGCTTACGTGGACGAATCCAAGGGTGCGTGCGGCGGCGGTGTCGGTGTCGGGATGACCATCCCGACCCTGCCGGTGCGTTGGCTGTACCGGCTGGCCTCGACCCACGCCTTCACCGAGCGCGGCCTCTACCTGAACCTGGGCTATTGGCCCGGGGCGCGGACCATCGATGAGGCGTGCGAGGCCATGGTCGAGCTGGTCGGCCGCACCGCCGGCATCAGCAGCACCGACGAGGTGGTGGATGTCGGCTTCGGGTTCGCCGAGCAGGATATTTTCTGGACCCGGCGCTTTGCCCCGCGGCGGATCATCGGCCTGAACATCACGCCTGAACAGGTGCGCCTCGCGCGGGCCCGCGTTCGGCAACTCGGCCTGGAGGAGCGGATCGACCTGCGCCAAGGCTCGGCCACCGCGACCGGGCTGCCCGACGCCTGTTGCGACGTGGTCACCGCGGTCGAGTGCGCCTTCCATTTCGATACCCGCGAGCGCTTTTTCGCCGAGGCGGCCCGCCTGCTGCGCCCGGGCGGGCGCCTGGTGCTCGCCGACTCGATCCCGGTCGGGTCCGAACCCGATCCGTGGCGGGACCCGTTGCGGGCCTTGCTGTCCAGCGCCGCCCGCGCCGCGCTCGCGGTCCCGCACGCCAATGTCTACCCGCGCGCGGTCTACGCGGCGAAACTCGCCGCCGCCGGGTTCGAGGCGGTGCAGGTGGACTCGATCCGCGAGCAGGTGTTCCCGGGCTGGCGCCGCGCCCTGTCCGAGGACCCCGGGTTACGCCGGCGGCTTGGCCCGCTGGGCTGGCTGCTGCGCCGCATTCCCGCGGCGGCGTATGACTCCTTCGATTACGTCCTCGCCGTGGCGCGTCGGCGAAGTACCGAGGCCGAAATGGCGCAACCGCTATCGCGTTCCGTCCTACGCGGCAATCATGGTTGACCATCCCTTGCCAACGTGAGCATCCCCAGCAGCTTGGCGGCCTTCTCCAGACGGGTGTCGAAACAGGCGAAATGCAGTTCCTCCTCGGCCGCGTCCTGCAGGATGCGAGCGGCGGCGAGTTGGACACTGTCATAGCCGCGCAAGGCAAAGATATCGGCATAGTCGCCGGCCAGTTCCACCAAGGGCTGCGTAACCTCGACGATCGCATAGTCCGGCCATTCGTTACGCAGGCGGCTGCGTACCGCCTCGATCGCCTGCGCATCGGCCGGGCTCTCGCGCACACGGCGCGCCAAGGCCGCCATGGTCTCGGCCCAGGCGATCCGGCAGACCGCGATGGCGGAAGCCGCCGCCGCAAGTGCCATCATCAGGTCGCTCGAATCCTCCCTCAGGTATAGCTTGACCAGCGCGGAGGTATCGCAGAATAGAATCAACCGCGATCCTCCAACACCATCCGACCTACCGACGCTCCACCCTGCGCTAAATCCAGGGGCGGCGCCAAGCGGGGCTTGCTGCCGCTCCAAGACAAGCCGCCCGCAGCGATCAGGCCGCGCATCCCGCTGTCCCCGGCCTGAGCGGGAATGCCGACGATGCGCGCGATCAATCGGTTGTGCGAGGTAACCTCGATGACCTCACCCGCCTGGGCGCGCAGCAGCACCCGGGAAAGGCCAGCCTTCAGTTCACGAACGGGTATGGGCATGGTGGGGCCTTGGGATGCAGTGTAGTCACATTATAGGGTGCGGCGGGGTAAAATGTGACCTTATTTCAGCGTAGCGGTTACAGATCCAGGGTGTCGCGGTGCCTCGCTGGTCACGGCGACCCCCGGGGCGGTGTCCGCGGACGCGCCCGGGGCCTGCTTGGAGCGGCCCGTCGGCAACGTCGGTCAGGTCCGCGACGGCGCGCCCGTCATGCGGTCCTGGCGCCAGGGTCCGGGCATCCCCGCTGAGCGGCGCGCAGGGCCGTAGGGCGGATGCCCGCAGGGCGATCCGCCATGATGCCTCTCCGGGCCGGGTCAAAGGAGGCCGAAATGGCGGAACCGCTATCGCGTTCCGCCCTCCGCGGGCTGACCCGCTCGGGCGCCGACCTGGAGCAGGAGAACCGGGGTCCCAAGAACCAGGCCAACCAGCGCTGGTCCCTGAGCGGCGCCGGGGTCCTGGCCGGCGGCATCCTGCTCGGCCTCATCCTGCCGCGCCTGCGCCTGGGGCGGCGCAAGAGTGCCTGGGGGTCGCTGTAGTGCCCTGCGTGTGGGCGCCGCGCGCCGAGGGCGTCCGGCCGGGCCGCAGCGGCCGGGCCCTGATTGCGTCCCTGGGGCATGCCGGACCACGCTGACCTGTGCATTCGCGATCTGGACGCCGCTCGCCCCCGCGCGCTA
>Ga0247842_10006137_pt1 | contig 13751 bp, 10 predicted proteins | sample LaCruzMarch2015__3_FD_192411 | JGI IMG/M metagenome (GOLD analysis project Ga0247842, IMG submission 192411) | Freshwater microbial communities from meromictic Lake La Cruz, Castile-La Mancha, Spain - LaCruzMarch2015_19m | ecosystem: Environmental > Aquatic > Freshwater > Lake | place: Spain...
CGAAATAGGCAACGTGAAACCTATTAATTATGCGTTTGCTTATGCCGTTACCAGCCTCGCAAAGCTGTACAGCAAGTTCGGCATGGGCATGGTGCCCGATGCGTACGGCAACTTCAGGAATCATATATTTCGCGTGCCAACAAAACTCAGTGCAATCGATGGGCAAATAACAACTGAAGATCTGGAACTGGTGCCCCTCATGCTGTCGAGAAAAAACGTTGTGGAACGGATAAGGGAAGCTGACTGGGAAGCGCACGATCCGACCAGGCCGAGGCTCGACAGCAAATTGCTGGTGTACCTAGCTCCGGAGGAATTCACATTGAGCCAGGATGAAATCGACAAACAGAAAAAGGACCTGTCAGATATATTTACAATGTTGTATGGCGAAGATGATCAGAGAATCCCGGATGAAAACCTGGTCTTATCGGTGAAATAATTACCCTTCACAGCGGAGAACATGTATCGCTAATCGGCCGCTATCTTTCCTTCAGATAGAGCCTTGCTAAATATCCTGATCGATTCCCCGATTCCCACCGCAAGAGGCGTTACGCGGAGGATGCCCAGCAGTTCTACAAGAGGTGTATTGTCGATCTGCTCGGGAAAAGGCAGCGGGATGTCGTCATAAGTGATAGTACCCCTGGCGGAGGGTTCGGCGGCCTCGATCTCCCTTACAACGTCGTCCATGCCGACTGTCTCGCCTCCCAGGTTGAAAACCTCGGCACCCTTAAAATCCACCCGGGCGGCATCGATGTATGCCCTGGCCGCATCATCCACGTACTGGAAGCCGAAACGGCCTCCATAAGAGATTTTGTAAGGCTTTCCCGCCGCCGCCGCCAGCATGGCCATCGTGGGTGTGGACGTCATACCCTGGTCTCTGCCGGGACCATAGACAACATAGGGGCGTATTCCAATACTTGAAATACCGTTATCCAGCCAGTAGACGCGCGCCGTTCCTTCGTTGGCCTGCTTGTAAACGCCATAATGAGAGCGCGGCTTGAGCGGCGCATCGTGCGCCAGCGGCCCATCGGGATATTCGTCAGTTTGACCATAAACGGCCGTGCTGCTGGCATAAACCAGGCTGCAGATGCCGCACCTTCTGGCCGCCTCGAATAGATTGACCGTTCCCTGTACGTTCACCGCGGCGCCCAGCGGCGGATCGGCCTTGCAGAAAGGGAATTGCATGGCGGCCAGGTGGATGATGTGCGTGATTCGATTTTCTGATAGCGCATGTTCAACAGCATTGAGGTCGGTGATATCGCCTCTGATAAACACGACAGCGGATAATTCCTTCTCACTCATTATCAATTTCAGGCGGTGCAGCGATCCCGACCTGACCAATGCGCAGGTGTAAACGCCTTCGTGGACGAGGTTGCGCATCGTCCACGCCCCGATGCACCCCGTCGCCCCCGTGACCAGAAACCGCTCCCCCATCTTACGACCCCTCCGGGTTATTCTCTGCAGGTTGCATTACTTTCAACCGCCTGCTCATTTCGCCACCCAGCCGCAGTCGACCAGGAGGTCGCTGCCAGTAATGAACGACGCTGCATCGCTCGCAAGAAAGTATATCGACTCTGCGATCTCGTACGGATCGGCCCAGCGTTTGAAGGCCTGCTCAGCCTCCCTGAGCTTTTTGACCTCTTCAAAGGACTTGCCGGCCTTGGCTGATTCTATGCGTATATCGTTCCTCAGCATGGGGGTATCCACCGAGCCGGGGCTGACCGAGTTTACACGTATGTTCCACGGGGCAAGCTCCCAGGCCAGGGCCCTGGTGAGCGCGATCACCGCGCCCTTGGTCGCGCCGTAAAGCGAATGATCGATCTGTCCCACATGGCCCGAGACCGAGCCCATGTTCACAATAGAACCTTCCTTCTGGTTCTTCATGACTGGGATTACATGTTTGCACATGAGAAAAATGCCCCCCAGGTTAACATCCACAACGCGCTGATATTCCTCCCAGAGGATCTCATCCAGGGGGCGCACCAGTACTATCCCGGCATTGTTGTTAAGCACGTCGATGCGGCCATGCGTCTGCATTATTTTTTCTACAGACGAGGCAACATCTTTTTCGTTTGAGACATCGCATTGCCAGAAGGCGCAATCGCCGCCCCCGGCCTTGATATCATCCCTGACCTGATTGCCGCGATCGGAGATATCCAGCATGGCAATGGCGTATCCCTTGCGCGAAAACAACCGCGCAACAGCCTCGCCTATCCCGTTGGCGGCGCCCGTGACGACTGCAACATCTTTAGATACACTCATCGTTTCATCTCCCGTCAAGTCCCAATATCTTTCGTGCCTGCTTCACGCTGGCGACGGGCCTTCGCAGCGACCGAGAGATGGATGCTATCTCGTCCACCAGCTCGTGTGTCTTCGCCAGCTTCCCCGACCTCGTATAACAATAATCTTCGGTCCCCACGCGCACGTGATCTCCCTGCAGTATGGCAGCCGCCAGTATCTTCATCTGGTCCTCATGCATGATGCTCACCACGACCGCACAGCCCGGCGGCAGCAGCCTGCGGCGGTAGAGGTACTCCTCCACCGTGGGCGGCGACCAGGTGCCCCCCGGCCAGCCGAAAAAAAGCGTGGTTATATAGGGGCTTTTGATTAGCTTTTTGTTGATCAGGTAATTCAGGTTCCATATAGATCCCGCATGCCATACCTCGAACTCGGGCGCGACACGATGCCTGGTGCAGAGCCGCGCGTATCTCTCAAACTCCCGTTTGGAATGGAGCTTGAGACAATCGACCTCGGCGAAGGCCTCGTCATGGTGATTGAGTATTATGGAGAGCATGTCCGATTTTTCCTTGAAACAGTCCGTGCGCTCTTCAATCTCCAGGCTGGACATGCCGCTCTGGATAATGATATCGCAGGAAGCGCGAACGGCGCGGATGACCTCCGTCCATTGTCCCTCGGCGTGCGTGTGCAACACCGCTGCGCCCCGCTCCAGGCAGCGTCTGGCTTCCAAGGCTATGGCTTGCGGCGTCCGGGGATATTTCACGGAGGGCTTTAGCCAGCAAGTGTTGGGTGTGGCCACAATGATCAGAGGGTCCATTATTTACTCCTTATGTCAAGTATCTGCTTCCCTTAGCCGGCGGATCAAAGGCTGATTATATGCTTATCCAGCGTCGTGATCTTGCGGACTCCCGACTCGGTGACCACATAACAATCCTCCACGCCGATAAGTATCTTGCCGAAGGACTCCCAGGCCTCGATTTCAAAAACCATATTCTTTTCGAACGGGCGATCCAGCACCTGCAGGGGACCGAAGAGGTGCTGCTCCTCGCATTCCAGCCCAATGCTGTGTCCGATGGCCATAGTCAATCCCCCTGCCTTCAGGGTCTTATAGAAGGCATCGGCTTCCGCATTGAGTTGCCTGATATTCACACCCGGTTTGACGTTCTTCTCATAGTACTCCTGCAGCACGATAAGACGGTCGATAATCTCCTTCGCCTCCTTGGCTACAGGACCTATGACGACATGGCGGTTGACGTCGGCAACATACCCCTTATAAACCGCGCCGAAATCGAAACGGCAGACATCGCCTTTCTTTAACACTGTCCCGATGCCCGGGGCCTCGGGATCGGATTCCCCGATGCTCAACGTGAGGTGGTCCCACACCTCGGCGCCTTCCTCGATAATCGTCTTGCGCGCCAGCAGGAGGAAATCGTTATCGGTCATGCCCTCTTTGGCTGCTTGGATACAGGCTTTAATGGCTGTCTCGGTGATCTGCGTAGCTTTTTCAATCAGCCGGATCTCCTCGTCGCTCTTGATCAAGCGCATCTCCAGCAGAACTTCATCCGCCGTCACAACTTCAGCAGCGGGATTTTTCTGGGCCAGATAGTCGAGCAGGTATTTGGGGGCGAAGGATTCGACGCCTATGCGTTTGCCCTCCATTCCCCATTTCTTGATCTTGGCCATGATCGCCCGGACGGTCTCCTTCTGGCCGATGGTCCCCTTGTGATCGGCAATCCACGAGAATTTGTCCACACTCTGGAACAGGTCCCAGTTGAACAGCGCCGAACCCCCATCTCGGTTAACCATTACCACGTTGGGATACTGATTGCTCAGTGCGAACAGAATTGGGTTCGGGCTGGCATGCAGTATGGGCATTCCACTGATATAAAAAACGTTGACGGGCGTGGTCACGATCATCAGATCAAGGTTGTGCTTATGGAGCGTTTCCTCCATCCTATTGCGGTTAAAACCGACCGCTTTCACTCGTTTCACCTCCGGCAGTTTCTTATTTATAGGTATATGCTCGGCAAGCTTATGTAAAATACTTTCCGTGCCAGCGGCTTTCTCGATGGCCGCCAAATCGGCGCGCGTGACTGCTTTACCCGTCTGGGCCGATACATATCCCATCAGCACCGCGGCAATTGCACTCTTCGCTTGTTCGGGACTAAAATCCGGCTCCTTGTTTTCCAGTATGCACTGCGCAAAATACTCGTCCTCACAGCGCATTGAAATGTTGTAGTACGAAGGAAAAGGCGCGTGCTCGATCTCGGGTTCGTACCACTGATTCTTGTTCTCTCCCATGGCATCGTGGTTGGAATAAATGCGGACCGGCCTCTCCCACATGTGGTTTTCTAATATTGTCCCCTTGCTTCCATAAATCTCAAGGCTATTGAAAGCCGGCGTTACCTGCGTGAAGCTTACTACGATTTCACCCACCACGCCCTTGTTGAAGCGGGCCATTGCCATGGCGTTGTCCTCCGCTTTCTCCGGTAGGTTTATGGTCTGCTTGGAAAGCGTTACGTAGATGGATTCCACCTGATCTTCCAGGATCCATTCAAGGGCGGCAAATTTATGCGCCCCCATGTCCATGAACGCCCCACCCCCGGCTTTAATCGGGTCTCCCTTCCAGAAATCCGGCTGGCTCATGCCCTCGATCTCACTGACCCCTTCGTAAGCCCTGACCAGGTGGACATCGCCGACCAGCCCCTGCTTGATGGCATCGTGGATATACTGGTGCACCGGCAAAAAGCGGTGGTTCTCCGCGATCATGAATTTTACCCCGGCTTCCCTTGCCGCCTTTATCATGCGGTCGCAATCTTCAAGTGTAGTGGCCATGGGTTTTTCACACAGAATGTGTTTGCCCGCCGCAGCAACCTGTGACACCAGGTCGGCATGGTAGGCATGCGGCACCATGATCAGGACGGCATCGATATCGCTCTGCAAAAATTGCTTCAGGTCGCTGAAAGCCTGCATCTTATTAGCCCTGTATCTCCTGGCCACTTTTTCAGCGCGCTTCTGGTTTTTATCGTATACCGCGACAAATTTTAAATAGGGTGAATCCTCACACGCTGATCTATGGAAATCCCACACCGATCCCACCCCGATCACTCCAAATTTGACGTGTTTAGTTTTTGATTCTTTACCCGCCTTACGCGGAGATGTGTCCTTCTTTTGTGATTCTTGAAGGTTCCGACCCCCCGCAACAGGCACCGGGCCCGGCTCCAAATCCAGTTCCTCCCTAACGAGGTCGACAAGCGTGCGGAACTTGATCGCGTCGGGCAGGCTCCCATCCACCTTCAGGTCCCCGTTCATGTAGGCCATAGTGGCATCAACCTGGCCCGTGAAAACTCCGGCGGCCAGCTCCGCAGTCATCTCCAGGGTTATATCAGGAGCCTGGATATCACCTGCGCCCATTTCGAAACTGCCGCCCTGGATATTCAGCCAAATATCGGGATAACCCGACAATCTAAACTGGAACTTGCGGTTAAATCCCTGTACTTCATCCCTGGTCTCATCGATGCTGTTGGCAACCTGGATGAACAGCGTTAAGAAATCCTGGAGGTCCTCCAGACAGAATGTCCCGCCTTCGACCTTCTCCAGCATCCTCTGCTTCAGACCCTCGTCAATTGCCTGTGTGCTATCTACCTTCCAGCCCATAATGATTTACTGCATACCTCCCTTTACTCGATATCTGAGGCGCACCTGCGTCTCAGGATTAATATTAAGGTGATTTGTCCATTATAGAGTTCATCATTCATGAAATCAATCGACCGGTTTACGCCGGGATGACAGGCGGTCGCCCCTACCCTGCGGCGGCGGGCGCGGACAGGCTAATCAGTTGGCGTGACCATCCTTGGTTATGATATATAATATTCGTTAGCGGAGGTGGAAAATTATGGGATACATCTATTCGTTTCACGATGATTGCGAGGATAAAATCCTCCTGGGTAATAAGGGCGCCAACCTGGTAACCATGACGCGGCTGGGCCTGCCGGTTCCGCCCGGGTTTGTGGTTCCCGTCCAGGGCTACAACGAGTATAAGAAGACCGGTCGCCTATCCGAGAAAGAGATCGCCCAGGCGGTGGCGGCTCTGGAGAAAGAGGCACGTGCCAAACTGGGTAAGGGCCTCCAGGTTTCCGTTCGCTCATCGGCACCCGTATCCATGCCCGGCATGATGGACACCGTACTCAATGTGAACAGTATGTCCGAGATGCGGGCGGCCATCAGACGTATCTTCGAATCCTGGGATAACATTCGCGCCATCGAATACCGCCGCCTTAACAATATACCGTCCGACAGCGGTACGGCAGCCATAGTCCAGGCCATGGTCTTCGGCAATAAAGATGCCAAGTCCGGCACGGGTGTGGTATTCAGCCGGAACCCGAGCACGGGAGAGCATGGTTTGTTCGGCGAGTACATCCAGCGCGCACAGGGTGAGGCTATAGTGTCCGGGTCCACAACCCCCGTACCCGTGTCTCAACTCGAATCCATCATGCCTAAAATGTACAGCGAACTGGTGAAGAAAGTCTCCCTGCTGGAAGCCCATTTCCGCGATATGCAGGACGTCGAGTTCACTATCGAATCGGAGAGACTATATATCCTGCAGACCAGGTCGGGAAAAAGGAGCGGGCAGGCCGCCATTAAGGTGGCTGTAGATATGGTGCATGAGGACCTCATCACCGTGGAAGAAGCCATATTACGGATCAAAGCCGACGACCTGCGCGCACTTTTGCACAAGCACATTAAATCAGCCCAACCACATGAGCTTCTGACCAAAGGACTGGCTGCTGCTCCCGGCGCCGTAAGCGGGCGGGTGGTGTTCACGGTAGATGATGCTATGCTGCTGTCAAAGAAAAGCATGCCCTCAATTCTGGTGAGGCCTGAGACAAGCCCGGATGATATACAGGGCATTGCGGCCGCCGATGGGGTACTGACTTCCCGGGGAGGCCTGACATCCCATGCGGCCATTGTGACCAGGGCGATGGGCAAGCCCTGTGTCTGTGGGGCTGAAGACATCGAGATCGACCCTAAAGCGAAGCACTTTACATGTAAAGGAAAAACCGTCCGCCAGGGTGACACCATCACTATCGACGGCACGGCGGGCACCATATATATCGGCACGCTTCCCCTCGAGGAGGGGACGATGATAGAGGAGTTCAAGGAGCTTCTCACCTGGCTGGATGGGGCCAAGCGGCTGGGGGTCAGGGCCAATGCAGATACGCCGGACATGGTGGCGCAGGCCATTAAGCTCGGAGCGGAAGGCATCGGGCTCTGCCGGACGGAGAGGCAGTTCAATGGTCCCGAGCGCCTGTCCGCCATCAGGGAATATATACTGGCTGAGACCGCCGGTAAGAAAGCCAAGGCGCTACAGCACTTGAGCAAGCTGCAGAAGGAGGATTTCCTCTCCCTCTTCAAGGAATTGAAGGGGCTGCCTATTATTATCAGGCTGCTCGACCTGCCTCTACACGAGTTCCTCCCGTCTGAGACGGAAACCACCGACGCCAGGACCAAACAGCGCATAGTGGAACTCAAGGAGATTAACCCAATGCTGGGGCACAGGGGCGTACGCGTGGCAGTCACCAATCCCGAAATATACAGGATGCAGGTGGAAGCCGTTGAGGCGGCCAAAAAGGAGGTCCCGGCCGATGTATCGATAATGATCCCACAGGTAATCACGTCGCAAGAGCTGATCATGATAAAAAAGAGCTGCACCGAGGGGTCTACCCTGAAGGTGGGGACCATGATGGAGACCGTCCGCGCCTGCATGAGAGCGGGGCGGCTGGCTGAAGTGGCGGACTTTCTGTCATTCGGCACTAATGACCTCACACAGGCGGTGTACTCGTTCAGCCGTGAAGACGCCGAAAAGAAGTTCCTCTCCACCTACCTCGAGATCGGCATCCTCGAAGACAATCCTTTTGAAATAATCGATATCAAGGGCGTCGGCCGGCTTATGGAGACCGCCATTTTCTGGGCGCGCCGTGCCAAGAAGGACATATCTATCGGCGTCTGCGGAGAGCAGGCTGGCGAGCCGACCTCAATAAAATTCTTCCATGCAATTAATGTTGATTATGTAAGCTGCAGCCCTTTCAGGGTGCCCATCGCCAAACTCACCGCCGCTCAGGCCGCCATATCGCAAAAAGACGAAGCTGAAGAAGTCCTATAAGTCGAAGACAACCCGGCCAGGACAGTAAAACGGCGCCCCGTTCAGCGTGCTACGGTGAAGGATTTCAATTCCTTGTAGTCAGGGTCGCGGAATATGACCGTTGCATTATCCTGCGACACGCTAACATCCATAAAGGCATGCTGGTCTGCCATATACCAGGTGCTGGCCGGTGAAATATACGACCTCTCGGGATCGGGTAACCCGCCGAAAGCACCGCATACAACATAAGTGACATTATTTTTCTGTAACAGCTCAATCAGGTGGTTGTGCCCCGAGAAGACGAGATCGACATGATATTTTTCGAACAGCGGCGTCAGCCTGTCGATCATACCCCTATCGTCGTACCACGGATATAGATCCCAGTTACCACCGGAGGCATAGTAATAGCAATGATCCATCACAATGCGCCAGTCCCCGTCGGGAATGGTTGAAAGCTGCTGTTCCAGCCAGGCTGCCTGTTCCGGAGTATAGCTGTCGGTACCCCATTCAAGATCGAGCAGCAGAAAATGCACGTTGTCTACATCGATGCGCTGCCAGAGCCGCGAGCCGGTTCGAAGCTCCATTGGTTGTGGGTACATATATTCTTCGTATAAATTTACGCCCCCGAAGAGAGTATCATGGTTGCCCACAACGATCCGGGCCGGTATTATAGAAGTGACTGCCGAAAACTCCTGTATAGACTGCTGCCACTGCCCATCGTTAAAACCGTACTCTACCAGGTCACCGAGAAAGAAAAACATCTGGTAGTTATAAGTGGGATCGGCGATCTGCTGCAGCATTTTGAAGGTCAGGTCGTTACGGGCGGTGCCGGCGCCGAAATGAGCATCGCTGCCCACCGCAAAATGAAGAGGCTGCCCTTTTGTCGGCATGGTGACAAATTGAACCGGTTTAGCATCATTCAGGCTATACCAGTATCCGGTGGCAGGCTGGAGATCGCGCAGCATGAATGCATGCTGCTGAGAGGGCTTATCCTCTTTTACGACATTGCTGGTATCGTTTTTCCCCCACTTCAGCGAATTCTGTGTGGGATTGATAGTCCAAAATGTCACAGCTAAATTCGGGATGCCGTATTTGCCCGTGCCGTCCGCCATCAACAATTGAACCGCTTTATCCCCCACACGTTGCGACGGTTGAGGTACCAGCCATCCCAACAGAACAGAGGGGAGAATAATTCCAATTACAGCTATGACCCAGATATATACCGAGGGCAAACGGATTTTCCCTGCCGGTTTACGTGAGCCAAGATAAACATCCAGGACCGCCAGCAGCGGCAGCGCAACGGTATAGCAGATCAATATGATGAAAGCGATGCGGAAGGTGCCGTTAACTTCGAAGAGCCCCTTTGTCCCGTGCTGGCTGAAGGCCCAGATAAGGAAAGTCAGCATCAGTAAAGTCCCGGCTGCAACCACCGCAAACCAGAGGAACTTTTTCCAGGCAGGCATGGTCTTTAGATAAGCTTTAGCATCTTTCCACATGATAACCTCCTCCCCATGAGCCAGTTCAGACGGAGCGAGAGCTTTGGGGAAGCACCCTGTGATGCCCCCCAATTGCTATAACCTTGAATAATCTTCGAGCTTATGCTGTTCTTCTTTTCACAACCAGGTATAAAACGCCGACAATAGCGACAGTAAACAGGGCTATTATGCTGAATATCAGGGCATCGTTATTGGTGAATAAATCAACAGTAAAGCTTCCTGCAGGTACACCATTTACCCGGACGGTATAGCTACCCGGATCATTGCGGCTTACGCTGAAATGTATCATTGTGGATTGACCGCTGGAAAGGGTTATGCCCTTTGATTCTGCTTCCTGACCGTTTACATACAGGGTCACCTTTGTTGTACCGTTAGAGCCTCCCTTATTTGTAACGGAAGCAGCTATATCGACTTTCTCACCGGGCGATACTTTGGCAGTTGCAACGGTGGCGCTCTGTACAACGATATTGGACATACCGATCGGACCCGTTGGGTTAGTGCCGGTCCCGCCACCACTATTACCACCACCACTACTCTGCCCTCCGGTGAGTGGACAAAATGTCCGGAACGATAGCTCTTCGCCAGGAATAACAGAACTCTCCTGATACGTGTGATTATTAATAAGCTGTTGCACGTTCGTGTAATTCAAACCCACACCCGCCCCCTGTAGCGTATCACCATACCGATATAATGAATTGTCCGTAGGAGCTACCAGGTTTAGCACCAGGCGATAATAATACGTTGTGCAGGGCGTCAACCCGCCGACCTGCGCCAAAACAGGACCGGATTGAAAAATCTCAACCTGCTGAGTCTGATGGGTATAAACTCCCGGCTGAGTGCCGTACTGAAATGAGACAAGTGACCTTGGATATCCGTCTCCAACGTTTTGCAATGAAACCGGTAATATCCTGTTCGGTATTAAACCCGTAGCAATTGTCGGTAGATTTATACTTCCATTGAGCGTGGCCGTCACTAAACTCACATCTGTTGCAGGCAGCGTAACCACAGGAGGAGAAATTTCACCATTTACTACAGGGGTTCCTTCAACGGTTACGGGCAACAAACACAGTTGTACAACGATCACAGAAAGGAACAATACTTTAAAGAATCTTTTCATCGGTCCCTCCAGCTTTTAGGCTTCATTGGTGCTCCAAGATCTTTGTGTTTGAGTATACGAGAGCGGTTAATCGTTGTCAATAGAGCCTTAGCACGAGTTCACCCGGCTTTATATCGGTCACCTTTTGCTCCAGCCGGAACTTCCTTTGCCGGCTTACTCAATTACGGCACTCGGATGTCTCTGGTAGGGGTGTATCCGCAGGTAGTGGGAATAGAGATAGGGATAATTGGCCTTCAAATGCTGCATATAGTTTAACCACTGGATCACCAGGTGCTTGTAGGCCCGTTCTATATCTGCATTGATATGAGCCATATCCCTGGGAGGTAAACCTGTGAGCGATGGCCTGGACTCAAGCTCCTCGGTCAGGTGAAATACCGACAATAATAGATCGGAAAAACTTTCATGCTCAAGCAGGTTGGGGTTTTCAATAAGCGACAGCATAAATGCCCTCTTACCAAGCAGGAAAGAAGCTAACGCGGCTATATCCATCCTGCCGAAATCAATAGATGGCGATTTCTCTACATACCTCTTTGCCCGCTTGAAATCGGCATCTTTCCAGTTGGACGATACATCAAGGTTTTCGATCAGCACATCCTTCTGAAAGGTAGCATTTAACAGCACCGACGCCAGGGGATTGCCCACCTCCGAGAAAAAAGCGCTGATGACCATATTCAGTTTCCTGATCTTTTCTTCCTTTTCCCGGCGCGTCAGTATTCGCTCCACCACGATGCCGACCAGTAATACTTCAAGCGGTAGAAAAGCCAGATCACCTACCAGGTAGATGAGTATATGATGCAGATCATGGAATATTATGTAATGTATGAAATATCCGCCTATTGAGATAAACACAAGGACCAGCGCGATCAAGACCAGTCCATTCAGTTTTTTCATTTAAATCATGCCGTTATACATATTGCCGGGATGCCGGCTTTCCAATTGGCGGCCCGTCTTGCAGGTCCAGTTCAGTCCGTTATGTCGTCCGGCCTGACCTCTTTACCTGTTTTGGCCGATTCCAGCGCCGCCAGTGCAAACTGCAGAACAGATCTGCCGGTCGGGCCGTCCAGCACCGGATCCCCACCATTTTTCAGCACATCGATCAGGTGCCGTGTGCAGTCTATAAAGCCGTGAGACCAGTCCACGCGGTCCACGGGTACCGGGTTGGTTTTACCGTTCTTAAATATCATAAGCTCAGGAAGGTCTACGGTCCTGGCCGTGTAACGGTTGATAAAGATCATACCTTTATCGCCGATTATTTCGATCCTGTCATCATCGACGTAATAATCGGAAGAAATCTGCGTGTTGGGCGTGTGCTCAATATCAAAGACGCCGTAGCGTCGCGGTCCTTTGAACTGGAACATGATGGTAGCGGGCGCGTCCAGGTTGACGCCCGGCAATATCTCTGTATGGTCGATCCAGGCATAAACCCTCTCCACCGGGCCCATCAGGTAGTGCGCCAGCGAGAAAAGGTGGTAGCCATGATCGAACACCATCGGCCCTCCCCCACATAGTTCCTCAGTGAAGCGCCAGATCCATGCGTCCATGGGTACCTCCCAACCGCACTCCGTGGAACCCGTGCTCACATGTATGCGCAGCATCTGCGGTTCCCCAATCTCACTGGCCAGCAACAATTTTTTAGCCTGCACCGCCGGAGGGTAGAAGACGAAAGTCTCATAGATACGAAGCACGACACCGGCCTTTTTCGCGGCTTCAATCATGCGGTCGGCCTCGGATATGCAGGTTGCCATGGGCTTCTGCACGCTGACATGCTTGCCCGCCCGGCAGGCCTCCACGGTCATGCCTGCATGAAGATGATGGGGTACGAGTAGCTCAACCAGGTCGATAGATGGGTCGGCAAGGACCTGACCGTATTCTGTGTAGATCTTATCCACTCCCCACTGCAGGGCCTGTTTTTCGGCAATCTCCTTATTAAGGTCGCAGACGGCCACTATGCGGGCCTCCTCCATGCCCTGATATCCCAACTGGTGCAACCCTGAGATACGTCCGCATCCCACTATTGCAACTCCGATCGGCTTCATGTTCTCCTCCCCACGGGCTGTCAGCTCCGTATCCTGCTTTTTAATGCGCCTAATATCTTCTTATCCGTGCCCGGCCACGACTCCATTAACTCAATTATTCCCGGGTAAGTAGCCACCGGTAAAACAACCTCGGCCGGCGCCTTCGCGATAATCTCAGACATGCTGTGGTGTGTGACCAGGTTCAGTCTGCCCAGTAGCTTGCGCGACTCACGTTGCGGCTCACGCCTGTGCGGCGGATACCCGGCGCCGGCCTCGACGCAGAACAACTTTTCAAAAATAAATTCGAGGTTTACCTCACCGGCCCAGCCGAATCCCTGGTTCAGCATCAACGAAATGCAATTCCCTCCGTTGATCTGCGTGAACAGCCAGGCGTCCAGCGGCGTGATGATGTGGCCACAGGAAACGCCGGGATATTGCATGACAGAGTTGAGGAAGCCCTGCCCGGTGCCGCACCCACCCACAACGAAATCCACGGTCCCTGCGTTCAGCAGCACGGCAGCTATCAGCCCCGTATGTATATAGGAAAGTTCAGGCTTCTCACCGGCTTTCTTCATCCCGGCGTTGATCACCTCATGCCCCAGCCCTTCCAGGGCCGCCAGTATGTCCGCGTTACGATCGGCCGCGCTGGTCTCGTTTATTACAGCTATGCGCATCTCAGACTCCTTCAGCTACCCTTCTTCTTGAGCACTGACTCGGCGGCATCTATTATATCGGAGACGCCCATG
>Ga0247842_10006145_pt1 | contig 13735 bp, 9 predicted proteins | sample LaCruzMarch2015__3_FD_192411 | JGI IMG/M metagenome (GOLD analysis project Ga0247842, IMG submission 192411) | Freshwater microbial communities from meromictic Lake La Cruz, Castile-La Mancha, Spain - LaCruzMarch2015_19m | ecosystem: Environmental > Aquatic > Freshwater > Lake | place: Spain...
CTGCGCTCATGCCGCCCCTATGCACAGCAGGCTATGGACTGGCTGTAGGAAATTTGTTTTTTTTCGCAGGAGCTATTTATCTATTCTTCATAAACTCTGTCTTTATTTGCCTTGCAACTTTCCTGATCGTCAGATTTCTGAGATTCCCAAGGCACACATATCGCGATGAGGGCACCGGACACCGGATGAGGCTCTGGATCTGGCTGATTGTCATTGTTACCTTCGTGCCAAGTGTTGTCATTGCATTTTATATGATCCGCAGAAATGTTTTTGAAACCAATGCAAGTAAGTTTATTGCCAAAGAGATGATTTTTGAAGGAAATACGATTATTGAGAAAAAAATTGATGCCGCTACAACAACCATTAAAGTGGTTTATATTGGCAAAGGGGTGAGTCCTGATCTGCTGGAAAACGCAAGAAAAAAACTCAGGGATTATCATCTGAGCAATGCGAATCTTAAAATTAACCAGGGGATGAAAGAATTAACTACCTCTGATATTACCAACATGAAATCTCAGATCATTGAGGAACTTTATAAAAAAAACCAGGAGGCATTGTTATCAAAGGACCAAAAAATTGACCTGCTTGAAAAGGAACTGTCAAAGTACCAGTCGGTTTATATGTCCGAAACCATTCTCAAGGAGATCAGAGCACTGTTTCCGGGCGTACAGGAGACTTCTTTCACCAAGGCCTTGCTGAGCACAGCAAAAAATAAATCAGCCGACACTGTAAATCTGGTCTATTTGAAATTCAACAGATCGGTTAAAAACTATGAAATACGACGACTTGAGAAATGGTTAAGCGAAAGAATGAAAGGTGAGAAGATTAAAATTGTCGTTGCTAAATAATGATTGATGAGCAATATTCTAATAACGGTCATTTTTATCCTGGGATATCTGGCCATTGTCACGGAACATAAAATCCGAATTAATAAGGCTGCCAGCGCCTTGATTGCCGGCGCTTTATCCTGGACCATCGTGATCTTGTTCAGTCCAGAAAAAGAAACTGTCACAGAAGCCATCGGTGAGCACATGGGAGATATTTCAGGGATTCTCTTTTTTCTGATGGGAGCAATGACGATCGTTGAATTAATCGATTCTCACCATGGATTTGACGTCATTACCAACAGGATCACTACACGGAACAAACGTTTATTGCTATGGGTTATCAGCCTGATTACCTTCTTCCTGTCCGCTGTGCTGGATAACCTGACGACCACGATAGTGATGGTTTCCCTAACCCGGAAACTGATCAGTGAAGAACGCGACCGGTGGTTTTTCGCAGGGATCATCATCATCGCTGCCAATGCTGGCGGAGCCTGGTCGCCCATGGGCGACGTTACAACAACCATGTTATGGATCGGGCATCAGATTACTGCAGGAAACATCATTCTTAAACTTTTCCTTCCCAGTCTCGTTTGTATGATCCTGCCACTGACAGTCGCCACATTTTTATTAAAACCCGGCATGGTTGTTCCTCAAAAAATAGCCGTAACGGGGCTCAACGACATCACGCTGTATGAAAAACACCTTGTCTTTTTTTCCGGGATGTTTGCATTACTCTCTGTCCCGATTTTCAAAACGGTGACCCACCTGCCACCTGTTATTGGAATGTTGCTGGCTCTTGGTTTGATGTGGGGACTGACAGAAATCGTTCATCGGCGAAAGCATGGAAAGGAAAAAAGCACATATTCAGTGGTCCAGGCTCTTCGGCAAATAAACACCTCTACGATCCTCTTTTTTCTGGGTATTCTTCTCAGTATTTCAGCTTTACAGTCATCCGGCATCCTTTCAACCTGGGCTGAATACCTGATGACAAACATCCCGAACCAAAATACGACTATCCTTGTTATCGGTATGCTTTCTGCCATTGTGGATAATGTTCCGCTTGTGGCGGGCCTGCAGGCAATGTACCCGCTGACTATGTATCCTACAGATCATTACTTCTGGGAATTTCTTGCATATGCAACAGGAACAGGCGGAAGTATCCTGATCATTGGTTCTGCCGCCGGAGTTGCAGCTATGGGAATGGAACGGATTACCTTCTTCTGGTTTTTAAAAAGGGTAACCCTTCTGGCACTTTTGGGATACCTTGCAGGTGCCTTTACCTATATCCTGATGTTCTGATCACACACTCACACTTCCTGATTATCTTTAGTTTCCTCTGATGGAGAATTTATAAAATTCATTCTCTTAAACTGCAATTCAAACCGGGTTCCCTCATTTACAGTGCTGTGAACCCTTGAAAATGTATTGTGGAGATCAAGTATCTTGGCTACCAGAGAAAGGCCGATACCGAACCCGCCTATGAACTTTACATTAGAAGCCCGGTTAAACGGTTGAAAAATTTTGTCAAGCTCTTCCTTTGGAATGCCGATTCCTCTATCCACAATGTTTACCTCAACAGATTCCTTGAACATTTTTATATCAATGATAACGTCGCTCTGGGAGAATTTACAGGCGTTGTCAAGCAGATTTTTCAAAGCGATGACAAGCATTCCATAATTTCCATAGACAAGCAGCTCGTTTTCGTTATCAGGATATTGTATTTTCGGGATTATTTTTCGTCCGGGATAGTTTGCCTTAACAGATTGGATAGCGCTGAAAATTATTTCATCTATTCTGACTTCTGAAGATTGTAAAACTTGCCCCTTATTTATCTGTGCTAATTCCAGTAAGGTATTCAATTGCCTGTTAAGTCCTTTCAGGTCGTTTACCAGACTTGAAACATGTTCTTTATATTCTTCAGCCTTATGTTCATGACTCAACAGAAAATCTGATTCACTGATCATGATTGTCAGTGGGGTGCGCAGTTCATGTGAAGCATGTGCAACAAAATCTGACTGGTTTTTAAATGCAATTTCAAGTTCTCCCAGCATTTCGTTGAAAGTAATGGCTAGTTGCGCAATTTCATCTTTTTTATTGCCTTCGAAAAGCCGGGTGTCCAATTCTGAATAACTTATTTTTTTAACCTGGTTGATTATCGCTGAAATGGGTTTAATTGCATTCCTTGAGAATAGATAGGACAGCAGCACTGCAACCCATATACTGAATATATTACTCCAGATAAGTATTCCTTTAAGATCTTTCAGGTTTTCATTTCTTGAATTGTCATAAGCCATTACGAGAACATGAAAGGTTTTTTTTTTATATACGTATTTATAACACACGCCATCCTTTTCGGCTATTTTAAAGTGGCTGATGCTATCATTGGTCATATTCTGCCTGATCGTCTTGTCATTTAGATAGTGAAGGTTAATTTTATATATCAAATGACTTGCAGGATCAGTCACCGCGATTTCTTCTTTTTGCCAATAAAAGGTTGATTGTTGAATTTTCATTAACAGTGTTGAATCCACTTCAGCCACTTTAAGTAACAAAATCGCGGTATTTTTTGCCCGGTTAGTAAGGTTTTCTCTAAATTTATCCAGTTGGGTAGAATAAGAAAAATAATATACAAGTGTTGAAAATAGCAGAAGAATTCCTGCTATAATCAAAGTGAATTGAAATGCTAACCTGGTCTTTATATTCATGTCTCAGATTTCATTTTCATCGCAGTAAAATCCGAATCCAAACTTTGTATGTATCAGTTTCGGTGAAAAATTTTTATCGATTTTTTTGCGCAAATAATTGACATAAACATCAATGACATTCGTCCCTGGGTCGAAGTCAATACCCCAGACCTTTTCAATGATAAATTCCCGGGACAAAATTTTGCCTTTGTTGCTAATGAACATTTTCAATAAAGCAAACTCTTTGGCTGTGAGGTCTATCCTTTGGCCGGCTCGGTTAACTGTCATTGACTTTAAATTCATTTCAAGATCTGCTACAACTAGTTTCTCTGAACCTGTCGATCTATCGGAACGCCTTAGAAATACATTTACCCGAGCCAGTAATTCACGAAAATCGAATGGTTTCAAAACATAGTCATCGGCACCAGAATCAAAACCCGTGACTTTGTTGTCGGGGGCGCTAAGTGCAGTAAGCATGATTATGGGGATGTCCATATTTGAGCTCCTGATTTCTTTACAAAGATCATAACCATTAATAAGTGGAATATTTATGTCTAAAATGATTAAATGATAGGTGTTAGCTTCAATCATCTGCTTTCCCACGTACCCGTCATTGGCAATTTCGACCATAAAGCGTTCACGTTCAAACTGCTTTTTCAGGACACCTGCCAATCTTTGTTCGTCTTCAACTATTAAAATCTTTGTTTGGTCCATATTTGTGTTACCTGACACAAAGTTAACGACATAAATTAAGAATTTTCACGCTGATGAAGTTCTAATTAACTTCTAATGATTTCCTAATAATGTTTCAAGTTGCACCTTAGTACATTAGCAATGTGATATATTAACTGAACTATGAAAAAGCCAAAATTTTTTAATGAATGGATGTTTATCGTATTCTGGGTAATGACGGTCGTAGGACTTATCCTGGTGAAGGTTCTGTTTTTTTGAAATTGAATCAGAAATTCTTATGAATTCTTATTCAATGTACGTCATTCTATTATCAATCACGGAAACAATTCCCGTGTTTTTAAACGAATGTCATGCATTTTTCTGAAGCTTAAGAAAACGGAAAACAAAATACTCATCAGCGCTCAAATCTTATATGTATGAAAAACAAACGATTGACAGGTATTTTATTTTTATTGCTGCTCCTTATCACAGTGCAGCTTTCAGCACAGGTCGGAATCAATACCGATAACAGTCAGCCCCATCCATCCGCAGGATTGGACATAAAATTTACTGACAAGGGGTTCCTGCCACCCCGGATGACACATGCTCAGATGAATGCCATCGACAACCCCGCAAATGGCCTGATCATCTATTGCACCGATTGCAGTAATTCCGGAACCGGAGCGGTGGCCATGTATATCAACAATGCATGGGTCATGTTTACTCCCAGTTGCATTCTGCCCCTCTTCCCTTCCCCGGGAATACATGTTGCGGCGCCAACCCAGATCGTCTGGAACTGGAATCCGGTTATAGATGCCACTGGATATAAATGGAATGAGGTCAATGACTATGGTTCGGCCACCGATATGGCAACCTCAACCACAAAAACAGAAACCGGGCTGGCCTGCAATACCCCGTACCTGCGTTATGTGTGGTCATACAATGCTTGTGGCAATTCATCTGCAACTACCCTTAACAGCGCCACCGTACTCGACCCTCCCGACGCGCCGGCAGAGGGAACGCATGTCCCTTCGCCGACCCAGATCGTATGGAACTGGAACACGGTGGCGGGTGCCACGGGATATAAATGGAATACGACCAATGATTACAGCACTGCCACTGAAATGGGCTCCGCAACCACCAAAACCGAAACCGGGCTGACATGCAATACGCCCTACACACGTTATGTGTGGGCGTACAGTGCCTGTGGCAATTCAACCGCCCTTACCCTGGATCAAGCAACTTCGGCCTGTTCTACACCAGGACCATGCCCGGGTATTCCCATGGTTTATTATGAAGGAAAAACATACAATACTGTTATGATAGGCACCCAGTGCTGGCTCAAAGAGAGTCTCAATACAGGCACACGTATTGATGGCGGAGTTGAACAAACAAATAACAGCACGATTGAAAAATATTGCATGAACAACCTTGAATCGAACTGCGATATCTACGGAGCGCTGTATCAGTGGAACGAAATGATGCAATATACGACCATCGAAGGATCGCAGGGAATCTGTCCCGGGGGCTGGCATATTCCTTCGGATGCTGAATATGCAACCCTGATAACCTACCTTGACGGTGAGTTGGTAGCCGGAGGGAAGATGAAGGAAGCCGGAACATCTCACTGGTCATCACCCAATACCGGTGCAACCAACAGCAGTGGTTTCACTGCTCTGCCGGCCGGATATTATAATTATTCCAATGTTTCATTCTATTACCTTACTTACAGCAATTATCTCTGGTCGTCCACCCAATCGAATCTCAACGATGCATGGATGCGATACCTGGATACCGGAGATGAAGATGTGAATCACCAGACATTTACTAAAACAAATAGTTTATCTGTCCGCTGCATGGCAGAAAGCTGTACCTCAGCGCCAACCCAACCATCTTCCGGCACACACGATCCCACGCAAACCCAGATCATCTGGAACTGGAATGCAGTAAGCGGAGCAACAGGGTATAAATGGAATATTACCAATGATTACAACGCAGCCACCGACATGGGCACTGCCACCACCCATACCGAAACCGGGCTGGCCTGCAATACTTTTTATACACGCTATGTGTGGGCCTATAATGCCTGCGGAAGTTCTGAACCGCTTACAGTGGATCAGGCGACCACGGAATGTTCATTCGCCTGCGGGCAGTTGCTCACCGACAGCCGTGACAGCAAAACCTATACGACGGTATTGATCGGAACCCAATGCTGGATGGCGCAAAGCCTGGATATCGGCTCCATGATCAGCGGGGCGGGCGAGCAGGCCGACAATGGCGTGATCGAGAAATATTGTTACGGAGATCTCGCGTCCAACTGTGAAACCTATGGCGGGTTATACCAGTGGGGCGAACTTGTCGCTTACCTGAACGGAGCCTCCAACACCACCTCCTGGAATCCTGTTCCCAACGGGAACATCCAGGGAATCTGCCCTGCAGGCTGGCATATCCCGTCAAACGAAGAACTGTTAACCCTTGCCGATTTCCTTGGTGGTGAAGCAACATCCGGAGGTAAAATGAAAGAGTCCGGATTCACCCATTGGCTCAGTCCGAATACCGGTGCCACCAATGAAAGCGGGTTGACCCTACTGGGAAGCGGTGCAAGGATGATCAACGGCATGTTTTCCTATTTCAATACCCGAACATATCTCCGGGCTTCTACGGAATCAGATGAGGCAGATGCCGTTATCAGGCGGATGATATACGATGATGTAAATGCGCTGAGTGCCGGAGCACCAAAAAGTTACGGTCTGAATGTGCGGTGTGTTAAAACTGAGTGAAAATGGAAACAAATCAATCTTTAATTCAGGAACAACCAATTGCAGTAATTGGCGCCGGACATGGTGGACTGGCAATGGCCGGCCATCTGGCACTTATGGGTCACACTGTTCATTTATTTAACCGGGGAGAGGAACGCATCTGGGGAGTTAAATCCACCGGGGGTGTTGAAGTTCAGGGAGAGGTAACCGGTTTTGGGAAGATTGCCGTTATAACGAATTCAATGGAGGAGGCAATACAGGGTACAGAGATGATCATGGTGGTGGTGCCTGCACTTGCACATCGATGGATAGCTGAGCAGATGGCGCCGTTTCTGCAGGATGGACAGATAGTTGTACTTCATCCCGGCCGTACCATGGGTGCCTTGGAATTCAAACATGTTTTGATCGAAAAAAATGTGACAGCTGATGTGATTGTTTCAGAGGCACAAACATTTATATATGCTTCCCGGATTATCGGGCCAGGTCAGGTACACATTTTCGGGATCAAGCAATCCATTCCGGTCGCTTCTGTTCGTGCACATTTAATTCCCCGGGTCATTTCGAAATTGCGGCAATTTTATCCTCAATTTGTGCCGGGAGACAATATCTTCAAGACAAGTTTCGACAACATCGGAAGTGTATTTCATCCTGCCATCTGCATTCTCAATTCCGGTTGGATCGAAGACGATGCCGATTTTAAATTTTATCATGAAGGGGCAACCGAATCGGTAAGCAGAGTACTTGATGCGGTTGACAATGAACGAATTGCAGTGGCTGAGTCCCTCGGGATCCGGGCGATTACTGCACGGCAATGGTTTTACATGGCCTATAGCACAACTGGAGATACTCTTTATGAGGCGATACGAAAAAATCCCGGTTACCGGGAAATCCTTGCCCCAAAAACCCTGAAGATGAGATACCTTGAAGAGGATATTCCCTTCAGTCTGGTTCCAATTTCCTCGATCGGACACATGTTTGGCGTAGGTACTCCAACAATTGACTCACTGATTAATCTGGCCTCTGTTTTGAATCGCCGCAATTATACGGAGACAGGACGGACCGTTGATCGTCTTGGCATATCTGGCATGACTCTCAGGGAATTAAGGCTTATCGCTATCGGAGAAAAACAGTAAATTTTATAAATGAAATAAATGAAAAAAATTCTTGGAGCGGCCATCGGAACCTGTGTTCATATTGGTGGGCTCTATCACTTTTTAAAACTTGCCGAGGCTGAGGGGTATCAAACTTTGCTGATTGGACCAGCAATTTCAATAAAGCGCCTTACAGAAGTTATTCGCCATGAAAAACCCGACATCATGGCTTTAAGCTACCGGCTCACCCCTGAAGTTGCAGGAAATCTGTTTCAGGAGTTGGCTAAATCGCTTACGCCAGAAGATCTTGAAAAAACCAGGTTAATTTTTGGTGGAACTACTCCTGTAGCTCTTGTTGCAAAGAAAAGTAAACTTTTCGATCACACATTTGATGGTTCAGAGCCTGTTGAGGAAATCAGGTCTTATCTGAAAGGCACTTTAAATCTGGCAGGAAAACTTAGTTATTCACATGATCTTTTAGGAAGGATCAAGGGGAGTTATCCATATCCGATAATTCGACACCATTTCGGCAGACCCACATTGGAAGAGACAATTGCCGGGATCCGCGAAATATCAATGGCCGGTGTTCTTGATGTCATTTCGATCGGTCCTGACCAGAATGCCCAGGAACATTTTTTCAGACCCGGCGAAATGGACCCTTCTCAAACCGGTGCCGGTGGCGTTCCTGTTCGTCAGCATGAAGATATGTCGGCCCTTTATGAAGCCTCCAGGTGTGGAAATTTTCCGCTGATGCGCTGTTATGCCGGGACCCGCGACCTGAAAAAATGGGCTGAAATGAGCGTAAAAACAATTCACAATGCATGGGCTGCCATTCCGCTCACCTGGTATAGTGTTCTGGACGGAAGGTCAAATCGCACCCTTGAGAATGCTATTGCAGAAAATCAAAGTATCATGCGATGGTACTCACAGCATCAAATTCCGGTTGAAGTAAATGAGTCTCATCAATGGAGTCTGCGTGATGCACATGATTCTCTTGCGGTTGCAATGGCTTACCTAGCCGCATATAATGCAAAAAAGATGGGTGTCAGAAATTATATTTCTCAATTCATGTTTAGTACCCCACCCGGAACACAACCAGCAATGGATCTTGCTAAAATGGCGGCCAAACTTGAAATGATCAGCGAACTTGAAGATGAATCGTTTACAGTTTTCCGTGAAGTACGAGCCGGAATCGCTCACTTTTCTCCCATTCCGAACTATGCCAAAGGACAACTGGCAGCATCTGCATTGATCAGCCTCGCTTTGAAGCCGCATATTCTGCATGTTGTCGGACATAGTGAAGGAGACCACGTAACCTTGCCTGGTGAACTAATCGAAAGCTGCCAAATCGTACATGGGGTTTTGCGTGACTGCCAGGATGGGCTCCCTGATATGTTTTCTGATTTGAATATTTTATCCCGAAAGGGGCAGTTGGTTTACGAAGCAAAAATCTTACTTGAAAGTTTTAAATTCCTGGGAGAAGACAGTGATGACCCATATTCTGACCCTCATGTAATTGCCCGAGCAATTAGAGAAGGGATATTGGATACGCCTCATTTTAAAGGGAATCCATTTCTCATTGGGGACGTTTCAACAGGCCTTGTCCAGGGGGCATGGTATGCAATGGATCCATCAACCGGAAATCCGATTGATGAAGAATCAAGAACATTGAAAATTTTTAATCGAATCACACAACAATAAACAATCTACTATGTCAGGAATTGCAGGTATTTTAAAAGAGGGGCAACAGAAATTGGTTACCCAGATGCTTGAGACTATTTCTCATCGAGGTACTCATGGGAAATCTATTTTTGATTATGATGATGCCACCATCGGAATGATATGGACAGAGGATGAGGAGAATAGAGTTCTGGCAGACCAACGAAAAGGAATATTTAGTGACGGTCCTGGATTTGGTCACAAAGTTGAAGTGGCCAACCTCAATCGCCACTGGCAGATAACCCGGGATGAGTTAGGTGTAGTCCCAATTTATTACACTTACACAGATAATGGAATTTTATGTTTCGCATCTGAAGTCAAAGCTTTAATGCATATCTCTTCGGTGATTTCTGAAGTGCCACCGGGTTGTACCATGGCTGAATCGGTGAAAAACATGGATCTCAACCCTAAAAAAAAACCATCTCTTCAAAATGAGCCTGAATCAATTGCTTCTGATCTGCTCAATCTGCTAACTATGACCATCACCCGCAGAATAACCTCGGATACCATGGGTGCCTGGCTGTCCGGTGGCCTGGATTCAAGCGCGATTGCCACCTTGGCAAAACCGTGGATAACAGATTTTCACACTTTCGCCGGTGGACTTCGGAATGCTCCTGATCTGGAATTCGCCAGGGAGGTAGCAAGTCATATTGGTTCAACACACCATGAGGTGATTATTGATTTTAAGGACATGCTAAGGGTTTTACCTCATGTCATCTATCACCTGGAATCGTTCGATGCTTTGTTGGTCCGCTCAAGTATTATCAATTACCTGGTTGCAGATCGTGCTTCGGGATATGTCGGGGAAGCTTTTTCCGGTGAAGTAGGTGATGAATTATTCGCCGGCTATCAGTACCTTAAATCGATAAAAATGGAGGATCTTGATCAGGAACTGTTTGATATCACTGGCCGGTTGCACAACACTGCTTTGCAACGTGTTGACAGGTGCGCTGCAGCACATGGGTTAACAGCCCATGTCGTATTTGCGGATCCTCATTTTGTTGATTTTGCACTCAGGATTCCTGCCTCCCTTAAATTAAAAGACGGTATCGAAAAATGGATACTTCGGAAAGCAATGGAAGGAATGATGCCCGATCGTGTTTTATGGCGGCCAAAGGCAAAATTTTGGGAAGGGGCAGGTGTCGATATGCTATTTTCAGATTATGCCAATAAAAAAATTTCTGATAGGGATTTTAATAAAGAACGGATATTGGACAATGGCTGGACACTGAATTCCAAAGAGGAATTGTTCTATTACCGGATTTTTAGTGATCATTTTGGAAAGCTGGAAACCCTTGATTGGATGGGTCGCACAAAAATAGCTACAGAACCAATGTAAAATGGAAGCTGTCTCCTACTGGTTTCATGATTTTTTGGTATTGTTCGCTATGGTAAATGCAATAGGTAACCTTCCCGTATTTGCCGATCTTACCAGTGAAATGGACAAACCAACACGGGCCAAAACATACATGGTTGCAGTGGCGACTGCAGGAGGAATAGTACTGGCATTTGCTTTATTTGGAGATATCATGCTGCGAAATGTTTTTTCAGTCAGCACCTCGGCTTTTAAAATTGCCGGTGGAATCCTGGTTTTCATTGTGGCAGCAAGAGGGGTCATCCTGGGTAATCCCAAAAGTAAGATCCATAACACAATGGGTAATTCCATCGCAGTCTTTCCGATGGGATTCCCTTACCTTGCAGGACCCGGAACAATTCTCACCACAATTCTGTTAATCCAAAGCAGCGGTCGTTTACTCACGGTTGCAACTGTTCTAATCGTTTATGTTGCTGTATTTCCAGTGCTGAAACTTTCTTCTGTTGTTGAAAGGGTAATAGGTAAACTCGGAGTTGCTGTCATAGCACGAATACTTTATATTTTTATTTGTGCTAAGGCTGTCAGTTTTATACTTGATGGATTTCATTTACAAATATGAAGTATTTCATTAATGCTCAACCTGTTCAACAAAACAATCCTTGAAAATGGATCATTTGCAGCTTCCGAGGCATAAAAAAACCCCCTGGTGGGGGCTTTTGCGGACCGGACGGGACTCGAACCCGCGACCTCCGCCGTGACAGGGCGGCATTCTAACCAGCTGAACTACCGATCCTCAAATGTGATGCAAAAGTAACCTAATTTTTTCTATTTACAAACTTCTTTTTAAATTTCTTTCTCGAAGGCTCCATTTTCTGTAACTGAGTGACATTTAACCTGTTGTACCGCAGCCTCCTTCAACCATTGCATAATACGCATCCTTGAATTGGTCGCATCAATGATAATTTGCCCGGGATGAAAGATTTTTAACGCATCGGCAAGGTTGATTTTCGGATTGCCTGAGAGGATAAGAAAATCGACATGGATTGCCCTTGTCAACCTTGCGGGAATGGGTTTTCGGAGGATTGCAATCCGGGCCCCGGCAAACTGAATAAAACGCCCGCTGTAAAAGACCGGTAAAAAGTCTTTGGCTACTTCGGCATGCCTGTCTTTCCTGCCTGACCAGAAAGCGCGGCTGAATTTGATTCCATAAGCATCCATCGCGGCATTGATCATGTCGGAATTTAATTTTTGAGAATTGGGATCATTCACCCTGCTTCCATTATAAAAACACACTGACTTGTCCTGGATGCTGAACTGATAGCAGGCTGACCTATAAGAATTGTAAACAATCATCCGCGATGATTTGAGCCGCTGTACCTGAAAGTCCAGTATAATGAGGTTGAATACAATACCGGCACCGGTAAAAAGATACAAAAATGAGATATGCTTCAGAAACAGGTAAAGTGCACCCAAAATAATAACCAGGTAAAGAACAACCATGGCAGATGCAGAGATGTAAATTCCGCTCACCGTTGAAAATGGGAGTTGTTCAATAAAATGAATGATATGGTTTAATAACCACACCAGTGCAATCAGCACTTTGGCACAAATAGCTGAAAAAAACGGAATCGCACCTGTGGCCATCAGCAGAATCCCGATGTAAATGATCAGGCTTGACAATGGAACGACAAATATGTTGGTTAACATAAAGTAATTCGGGAACTGATGGAAAGTGTAAAGCGTTATGGGCAAGGTTGCCACCTGGGCAACGATGGAGACCGCCAGTATCGACCATATCTTGTCGGGAATCCAGGCAGCGGTGATATACAGATCATATACCGGCTTATAAAGAAGTACGATGCCCAGCACGGCCAGATATGAGAGTTGAAATCCGACATCGAGTAATAGAAAAGGATCTGCAACAAGTATGATAAAAACCGAAGCGGCAATTACATTGAACATATCAGGCGATCGATTCAGCGATTTTCCAAGGATAGGTAAACTCAGCATGGCTGCCGATCTGAACACACAAGGTGAAAGTCCGGTCAGCAGTGCATAAAACCAGATAAACGCCAATAAAATGACCGCTTTCAGCAATCGAAGCAATTTTCGCCGGTTCAGAAATCCCAGCAGGAACTCCAGGAAAATATAGATGATACCCACATGCATGCCTGATACCGACAGGATATGCATGGCGCCGGTTGCTGCATAATCTCTTCTCAAACCGGCATCCAGCTCCTCAACATAGCCCAGCAAAAGCGCTGAAGCCACTGCAAATTCCCTTCCCGCCACCTCGTTATGTCGCAGTATGTCAAGCAACCTGTCGCGCAACCGGAAAGCAAACTGCTGAATAACACCGGATGGTTTAATTTTCAGATACTTCCAATCCCGGGAATCAGCAAATACCTGGTGATTGATATTCTTATTACTCAGATACCTGAAATAATTAAACCCATGCGGGTTTGAATTGTCCTTGATTTTATTAAAGGTTGCATGCAGCAGAATAAAATCTCCATATTGGATGGTTCGCTCATTTAGCGTACGTTTCAAATATCCTATCGCCTGGCCGTGGGTTCTGATCCACCTGCCATCATGATGCCGGTAACGTACTTGCAGGATTGTTTTAAAGGAACCCTTTTTAATGGAAGGAGGTTCTGCAACTGTTGCC
>Ga0247842_10006153_pt1 | contig 13712 bp, 7 predicted proteins | sample LaCruzMarch2015__3_FD_192411 | JGI IMG/M metagenome (GOLD analysis project Ga0247842, IMG submission 192411) | Freshwater microbial communities from meromictic Lake La Cruz, Castile-La Mancha, Spain - LaCruzMarch2015_19m | ecosystem: Environmental > Aquatic > Freshwater > Lake | place: Spain...
TCACTCAGCGCTTGGGTATCTCAGCCCAGCTGAGTTTGAGCTGCAATACTACCGTAAAAGTGCCTAACTACATGTCCACTTTTTCGGGGTAACATCAGTCAGTCTAAAAAATTCCCAAAGAAAAAATCACGCGCGGACCCAGGGTTCCCCACCGGTACCGGTTAAGATCAAGGTACTTCTCTCTGTAAGTGAGAACGGTAAGAGATACCCCCATACGATTCTGTGGGGAAGTTTGAAGATGGAAGTTTATACTGAAGTACTTAATTCAACTGCCCGACTAACCTGCCACACCCGATGTTCAAAAAGTTCGAAAAGTTCTCTATCCCCCGGTTCGTGGTTCGAAGCTAAAAGTAGCTCAAGTGCCGTATATGATTCGGACTATTCTAAGTACATCAAGTAAAAGTCCCTTCAGTATTGGCTTTGAGCAATTCACTGGTCTATATTGATGACGCAGCAGTGCAGCATCCATGATTCATCTGAATTGTTTCGGCAAAAAAGTTAGAGTCCAACTCTACCGCCTGTATCACTAGTTCACTCAAGTTAATTCTTGATCTGATCTTGGATAACCGCGCACAACGCGGAAAGGCACTGGGCTTGGGCAACCCTTTAGCTATAATAACGCCCGAAACAACGAGGTCCCATGGAAGATGTTATTGTTGTAGGGGAATTCACCCTTTCCGAAACGGGAGTAGACGGATCAACGATTGATCCGAATTCCACTACCCCCATCAGTTATGCAGAGGTTAAGGCCTTTTTAGGCCTGTCCAATGAAGAAAAATTAGAATCAGCCAGAAAACGGCTGGGGATTTTACGCGGTCGCAAGTCCTACAGGACGAAGGACGGTAAAGCAGTATCATTCAAGAAAGCATTAATGCCGAAAGATGTGCTAATCCTCAAACATGATGAGTTTCTTTTCCCTGAGTGGGTCTTCGAGGAGTAATTGGTTCGCCTGATCGAAAAGGGGGTCACCGCAAGGTGGCCCCTTTGTTTTGCTCCTATCCCAAAATCACCAGGTTCATAAACGCCTTAGCATCTGCGATGGCGTTAAGATTGCGAACGAGTTTTGTTATTGAGGGGGTGATACGGGATCCTGGATTAGGTTATTTGGTAAATGCCAATTATGGAGCGGTAGCGAGTATACGCCGTGGGCCGCGTCAAAGTCGATGAGTTCAACGGTGTAGATGGGGTTGAATTCGATGCGTTACTTTCGCCCATCCCTCTGATCGATTGCCTTACGTTTGGGTTCGGGAAGCTTTGAATAGATCGTTTCGACTTCTTTAGGCCCGGTGATCATCTTTGCGACAACGTGGTTAATCAAATTCAAGAGAGTTAGAACTGTGTCGCGATCATCTCGAAGATCCATCAGGCCTGGATGCACAGCTTCATTACCTATCACTCGCACCGCATCAAGCGCCATCCGCACTTTCTCTTCAAGCCCCTTTCGAACTAGACTCGCTATGTCATCATTGATATTCACTCCGGGCTCACCCAAATGAATCATAAGTTTCTGAATTGCCAGTCTAAGCAAGGCTGCGCTACCTCGAGGTGATACATTAAGGATTGTTCGCGCCTCTTCATAATCCGTTCTTACATCCCCTGGCATGTCCTCACTTGGTAGTGCTCCCTCTCGTCTGGCCGGGTGGAGTAATGAATCTATGCCCCAAAGTGAGAGCCTGTTGCAGTTAAAACACTCGGAGATCCATAGATTATGCAAACGATTGGTGTATTCATTATTCGGATCGGTTCTTAGAAAATATATTTCATATTTGATCTTGTTTCTTATTTTGATGATGATCTCACTCTTGACCTCTTCCTTCAGATCTACGGCCGCTTTAATAGCAGCGATCCATGTCTCAGTTATTGCTGATCGAGTCGCAACTGGGGTCCGAGCGTCCGAGCTTAACTGAAATGATTTGGAATCATACCAAGTCTGCGCAGCGAATGTGCCGCATAGCGGACAATCGAACGCGGTTTCCGAAGTTGAAGGCGGATGATCCATTTTTTATTCCTTCCTAAAACTTACTTACCGGCAATGTTAGCACTGTTAGTGGCGCTGCGCAACACGACTCGGTATTGCTGACGATGATGCCAACAGCTTACTCCCACACCTCCCCCGCCTTCTTCGCTTCAATGACCTTCTCGTCCGTATCAGGCAGCTTGGTTAGAAAGTCCAGCTCCGTAACCTTTTCGATGCTGTCGACTGGCACAGCGTACTTCAAGTGTGATGCAGTGCTGTAAGGTTTCTCCCTGGGTGCGTCTTGTGGGTAAATGAACGCAAGCACTGCTGGATGATTCGGCTTATCGCCAGTCCTTACGATGATCTTGTAGAACGCGTCTGGTATCGCAACCTTGAATTCGCCTTCTTCACCAAGCCAAGCCTTCGGATTCTTCCCGTAAATAACAGGCCCGCAGATCACCCAGAGGGAATCGTATTCGTCCGCCCATGATTCAACCCTATCTTCCAAGTCTTCCCAAATACCCTAGTTCAAGTCGTCTTTCTGCGGACAGGCGTTAAGAACGGTGTGTGTGTTGTATTCGGCGTCCGGACCAAGCCTAAATGCTGTTGACTTGCGGCACATGTGCCCACGGTCGTAATGATACAGCGGATTATCTGGATCTGCAATATGTTGAGACTGTGAAAAGGCATAACTATCAACCGCAGTCGCTCCGAATTAATCTGAACGCATTTAAAACTACTCACTTCACTATTCGACTGTCGTTTCAGTTCAAGTATTAATACTATTCATCCAATTGAACGATTTGACAATTCTTTTCGACCTAACTATATTGAATCGGTTGCATGGAAGACTAGAGTCGGCAATGCGGTTATGATCCTTGACTTAGCACGTGCGGTTATGCATACAGCCACTGTCCGTCGGGAGCAGGCATCTTGCTCGTACAATCAATCCTCAGACTCGATTGCGTGTGACAGGCCGCACGCTTCAGCCTTCAGCCAGCCGCCTTCATCCGTAATTCTTTCGAAAGAAGGTTTTCTTTAAACAGCAACGTCATCAAACCAGCGAAGCCTGTATGCTGACGCTACACCCGGTCTTCGGTTGTAACTTTGAAAATATATCCAAAATTAAGGTAAATTGTTAACTATGACAAATTATACGATTAAGACCGAAATAGCCACTTCACCTCATGTATCGACCAAAGTAAAAGGTGATTTGCTTGAAAAACTCGCCCACGATCTTCTCATTGCACAGAATTATACTGTCTTAACACAACTTAGATTTACTGGCACCGAGTTGGATCTGCTTTGCACACACAAAATGAATAATAAAGAGATCTATGTTGAATGCAAAGCTCTTCGCCGCAATCTAAGTGCTACTGTCCTGACAAAACTGGCTGGGACTTTACTCCACCGTAAATGTTCAGAGGCTTGGCTAATTAGCACGTCTGAATTCGGAAAAGAGGCTAAGGGCTGGATCACAGAGTGGAAGAAGAGACCTAACGATGAAGCAAGTCGGTTGAGTTTCTATAATCCTTCAGCAATTGTTGACGCGTTGATTGATTCAGGCGTTATTACTCATGCACCTGATTTAAAAATACTTGAGTTGACAGAAGACGAAAGTAGTTTTTGTGACTGGCTACTGCTGATAACAGAGTTTGGTATTTTCTGGGCAATCAAACATTTGAGTGGAGGTGTGGCATCCGACGTTATATTATATAACGCCAAAAATGCAGAGTTGATTCGAGATAGAGTTTTACTAGACAATGTTTCGAAGACAGATTCATCATTGCACCCACTGAGTTTCATTTCCCCTGTAGTTTTTATAAATACAAGCTCAGTTAAGCCTTCTAAAGGCAATGTTGATAGGCAATCCAAATCCTATTTTGAGTTAGTAGCTAGAGCAAGACTATACACTAATCATCAAATAGATCTACACGCTAAATCGAAATACATACCTGAAATCTACACCAACCGATCAATCGAGGCATACCTACTAGATCACCACTCATCAGAAGCTATTAAGTCAAAACGTCTGTTTAAACAAATAAACGAAAGCATGGTTCATGCAATAAATATTCTTCAGAAAACACGCGAAATATTGCCGGATAATGTATTGATAGAAATACCTACAAGCAAGAACTCCAAAGATATTGTAAAACTCTCGTTGCCGGTTGTGCTCTCTAATAAGTCTAAATTGATTAATAATATTAGTGGTATCGTCGATAGATTGATATCTGCCAAAGGAACTATCTCGGATTCCTTCATTTTCGAGAATCGAGAGAATTATCGCTCATTGACAAGTATGTTACTTGAAATCATAAAGGACCTTGAGTATCAGAGGAAGGGCATTGGCGAATTATACGATAAGAAGAAAATCGAAGGGAAGAGCTTGCTCCTTGAATTATACTCACACGAGATCACTAATATTATTAGTAAGATAGATATATCTAGGGCGATATTAAAGACAGATAATATCATCGAGATTATCAATCAGCATATTTGCCCGGGAATAGTTGTGATTGACAGAGCGGGGGGTGGCAAAACTAACTTGCTTTGCTATCTTGCACAGCTTTTGGCAAAGGGTGAGCCTACCATCCTGATATTTGGCAAGTTCACGATATCTACAAAGGATGATCTAATAAAGGAAATTGCAGTCGCGTTTGGCTGCCCAATGAATGAACACCCTTCGGATTATCTCATAAAGATTAATTCAATCTTCCGAGACAACAATGCAACGCTACATATTATTATTGATGGTATAAATGAAAGTAGATCAATTGAGTGTTTGAATCAAGCCATCACAGAATTGCTTAGTTTCGCTTGGTCGAATAGAATTGTATTAACGATCAGTTGTCGTGATATATATTGGGAGTTTTTTCAAAGCGATAACTGGCATGCATTCATCGGTAGGACGATTAAAGATACATTACATAATTTCACCGAAGAAGAGATGGATAAGGCAATCCCCCTATATTTACAGCATTTTCATATAAAGGGGGAATTGATGGGAGATGCTCTTATCGCGTGTAGGCATCCACTCCTGCTACGGTTCTTTTGCGAAGCTCATGGTAATTTAGATGGGGAATGTGTTGATATCGGCTCGCATCACGAGATTAGACTTAAGGAGGTATTTGCATTGTACTTTGGTCGTAAGACAAAAGCTATTGCTTCTGCAGTTGGCCAAGTACTACCAGGAATTGTTGAACAATATATCTTCTCGTTGGCAAGTAGGATGCTAAATACCTATCAAAATACCATTGCTACTAATACTCTATTTAACGAAAACATTTTATTAGATTACAAGGATACATATAACCTGTATTTGAGACTGCTTGACGAAGATGTGATTATTGAGGAAACTCCAACTGAGAGTTTGAGTATAAGGAGAATCAGCTTTGTTTATGAAGAATTTATGGAGTATGTAATGGCACGCTATATGCTTCAGAGGACTGGAGAGATCGGTACTCTCTCGATCCAAAATTTATTTATTGAGCTTGATACCATACTGAAATCGTGGATTAATGCAAGGGGCATCGGAGAGTACGTCGCTTCAATACTACTAACATCTGAAAATGAATCCCTACACGAAAAGGGAATAGCGCTACTGACTCTAATGGCAAAAGGAAACACAGTTTGGAAATCAGCATATTGGTCGATAATTGGAAAAGTGGACAACAAATATTCGGGGATTCATCTTTTCTCCACGGTTCCGATTGCAATTAATCACTTGGATAAGGATAATTACCTGCGGGAAGCTTTGAAATCACTAGCTCGTTATAATAAACTGAAATCTGGCAATTTAGCTGCGATTATTTACTGGTCTGCTGTATTACCATCACAATTCACTTGGCGTGACATTTGCGAAATTGAAGAGCGATTGATTGCGGGAAACTTTCGATCTGAAGATGTGTTTGTGCAACATAAATTAAATTTTCTCTCAAACCCAAAGTTATCAGTGCAGTCATTGAGGAGAATTTGGGATAGTGTCAAAGAACACTTACCTGAGAATGAAATTAGGAAGATCCGAAAGAAGGAAAAATTCTACAACTCTGGAAGGGAGAGATTATCAATATTAAAGCTTGGTTGGGATATATATGAGGAGTACCGGCCATTGCTTGTTAATGGATTGTTCGATGAGGATTGGAGCATCAGAGCGGTTGCTGCCGAAAGAATTAAATTCTGTAAGACACACACCAGATTTATCACCAGCGTATTACAATATGCGATTAAAATAGAGCCAGATGAGGCGGTAGGTTCTTTGATGCAGGATTCATTAAATAAGATGGGTTAAGGGTAGATTTGCTGCGTTCGAACTCAGCCGCAAATAGATAGCCATGACTTGATCAACGACTTATGTGATTGTAATAGACTTCGATGCTACAGAGAATATAACAATAAGCTTCAATATGCGTTTGGAGGCGTGGAACAGAAACTGGTTCTGTTTTCGGACATGCTCCTAACGGCATTGTATTCCTTGACCAGGTCGCGGAAATCTGAACAGTCATACTGCGCTCCCCGATCGCTGTGAAAGATCAGGCCTTTACCGCGGCTTGGACATCGAACCACCAGCTTGAAGGGACCATTTCATGAGGTAGCAGCGCACTCTCGTTTACTGGTTGTCCCTGAATTTCTGTTTCTTGACGTTCAGCAAGCCAAAAGCCTTCCAAACTATTTAGTTAATGCGCAGGAGATTCGATAATGTCAAACCCAGATGCTCTGACGAAAGCATCGAGTACTTCTTCCAGCAACATTCCGCGTAGCCCGCTTGTTGATTTCCCGTTCATAAGGGAGTCCTTGTTCGAGCACTGTATAACGTCAGAACCTCTTGGACAATTTTAGGCAAAAAGCTAAGGGATGGTTTTGGTATGATCGGCGACGATTTTACCTTATTCCAAACACCCAGTCCCAGGAGGCTCCATGAAGCCCGGAACCAAGTCGAAACCACAGGCTATCTCGAAGCCTGAAGCCGTTGTCCGCGACATCAAGCGCGTCACTCGCAAGAAGTACTCGGCCGAAGACAAGATCCGCATCATCCTCGAAGGCCTTCGAGGTGAAACTGCCATCGCAGAGATCTGCCGCCGCGAAGGTATCTCCCCAAACCTCTACTACCACTGGTCCAAAGACTTCCTCGAAGCAGGGAAAAGGCGTTTACAGGGCGATATCGTCCGTGAAGCCAATTCTAGCGACGTCAACGATCTCCGCCGTGAAAATGGTCAGCTCAAAGAGCTGGTAGCCGACCTGTCGCTCAAGAACCAGATTCTAAAAAAAAGTCTGCGTGGACTGGACAGCGACTTGGACGATTGATGCGCTACAACCAGTCTGAAAAGGTTGAAATCATCCATCTGGTTGAAGAGTCTAACCTTTCGACCAGGCGGACCCTGGCGGAGCTTGACATCCCGCGCAGCACATTCTACAACTGGTACAGCAAGTTTCTGGACAACGGTTACGATGGTTTGGCTGACGTAAAGCCTCGGCCCAAACGTATTTGGAGTCGCATTCCGGACTCAGAACGTGATCGGATCAGGCAGATAGCGCTGGAACGTCCCGAACTGACGCCAAGGGAACTCGCCTGGCATATCACCGACAGCGAGAAGTACTTCATTTCTGAGTCGAGCGTCTATCGTATCCTGAAGTCGTTCGATCTGATCGCCAGTCCGAACTATGTTGTAATCTCGGCATCAGATAAGTTTCAGAACCCGACCAAACGGGTTAATGAAATGTGGCAGACCGATTTCACCTACTTCAAGATTGTCGGCTGGGGCTGGTACTATCTTGCGACCGTGCTGGATGATTTCTCCCGCTACATCATCGCCTGCATGCTCTTCACTACGATGTCAGCCGAAGATGTGAAGACGATCTTGGATCTTGCCCTCGCTGAAACCGGCGTCGGTCAAGTGAAAGTGCGCCATCGTCCAAGGCTCCTGTCTGATAACGGTTCATGCTATGTTTCGGATGAACTGCGGAAATATCTTGAAGACAAAGGGATGGATCACACTCGCGGCGCGCCTTATCATCCCCAGACGCAAGGCAAGATCGAACGCTATCACCGGACGATGAAGAATGTGATCCTATTGCGGCATTTCTATCTGCCTCAGGAGTTGGAAGCCGAAGTCGGGCGGTTCGTCGATTACTATAATCATAGCAGATACCACGAATCGCTTGAAAACGTCACCCCGGCGGACGTTTTCTTCGGCAGGCAACAGAAGATATTGGCGGAAAGGGAGATGATCAAGCGGAAGACGCTTGCAGGCAGGAGAAGATTGAACCTCGGATCGTTCGTGACTGTTTGATATGAAGGGTTCTGTTCGTAGATTAAAAATGCCGGTTGAAACGGAGACAGGCTCTGCTGGGAAGCAACCTGTTGAGGGATAGACCGGAAGGGACTCATCGAAACGATGATCTGGTGTGGGGGAGAAATCCCCCGCATCAGACCCAGTTCAGAGCATCGGACGATAGATCCCTGAATGCCTCAGAAAATCCACCTCAAACTCGTCAAACTGTGTCTTAGCAAATCCGGAAATCTGTCCAATAAGATCTGACGACGTACAGATTCGCGCTTTGGATTATGGCTATGTTATTCTTTCCGAGGTTTATACCTCTTCTCGATAAGGAACCGGCATTCGTGGCGGATGAATTTCACACGGAGTGGGGCGCAAGGGAGGGAATCACCCACATCTATAATAGAGATAGCCGCTGGCTCTGGTCGCATGCTTTAAGAACAAACCGAATTTATCTCTGGAGACCACCTGATCCACAAAAGAAACACGGTGTGGCACAAAGCACTCGAGTCCTTGATTACGATGGTGATGGTGTCAATGATGTTCTTCGCATCGCCAGTGGTAATGATCTCATGATGGACTTTATAACACTCCTGAATATACGACACGAGACAATTCTGAGGCGATCAATTCCTTCTTTTGACGTGCCGAAATCTATCGATCTCGTTTCTACCCCGTCCAGTTGGGTTATGTTCAAATGGACAACCATTCGCTGGCATCGTGGCGATCTGCCAAGAGCGATTGTTGCCTTCCATCTACTGGATCAGCAATTTGACCGACTCGGATGGTGTGTTCTGGGTGAACTAAAGCAGGATTTTAATGGATACGAGGAGCTTTTTTCCAAGAAGGATTGGTGGTTTACGCTTGAGGCTCTTCCAAATTCAAGCGGGGGTGAGTGGCTCTGGGCTGGCTCACTTACCCCTGATGGCGCGCCGTTGATCGCCATCTTCCGCGATGGCTTGTTGAACGATGGTGAGTGGCCGCCGCGTGACACGAGCGTAATAAGACTCTATCGCTTCCCTGTCGATCCGGCAGCCAAGGCTCTCTACCGGCGGTCTTTTACCAACTCATTGAATGACACCGCCTATGCACCATCATCAACAGCATGTCAGCAACTCGGAACGGATACAGGTAAGTCCTTCACTCATAACGTCTATGTTCCATCAAAGCCGGAACGGGGAGTCAAGGCCATGGTGCGAACCGAAGGAGCGAGCAGCCGACTCGACCATGGCTATTGGTTTACTTTAGATGGTGAATACCGGGGATTGGAATTAAGCTGGATGATGTGGGGTGACCGATTGAAGATCATCGCAGACGAGAAGCTTGTTGTCCCGACTTGGACGTGTGATGAATGCTCGACCTATCTGGATCGTCCGCAGATTTGGGACGGGATGAGATGGGTTCCGATTGATCCGGCGAATGTTCTGCCGGACTCTTGCTATTCGGCGGGGCTGATACCTATCGAACCGGGAATGAAACCGTGAGTTTTTTCGTCAAGGGGTTTGACGCTCGAATATACTAATAGAGTCGTATGCCGCCTCCGTTCTGTCGGTGCGGTCGTCCCGTTCAGACTCTCGTCATCAAAGGCTTTAACGTTAAGGTAAATCATCGTGAACACAAACCTTCAGACCTTTGCACGCTCAGTGGCTTGTCGCCTCGCTGCTTCGGCGATGCTCGTCATTGCGCTGGTGTTTCCCTCTTTGGCCGAGCTGCCGTATCCGATCATTTTTGTGCATGGAATAGCTGGAGGTTTTCCGGGAGGCGACGGTGGCGATATGAGTACTTGGCAAACCGCTGCCACTGAAATACAGGGATACATTCAACAAGATTCTGAGCCTTTGGTGTATCATGTCTGCTTGAATCACGATGGTGATAATCGTTTGACTTGGTTTGAACAAGACGGCAATGGCGGCGGCGATGTGGTGCCGGTCGGGTGGAGTACGCTTGATAGACGACAGCCCCAAGACCTTGGTGAGTATCAAAATGGACGACTTTTCCTTTTGAATCTGGATGATGACGAAATCCAGGAAATTGTGAATGCTCAGGGGCAGAATATCAACCATGGAGATCACACCCATTCCAATAACGCTGCGATATATAAGCAAGGATTTGCCATCAGACTGATGATCCAGGCGGTGTTAGATTTAACTCATGCTGATAAAGTCATTCTGATAGGGCATTCGATGGGAGGCCTTGCTATCAGAGAGTATCTTCAGAGAGCCGAAAACGGAACACATATCTGGTGGGTCAACCCTGATGACCGCGAATCTGGGCATCAGGTCGCTAAAGTTGTGACTCTCGGCACTCCGCATTTGGGGTACATTTTTAATATGCCGTGGCGAGCGCCGGGTCGAGATGACAATAGACCTAATCTAGATGGAGAATCGATGCGGGATATGGAGGTAGAAATCACAGATGACCATGTTGCCCCCTTCGGTGTCTATTTATTCGGTGGCCGCGAGAATGAAGTAGAGGAGGGAGGCTACGACAATTATAATGTCAATTGCAATAGGAATGAGCAAGGAGAAGAAGATGTAACGGATAATATTGTTGGATTGAATTCTGCGGAATTTCTCCAGCAAGAGTGGCATGCGGATAGCCCACCTGACATCGGAACATTTAATCCAGCAATGACACTCCCCACAACTGGCATAGAGTATGTGTGGATGCGGTTTCATGAACATGAAAATCCAAGTGTTGATGGTGATGGTGTCGTTGCATTTGCCCATCAGTGGCTTTACAACGGGGAAACTCCTATGCCAGAAGGTCATGCGAGGGTGATTGTCGCGAGGGGTCAACATAGTAGCGAATCTAGGGATCTACCCAGCGTTATGAGAGGGCTCGACGAACCCGGAGATCAATCCAAATGCTACTCAATTGCGATTGATCAACCAGAAGAGTTGTGGATGAATGGATTTGTGACGTACAGCACGGACGATGATCCTGGACAGCCGGATAGTGATCGGTACCGATTCGTCAGTCAGCGAGACGGATTCGCTTATATCAGTCTCAATCTTGCGTCTGTCCAAGGTTTAGAGACATGGGCAATTGCCATACTGAATCATGACGATGAAGTGTTGACTGGAATGTCAATGGCAAATCACAATGAAGACGGGAGGGCATTTTGCCGCGTTACGAGTGGTGAGACATATTTTGTCTATATGGTCGCCGCGCCAACCGAGGATTCTTGGGAGCATCCGTATGAATTCAGAGTAGATACTTTTGAAGATGAGGAAGACCGCAGCCCCAATCTTCACATGACAAATCAATCCATCTCTCCCGACGCCGTCCATTTCCCCGGCGACTGGATCACAATCACCTACAACCTCCGCAATGATGGCGGCGGTGATTTCGCACGGGAGTCATGGACTCGCATTCGCCTATCGGAAGATGAACAGTTCGATGATGACAACGATGTTGACCTCCTAATAAACAACGTTCACGAGAACACGATCAATAACGGGCAAGGTCATGCGTCTTCAGCGCGCTACCAACTGTCTCAGGGCTTACGATCCGGCCAGTTTTATGTCCTTCTTCGCGCAGATATTACGGGGAATGTTAATGAGCAAGACGAAGCCGACAACCTTGTCTCAATCCCCATACAAATTGGCGCACGCGCGCCCAACCTCCGATGCACCGAACTCTCTGCCACGCCGAACAACGGTTTAACGGCGGGCGATCCCATCACCCTCCGCTATATTCTGCAGAATCAGGGCAACGGCGATGCCGGCGCATCCCGGACGGCAGTCTATTACTCTGATGACCCGGTCTGGCAGGATAACGATCCGGAACTCTTCGCCGTCGATCACCAGGTGCTGGCGGCAGGCAGGCCAGCAGGAGCAGTGACACAACAACGCAATCTTCCCAACGATGCTCGCGAGGGCCAACGTTACATTATCTTCTACGCAGACCGCAATAATAACGTCCGCGATGAGTCCAACGAAGAAGACAACATCGTCTCAATCCCCATCCAAGTCGAACGTCCTGGGCCCGATCTTGCAATCACCAATGTTCGATTGACTCCAGAAAATGGCCTTCATTTCGGACAGAACTTCAGAGTCGATTATACACTGTCAAATGAAGGGAATCGAGCTGTCGGTCGCTCCCACACAGGATTCGTTCTTTCTGATAATCCTACGCTTTCACAGAACGATTACAACTTTGGGAATAGGCTGAATGAAGAGGCCGCATTGGATAGAGGATCCAGCCGCAATAGATACGTTGATCTTACATTACCCGATGGTTGGGAAAATCCGGACGGCAACGATGAGTGGTTCCTGATTGTCCACGCCAATCGAACGCCTGGAGAAAACCAAGACAATATTCAAAACGAATTGACCTTTGAAAATAATCCGGCGGGCAGGGCGTTCACAATGAACCGTCAACCTGGCTTCGTCAATATTGTAGGCGGCGTAATTCTTGCACCAAACTTCATTAGGGCTGGCCGCGAGGGTGAAGACAACTTCAGCGTTGCTTTTACCCTCTTGAATGTGGGTGAGCAAGCGCTACGTTTCGACTGGATTCGATTAGTTATCACAAAACCCGATGGCGGCTCATTCGAACTGTTTGCTGCCGAGAATCAAGACTTCGCTCCAGATCAACCAAGCGAGTTTGGCGTGTTCGATGGGTGGCTCGATCAGGTAGGCAGGCATCGAGCAATCGTGGAGGGTCAGCGCGGCGGGCAGTGGGTAACATTCGAGGTGCTTGGCGAAGGCGCTAATCCCTTATTCTTCGATGTCCATGACCAAGAGCGGGCCAATATGGAGTGGAATCCCCAAGAGATCGTCTTTACGAACCCGGTTGAGGTCGGCGAGTCAGCACAACTGCCTCTGAACTTTATAAACAACGGTAACAGTATCTTGATGATGAGTCTTGATATTTCGGAAGAAGGGGGCGCATTCGAGGAATTCTTCTCGATTAACAGGCAGGCGTTAAATGTCGATGCAAATGGTGGCCGCGGGCAAGTGATTATTACCTTCACTCCGGATGAAGTCGTCAACGCAGCGATTGCGAATCTAATTATCACAACCAACGACCAAGAGCACCGGGAAGTGACCGTTCGGCTAAGTGGAATGAGTCAGGGGGAAGGCGTATTGGATGTAGATCCTGATCCAATTCAATTCCCTGTTGAAGCCCAAACGCGAGTAGGGCAGGAAAACTACAGCGTTGTAACCTTACGCAATCAAGGTAATGCCTATCTGAACCTCGACATCCCAACAATCGAAGGACGCGATCAGGACGATTTCGGATTTGCCAGAGAGGTCGGAGAACTGGGAATTCCGAGAGGAGATTGGCGTCAATTGACACTCGCCTTCCATCCAACAACTTACGGTGAACGTGAAGCGGCTCTTGTCCTGCGGGATGCTGAAAGTCATGCTGTGCTAAAGCGAGTCTCGATTTTAGGAACGGGCTACCCAGTGGAAGGTCACCCCGAGATCGTAATTATGCCTGAGTTGCTTCGTTATGGCCAGCGTGAT